>Ga0256839_1001590_pt1 | contig 27143 bp, 23 predicted proteins | sample 354166metaG_FD_185968 | JGI IMG/M metagenome (GOLD analysis project Ga0256839, IMG submission 185968) | Hydrothermal vent microbial communities from Mid Atlantic Ridge, Atlantic Ocean - 354-166 | ecosystem: Environmental > Aquatic > Marine > Hydrothermal vents | place: Atlantic Ocean: Mid... | reverse complement strand
GTCTATTTCACCTCATCTTGAATCAAAGAAGACCTAATGAATAAGGGATTGCGACGTAATCGCTTCTGGCTATGTCGAAATCATCCAGGCGAATCAAAGAAGACCTAATGAATAAGGGATTGCGACCATGGCCGGGGCCAGCGGGCCGCAATCAGTCGTCCGAATCAAAGAAGACCTAATGAATAAGGGATTGCGACGGTACCGCCCGACGTACATGTCGTCGTCCTTCCCGGGAATCAAAGAAGACCTAATGAATAAGGGATTGCGACTCTTCCTGCTTGGCAAGTTTCAGCAACCTTGCCAGCTGAATCAAAGAAGACCTAATGAATAAGGGATTGCGACCGCCCGGCCGAAGGCGCCTATCCACCTGATTATTTCCAGAATCAAAGAAGACCTAATGAATAAGGGATTGCGACCTACCGCCGGAGCACCTCCCTTCGGGTGAGGGAAAATGAATCAAAGAAGACCTAATGAATAAGGGATTGCGACTTCCAGTAATCTGGCAAGGCGGTCTGGAGGCAGGAATCAAAGAAGACCTAATGAATAAGGGATTGCGACGGGGCATCCACAGGGGAGTCATAAGGTAGACTCCGAATCAAAGAAGACCTAATGAATAAGGGATTGCGACGCATCGTATCGCTCTAAGTCGAGCTCGAAGAACTGCTGAATCAAAGAAGACCTAATGAATAAGGGATTGCGACAGCTTTTCCGGAGGCAGGTTCTTAACCTCCTCCGAATCAAAGAAGACCTAATGAATAAGGGATTGCGACCTTTCGGCCTCCTGAAGCTTCTCCTGAAGCTTCGAATCAAAGAAGACCTAATGAATAAGGGATTGCGACGGAATCCGCTCCCATGCGTCTCGACCGGGATTTCCAGAATCAAAGAAGACCTAATGAATAAGGGATTGCGACTGCTCGGGTTCCTGCTTGGCAAGAGCTAAAAGCCTTGAATCAAAGAAGACCTAATGAATAAGGGATTGCGACCCACAACCGGCGGGTTGTGACAGGGAGAGAATCTGAATCAAAGAAGACCTAATGAATAAGGGATTGCGACATGGTATGCACGTATACACGCATACCAACAGGATGTGAATCAAAGAAGACCTAATGAATAAGGGATTGCGACAGCTATCGTTGGAGCGGATGCGAGCGTCATCTTGTGAATCAAAGAAGACCTAATGAATAAGGGATTGCGACGGGGATGGGGGCAGTGCTTCTTATCCGTGTAAAGGAATCAAAGAAGACCTAATGAATAAGGGATTGCGACTCAGGTCGATGCGGTCAGGGGTATAATATACCAGCCTGGAATCAAAGAAGACCTAATGAATAAGGGATTGCGACCGCCCTGCCGAATGCCCCTATCCACCTCACTATTTCCGAATCAAAGAAGACCTAATGAATAAGGGATTGCGACGACCACTCTATAAAGTCAAAAGCATTACTAAGAATCAAAGAAGACCTAATGAATAAGGGATTGCGACCCTCCTCCAGCAGTGAGGTTTCCAGGACTTGAAGAATCAAAGAAGACCTAATGAATAAGGGATTGCGACGAGAGAAGTGCTCAGTAGTTGGATAGTTAGCCGAATCAAAGAAGACCTAATGAATAAGGGATTGCGACAGGGAGGCGGAGCACCTCCCGAGTGAGATTATCTGAATCAAAGAAGACCTAATGAATAAGGGATTGCGACGGGTGATCGTGATTCGTGAGCGTGATTCGTGACCGTGAAGGAGAATAAAGGGTGGAGGAGACAAGGGAAGGTTGAGGATTTAGATATTTTCAGGTTATCCCATGAACTGACCTTGCAGATTTATAAGGTAACCGGGGATTTCCCCGATGAAGAAAGGTTTGGATTAATTCCACGGATGAGAAGGTCTGCTGCTTCAATTCCTGCAAATCTTATGGAAGGCGGATGCCGGGTCCCCGGTATCTCGTGGTTTTATGAAACTTTCCCGGCGGACTCGCCCGTGCCGCTTATGCAACATCAGGGACATTACCGAAACTCTTGACGATACAGCTTGTTCTGCTATATTATTAAATTAGCAATAACTCATAAGGATGCCTGTTATGAAGGAAGCTGCGGCGCTGTTTAAGATACTTTCGGTGGATAAAAGAATAGAAATCGTTGAATTGCTCAAGAAAAAACCGATGAGCGTCAACGGCCTTGCCGATAAACTGGGCATTACACAGTCGGCGGTCTCGCAGCACCTGAGGGTGCTGAAAGCCGCCGGGCTTGTGAGGGATAAGAGGAAGGGATACTGGATATATTATTCCCTGAACAAAGATGCGCTTGAAAGATGCCGCCGTCGCCTCAACCGGATATGCACGTGCGGTTGTCCGGTGAGCCGCGCGGATACGGACAGGAAAGATAAGGCTTGAAGGGAAAATATATTTTTTCCCCATTTATATAAGTATCCATGTTGATACTTATATGGAAAGGAGGTGACGGCCATGACGAGGGACGAACAGGAAATCAAAAAGCAGGATGAAGATCGGAAGAATCCCGGGCCCGGAAGCGGAACGAAGAGTTCCTGTGACTGCGGCTGCATACCGCCGCCTGTAAAATCATAACGGGTATGCGGCAGCTCGATGTTGTATGAAGGGGGAGGGTGGGTATTCTTATGCAGGTGTGATGTATAATACTAACCATATCCATGAGAAGAACTTTGATGCCGGGACAAGGATAAATGCAGAAAACCAAGGTCGTCTACCAGTGCCAGAGCTGCGGTCACTCAACCCCGAAGTGGCTCGGGAAATGCCCTGACTGCGGTGAATGGAACAGCTTCGCAGAAGAACAGCGCATCACCGGACTGAAAGGCCGGAAGACCGCACAGCCTGTTGCGCTCACGGAGATCACCGCTTCGCAGGACAGCAGGTTTTCCACGGGAATCGGAGAACTTGACAGAACACTGGGCGGCGGCGTGGTTATGGGCTCTGTTGTCCTGATAGGCGGTGATCCCGGCATCGGGAAGTCCACGCTTGTACTGCAATCCCTGAACGGGCTTACGGGACTGGGCAAGGTTCTTTATGTATCCGGCGAGGAGTCACCTGAACAGGTGAAGCTGCGGGCGGAGCGGCTCAGCATAAGGTCTGACGAAATTATCCTGCTGCCCGAGACATCCCTCGAGGGAATCGTATCGGCTTTCCGGAAGATTAATCCGCGGGTGATTGTAATCGATTCGATCCAGACGATTTTCACCCCGGATCTTCCGTCGGCTCCGGGCTCAGTCGGCCAGATAAGGGAGTGCGCTACGAAACTGATGTTTCTTGCCAAGAAATACTCCGTCCCGCTCTTCCTGATAGGCCACGTCACCAAGGAGGGCGCAATCGCGGGCCCGAAGGTGCTGGAGCACATCGTCGACACGGTCCTTTATTTCGAGGGTGACAAGGGCAATCCCTTCAGAATACTGAGGGCGGTCAAGAACAGGTTCGGCTCGACGAATGAAATCGGCGTATTCGAGATGATGGAGTCAGGGCTTAAAGAGGTGGACAACCCCTCCCGGCTCTTTATCTCCGAACGCCCCGTCAATGTTCCGGGCTCAGTCGTCACCGTCAGCCTCGAAGGCACAAGGCCCCTGCTTGTGGAGATTCAGGCCCTTGTGACAACGTCAAGCTTCGGTGTCCCGAGAAGGACCGCGCTCGGTGTTGATTACAACAGGGTCAATCTCCTGATGGCAGTGCTTGACAAGCGTCTCGGAATGCGCCTGGGCGGAATGGATGTTTACGTGAACGTGGTCGGAGGCTTGAAGGTCGACGAGCCGGCGATCGATATCGCGATTATGGCTGCGGTTGCGTCATCTTTCAGAAACCGGCCCGTAGACACGGCGACCTTCACCTTCGGCGAGGCCGGCCTGTCAGGGGAATTGAGGGCGGTGAGCCAGGCCGAGACAAGGATCACGGAGGCCGCAAAGCTTGGATTCAGGAAAGGTATCGTACCTGCCGGCAATGCAGATATACCCGGCAGGCATAATATCGAAATCACGGGAGTGAAAAATGTCGAAGAAGCTGTTGAGATTCTGTTTTATTAGCATAGTCCTCGTTATTGCGGGATGTGCGCCCAGGGTGACGATAACGCCGCCGCCTCAGTATACGGACCGCGATCTTTCGCTCGGCGAGATCGTTGCAACGGCCGGCGGCGATATCGAGACGCTGAAGGCCATAGCTGATATAAAGATTGAAAAGAACAACAGGCCCTATGATTTCATCAACGCGTCCATACTGGTCAGGAAGCCCGGCATGGTGCACATGAGGATATACAAGTTCGGCATGCTGGTGAAGGACTTTGTGATCAAGGACGGAAGGCTCCACGTCCTGTCGGGCAAGGAAGGCGGCGGACTGAAGAAGCTCGGGGACGAGTTCTACAGCGCGGTTTTCTGGTGGGACGACATGGATGATGCTGTTATGAGTACAAACGGCGGAAAATACGTCATCAGGTCGGGAAACAGGGTGATAGATATTGACAGGGCCACGCTCCTGCCCGTAAGGCAGGCTGTGAGCGCATTTAACAGGAAAATACTGATTACATACAGCAGGCCGGTGAATAACAGCGGATTCTGGTATCCCTCGGTGATTGAAATATCCGCGGGCGAGTTCAGGTTTACGGTGAAGCTGAAAAAACTGCTGAAGAATCCCCCGGCGGGCAGGCGTGATTTTCAGGCGCCTGTTGAAAGCTGACCCTTCCGCCTCTCAATCGTAGTCCCTGAACTCCTCTTCATTGCCTTCGGCCTCGGCGGGTTTCAGGTCGAGATTCATTGCAACGGCCTCTATGATAGCCCTGCCCACAGGTTTTTCCCTGATAAGAAAACCCTCCAGTATGGCATTGTCGCATATGGTGTTGATCAGCCGTGGAATGCCTCTTGAATAAATATGAATGAACTTGATTGCCTCCGGTGTGAATATCGGTTCCCTGCATCCTGCCACGTTGAGCCGGTGTGTAATGTAATCCCGGGTGATATTTTCATCAAATCCGGTTAATTTGAACTTTACGACCACGCGCTGTTTCAGGGCCGAATCCAGCGCGAGAATCTCTTCAAGCTCCGGCAGGCCGAACAGCACAAGGGTCATCAGCTTCCCTTCGTCAATCTCCATGTTGAGAAGCCCGCGCAGTTCCTCCATGATTTCTTTTGACCTGAGCATCTGCACTTCATCTATGAGCACCACGGTCTTAAGCCCCAGTTTATGCAGGGCGCGGAGTCTCCGCAGGAGCTGTCCCAGTATCTCCAGCTTTGTCCTGCCGACGTCCTTTATCCCGATCTGCATCGCGATTTTTCTCATCAGCCAGTCTGTGGTTACGGAGGTATGCAGCACTATGAGGAGGGCGGCCTCGTATTTCTCTTCATCCAGCTCGTTGAGCATTCTTCTTGCAAGCGTGGTCTTGCCCGTGCCCACGTCACCCACCACCACTGCAAGCCCCTTCATGGTGTCCACCGCGTATTTGAGCCTCAGGAGGGCCTCGGAATGCTGAGCGCTGTTGAAGTAAAACCTGTCGTCTATGGAAGTCGAGAACGGATATTCTTTTAAATTATAAAATTCCAGGAAGTCCATCATGGAAAAATTTCAAGCTGAAAAAAAACAAACTTGCACAAGGATAAGACATCCGGTCGAGGTTTATTATACCTTAAATTCAAATTTAATGGTTGCGCGGTATGCCTTGCGGCTGCATAAAAAGCATTGCCGGCAGGCAGTGGCAGCCGCAGGTGTTACGGCGGTCTCCCCTGCCTGCTTATGCAATATCAAGGGTCTATAAGTATGATATCCTGTTCTTCTTCGGCTTTGGCCTTGTCACCGCCGGCTCCGGCCCGGGGTGATGTTCCGCTTCAGGCCCCGGCTGATGCTCAGGTTCAGGCTTCCGGGCTCTCAGCTCATCAAGCATCATGGAGACATCCCTGAAAGTAGGATCCTGGTTGTGGATGTCGGTATAAATCCGCAAGGCGTTTGCATCATCCCCGTTGCCCGCATACGCCTCGGCCGTTTCATAGAGTATATCGAGATACCCGGCGCTGTCAGGGGAGAGCTCTGCGATGACCTTTTCGAATTCTCTCACGGCTTCGGCATAAGAACCTTTTTCCATATAACACAGCGCAAGCATCCGGGAGTTACGGATCGTCCTTGCGGGGTCCTCGGCCGCTATCCTGAGCTCCCGCACGGCCTCATCCAGAAGCCCCTGACGCCTGTAGGTGATTCCAGCCTGAAAATGCTTTTCATAATCCCTGGCGCTGCTTGCGGGCTCCTCATCCAGTTCTTTCAATATTTCATTCATTGCCGCGTTGACACTCGGTCCGCCCTGCCGGGGTTTCTCATGGACAGCCTCTGTGCCTTCCTCAGCAGACTGTGGAGACTTCAGTGCAGTGAGTTCATTTTTTATCTCGCTGTTGCCCGGAAAAGCCGAAAGGAGTTCTTCATATATCCGTACAGCTTCATCCTTAAGTCCCTGCCGGGCATAAAAATCAGCTTCGGTTTTTTTTGCGGCGAAATATTCGGACGACATCTCTCCGGAATCCTGCCGCGAGGTTTCCGGCCCCTGCGCATCAGGCGCCGCCGTGTCTCCGCCGGCGGCGGGAGACTCGCCCGCGTCGTACAGAGATTCACCCGCGGGAGACGCCGTTCCCAGCTTGCCTTCAAGCTCCCGTATCTTATCCCGGATTCCGGTGTCGTCCGCGCTTAATTCCAGGGCCTCCTTATACGACCGGACGGCATCTTCAAGCGCACCCCGGCTTTCATGGAGCTCGGCCAGTTCCTTTAATTCGACCAGCAGCACTTCGTTGTCGCCTTTTCCCCTGTAGATGCTCACAAGGCGCTGCCTGACGGGTATGGAGCGTATCTCCATGAACGGGTTCAGCAATTCAAGGGCGTACGCCCATTTCCGGGTCTCTATGGCTTCATCTATGCACGGCATCAGCGCTTCCCATGCATCGTCGATCTCTCCTTCGCTGATATAAAGGGCGCCGAGGAGTTTTTTTACTTCATTGTCCGAGGGGTCTTTTTCAACCAGTTTCAGGAGCACATCCCTCGCGCCGTCTGTCTTGTTGGCCTTGATAGCAAGGTTGGAGTAGTTGAGCAGTATATTCCTGTCATCCGGGGCAGAGGATATGACCTTCGAAAGATAGTCCAGGGCCTGCTCGAGGTTGCCGGCTTTCTCGGCTATGGCGCTGAGACCCGTAAGCGCGGTTATGTTACCGGGATCAATTTCGATCGCCTTCCGGTAAAACGCCTCCGCCTTGCCTGTATCGCCCTTTTCAAGGTAATCCGACGCAATTACGGTGAAACCCTTTGCAGCCCGTTCATTGAATCCCAGCTTCAGTGAAAGTTCGGCTATCTTTATCTTGATATTTATGTCGAACGGGGAAAAACGCAGCGTTGTCTGATAGACCTCGAGGGCTTTTTTGATATCCCCGTCCGCCTCGAGTTTGTTTGCGACCTTCAGCAGGTCTTCGGTTGCCTGGGTTGTGAAACCCCTTTCCGCGTTCAGCTCCGCCAGTGATATGACGGCGTCCGTCCTGTCGGGGTCGAGATTGAGTATTTTCTTGTAAAGCGCTATGGCCTTCGGATAGAAACCGTCTTCCCTGAATATGCCGGCCGCCTTTGTAAAGGATTCTATCGCCTCTTTCTGCGCCCTCTTTTTGAGGTATAAATCCCCGATGGTGTTGTGTATGTTGCCGTCCTTGCCGGAAGCCAGCAGCTTGGACCACTCGGCAATGGCCTCATCGATCTGGCCTCTTGCGGTGAATTTCTGCGCGGCGTTTATGATGGAGGTTTTATCTTTCATTATTCATGCCCGGTTGCATTAAAACCCCGGGGCGGCACGCGAGCCGGAAGCTTCTTCCCGGCCCTCATGCTCCGTCCAGCATACTTAAAATTATGATAGTAGCTTCTCCAGGACAAAGTCAACGAAGACACCGCCTTGCACAGCGGGTATGAAAACACCGCCCGCGGGCAGGGGAGTCCGGAGGTTTTACGGCGGACTCCACAGCCGGCTTATGCAACATTAAGGTTAAGGCAAACCGTCCCTCGCCTCAGTGCCCCCCGGAGATGGCGGGTTGACGGCTTTTGCAGGGCCTCAACGGGGAAACGCCGTATAAGGTTCTGGTAAAATATCGGGTATCAAACAGCAAAGGGAGGTTAGGTTGGATATGACATCCGGACGCATTATGAGTTTCCGTATCTGTGCCGTCTTTGTCATGGTGCTGCTTCTGCCGCTGTCTTCCGCCTTCTGCGCCGTTCGGGAGGAATTGCCGTCTCCCCTGGCCTCGCACTTCAGGAAGCAGTACACCGACGATCTGGACGGACTCCTCGCCAAACACTACATAAGGGTGCTGACCACTTTCAACAAGACCAATTTTTACATATCCGGCAACAAGTTCTACGGGTTTGAGTACGCCCTCATAAGGGATTACGAAAAGTTCCTCAACAGGCATAAAAAACGTGGAGACCTGAAGGTGGTCGTGGAATTTATCCCCGTGTCCCGTGACCGGCTTATCCCCGCGCTTGTAAAGGGATACGGAGACATTGCAGCCGCCGGGCTCACCATCACACCGGAGCGCCTTGAAAAAGTGGATTTTACCCTGCCGTATTTAACGGGCATTGACGAGGTAATAGTCGTGAATAAAAACGTCAGGGGCATCAAAACCCTCCCGGACCTCTCGGGACGTAAAATATTCGTGCGGCAAAGCAGCAGTTATTACGAAAGCCTTGTCTCCCTGAACAGAAAGCTTCGCGGAGAGGGCAGGAAACCTGTAAAGATTATCAGGGCGGATGAAAATCTCGAGACCGAGGATATTCTTGAACTGGTCAACGCCGGTGCAATCAGGATCACCGTGGCGGACAGCCATATAGCCGGAATATGGTCCCGCGTTCTCGGCAACCTGCGGGTGCTGGACAACCTGAAGGTCCGTTCCGGGGGCAGGATCGCCTGGATGGTCAGGAAGAACAATCCGCGGTTGAAGGAAAACCTGAACGGGTTTATACGAAAGCACCGCAAGGGCACGCTCCACGGCAACATCTATTTCGAGCGGTATTACAAAAACACGAAATGGATTACAAATCCACTCACGGAGCAGGAAGACAGGAGGCTGCGCCGGTATACGGCGTTGTTCAGGAAATACGCCGGGCGATACGGTTTCGACTGGATGCTCATCATGGCCATGGCGTTTCAGGAGTCGGGGCTGGATAACCGCAAGAAAAGCCGTGCCGGCGCCGTAGGCATAATGCAGGTGCGCCCGTCGACGGCATCGGGAAAAAACATAGGCATCGGTGATGTGCATCTGCCGGAAAACAATATTCACGCGGGCGTAAAGTATCTTGCCTTTCTGCGGGACCGGTATTTCAGTGATCCGGGCATACGGCCGCGGGACCGCGTGAGGTTTGCGCTTGCGGCTTACAATGCCGGACCTGCAAAGATAAAGAAGATGAGAAGGACGGCGGGGAAAATGGGCCTGAACCCGGACCGCTGGTTCAGAAATACGGAGATTGCAGCCCTGAAGTACATAGGGCAGGAGACAGTCAGGTATGTAAGCAATATAAACAAATACTATCTGATCTTCAAGCTGGTTTTTGAGAAAGACAGAGTGCGGAGCAATGAAAAAAGGAAAATAAGCGGGATGTAAGACATGCAAACTTAACTTTAATGTTGCATAAACAGGCAGGGGATTCCGCCTTAAAACCTCCGGACTCCCCTGACCGCGGGCGGCGTTTTTATGCAACTGTAAGGATAAACCTTAATGTTGCATACGCCGGCTGTGGAGTCCGCCGTAAAACCTTTATAAAGTATAAAGCGGGGCTCTTGCAAAAGTCCTCCGTCCGTCACCTCGAACGGAGAGAGAGGTCTTATACCTGCATCGATACCGAAAGATTTCTCCCTCCGGTCGAAATGACATATACGGGTATTTTCACACTTTTGCAAGAGGCTCAGGCGATGGGATATGTCCCTGTTGCAGGACTTAACGGAGAGTGAAGTTCAAAAAGACGGCCATATGCCGTGCGGAATATGTCCTGAAGGTATCGCGGATAAAGCTTTTCCTCCGGACTCCCCTGCCCGCAGGCGATGTTTTTATGCCGCTGTAAGGTAATGCTACTGTAAGGTGAAGGTCAGGAAGACGTTGATACGCAGCGCTGCGTCCACCTTCCCGACACACACCTTCCCGCACCGATTGACATTTAAGAAGGGAATATGTTTGAATTAGAGGTCTGCCGAAAAGGATTCTCCTTATGCAGGCGCGAATGGATGTGAGGAAGAGGGGTGAGAATCCCCCGCTGCCCCGCAGCCGTGAAGGGAACGAAAGCCCGGAACAAGCCACTGCCATGGATAACACCATGGCGGGAAGGCGGGCGAGTAGGAAAGAGAAGCGGTTTAACCCGCAACGCGTAACGTTTTTGCCCTTAGCCGGAAGACCTGTCCGTTCGGAATTTCCTCGAGGGAGGTGAGATGATGCTTCCGTTTTTCAGTCTCTTTTATTTTATCCCCCCGTAATGCATGATGGATGGATCCTTCATCAAGTTCCGGACAGAAGACACAAAGCAGTCCGAAAACAAAAACAAAGGAGATATTCAATGAAGAACAGACATGTGACATTTGCCTTAACCGTCATGCTGCTCTTTGCCTTTACGGGGAGCGCGTTTTCCATGCTCAAGACCATGACCCTCAAGAAGGAGCCCGCCATAGTGATTGCGGCCTTCGGCACAACCACGAAGGCGCAGGCGACCTATGACTTTTTCGAGGAGCAGCTCAGAAAGGAGCTCCCGGCAAAATACAGAAACTACGAGGTGCGCTGGGCCTTTACTTCAGAGATAGTGCGCGAAAGGGCCAACAGGAAATTCAGGGAGGCCGGAGTTGAGAAGAGGTACCGCAGCCTTGCACAGGTGGTGTCAAACCTTGAAGACGAAGGCTACAGGAAGATAGCGGTCCAGCCACTGCACATCTTTCCGGGCATAGAGTATGAGCACGTTGTGGAGATGTCCGATGCGCTCACCGAGGTTTTCAAGGACTTCAACCTGAGGATCAAGGTCGGCGAGCCGCTGCTTCAGTACTGGTGGGACATGAGGACGGTGGCGGAGGCGTTGAAACAGGACCTGCTGCCCCCGGACAAAGGCTGTAACGTCCTTGCCGCTCACGGCACCGGCGAGACGGCCGTTGGAAGCAATTCGACATACCTCGGTCTTGCAAGGCTGCTTTCCGTTGAATTCGACAATACATTCCTCGGGAGCGTGGAGGGAATAACATCAAGGGAAGAGGCCCTTGCAAGCGCAAAGGCATGCAGTGTGAAGAGGGTCAGGTTCATCCCCTTCATGTATGTCGCCGGCGATCATGTCATGAACGACATAATGGGCGCTGAACCGGATGAAGAGGGTGAGCTTTCATGGTCGCTCGAGATGAAGAAACAGGGGTTTACAACCGACGTCACAACAGCCGTTTATAAAGGCCGGCGATACTACAAGGGGCTTGGATTCTACCCCGAGGTGAACAGTATTTTCATCAAGAGCATAGTCAGGCTGCTGGAGAAGTTCGAGCTGTAAACCTTAATGTTGCACAAGCCGGCGGGAGAGTCCGGCGTAAAACATTTATAAAGCGATGGGATATCGGAAATATGTCTTTATTGCAGGAGGTAACGGAGAGTGAAATTCCAGAGGATGTCGATAAGCCGTGCGGAATACTTCCTGAAGGTATCGCAGATAAAGCTTTTCCGCCGGACTCCACAGCCGGCAGGCGATGTTTTTATGCAACTGTAAGGTAAAGGCATGCCGCGGCTTGAATCGAAGACAGTGCGCATCATGCGCAAGATACACAGGTGGGGCGGTCTACTGCTGGCCGCCTTCATCATTTTCTATTGCATCACGGGGATACTCCTGAACCACAGGAGGTATTTCGGATACTTTGTCTCAAGGGAGAAGACCGTCTATGAAGTGCCCGTCTCGGACATCGGAATGATGACATCGTTTATCGACTATTATAAAAAACAGATAGGCAGGGCCGACGACCCGACCGTCATAAGGATACGTGGCGGCAGGACGGTGGAGTTTCTCTACGGCTCCCACGGCAGGACGACTTATGTGATTCATCCCCGGGAGGGCGTGATGGAGAAAATCGAGAAATTTCCGCAACAGCCGTTGTACCTGCTGAACAACCTGCACAAGGCATTTCAGACTGACACATCGTGGGTGATACTGACAGATATTGTTTCCGTGTTTATAATAATTGCCACCATAACAGGGCTGGTGGTCCTGAGATACCGTTTGTCTGACTATATCATGGTCTTCGGAGGAGTCTTGATATTTTTGGCGGGAGCGTTTCTGTGGCAGTAGCGGAACGGGCGGGAAAGGTCCTCGAGGCCCGGGGACTCGTCAAGAAGTTCGGTGAAAAGACCGCCGTGGCCGGGATTGCGCTCGATATCCGGGAAGGTGATTTCACCGGTCTTCTCGGCCCGAACGGCGCGGGAAAAACAACCACTATCAAGATGCTCACAGGGCTTATAAAACCCACGGGAGGCGAGATATATTATTACGGCAGGGACTTTTTCACTTGCCCGAAGGATGCAAAGAGGCACATAGGGGTCGTCCCACAGCACAGCAATGTGGACAGGGACCTTACCGCCTATGAAAACCTGTACCTGCATTCCATACTTCACGGTATACCGAAGAAACGGAGGAGGGAAAAGATATATGAAGCCCTCGAGTTTGCAGGCCTCCTGGATCACAGGGACAGGCAGGTCAAGACCTTTTCGGGCGGAATGAAAAGGAGGCTTGTGCTTGTAAGGGCGCTGCTTCACGGGCCGGGGATACTGTTTCTTGACGAGCCCACGGTCGGACTCGACCCCCAGATACGGAAGAACATATGGGACCTGATCCTTAAAATAAATCAGCAGAAGGGCATGGCGATCCTGCTGACCACCCATTATATTGAAGAGGCTGAGAAGCTCTGCCGCAGCACGTACATCATAGACAAGGGCAGGATCATCATCAAAGGCGCGCCGGATGACCTGAAGAAGGATATAGGCGGATATGTGCTGGAGATATTCCGGGAGGACGGGATAGAAGAGGCGTTTTTCGCATCAAAGGAAGACGCGCTCGAAAGGCTCAGGGGATGCCCCCACACGTGCAAGGTGAGGGAGGTCACCCTTGAGGATGTGTTTATAAAACTGACGGGGAAAAGGATCAATGTTTAACGGTTTCAGGGGTGTGCTTTACAGGGAGATAAACGTCTTCAGGAAACGGGCAGGAAAGCAGATACTGGCGTCCTCGCTCTCGCCGCTCCTGTTCCTGATCGCATTCGGCTGGGGATTCGGCGACAGGGTCGCGGTGGACGGGCTCCCGTACATAACCTTCCTGATACCGGGGCTCATAACCATGAGCAGCCTGAACCAGAGCTACGGCATCGCCCAGGAGCTGAACATAACGAGGTTCTATTTCCACGTGTTTGACGAATATCTTATTGCACCGATATCCCACGTGGAGATCGTACTCGGGGAGGCCGCCTACGGCATGTTCAAGGGCCTTCTGAGCACGGCCCTTATATTTGCATACTCCGTCATCTTCGGCGTGAAGCTGACAGTGGGCCCCGTGTTTTTTCTTGCAATACTGACGCATACGTTCCTTTTCACAACGCTCGGCATCACCATAGCAATGCTTGTGAGGGACCACGGGGATCAGGCCGCTGTCAACACGTTCGTGATCACCCCCATGATATTCCTGAGCGGGACTTTCTTCCCCGTCGAAAAACTGCCGGTTGTCTTTAAGTGGCTGGTATATGCTCTGCCTCTTACGTACTCGACCAAGGTGATAAGGGCCGCACTTACGGGCGGAGATGTAAACATGCTTTATTTCATGCTGATGCTCGGCTTTGCAGCCGTGTTTTTCGTCGCCGCCCTGAGGGCGGTGGGGAGGGTGGAGGGATGAGAATCATCCTTCCCGCAGCGCTCGTGCTCGCGTTTATAGCCGCGGTTTCGGCGGGCGCGGTAAAGATAGACTTTTTCAGCATGTCCGAGATGGAAAGGAACATACTCTTTGATGTGCGGCTGCCGAGGGTTGTGCTTGCCGGGCTGGTGGGGGCCGCGCTTGCGCTGAGCGGGGTCCTCTTCCAGTATGTAATGAAAAACCCGCTTGCGGACTCGTTCACGACCGGTGTCTCCGCCTCGTCCGCAATGGGCGCCGTGATAGCCATCATGCTGGGGCTCATGCCGTACATCCCGCTCTTTGCCCTGGCGGGGGGGATCGCAGGCCTGTATCTCGTGTACAGGATAGCCTCTTACAGGGGCCGGATACAGCCTATCACGATGCTCCTGGCAGGCATTGTGCTCAGCACATTCGCATCTGCAACCATAAGCTTCATGAAATTTCTGAGCGATGATGCGGTAAGCTCCATAATATTCTGGCTCATGGGAGGCTTTCAGGCCGCCACCCCTTTGAAGGACCTTATACTCTTTGCGGTCATCTGCTTCTCGTTCCTGTCGGTCAGGGGGGATTATCTCAAACTCGATATCCTCTGCTTTGACGACACCACGGCCTCATCGACCGGCGTGGATGTCAACAGGCTGAGGAAGAAGCTGTTCTTTGCAGCGGCCCTGCTCACCGCCTTCAGCGTGGGCTACGCGGGCATCATCGGTTTTGTGGGACTCATTATCCCGCACATACTGAGGCTCGGCAACCTTGTAAAGGCCTCATACCTGCTGCCAGCATCGCTTACGGGCGGCGCCGCATTCATGATGGCCACTGACCTGGTTGCAAGGACGATCCTTCAGGGGGGGCAGGAACTGCCCGTGGGCGTGATAACATCCTCGATCGGCGGGGTGTTCTTTCTGTACCTGCTGATAAAGCGGAGAAAGGAGCTTTTCTATTTTAATTGAGCTTAAAGACATAAGGGCGGCGCTCGGGAAATTCACCCTGGAGGTGGACGGCCTGCACATCGGAAAGGGAGGGCTGATTGCGGTGCTCGGCAACAACGGAAGCGGCAAGTCCACCTTTCTCAATGTGATGTCCGGGCTGCTGGAATTTACAGGCGGCTACAGGGTCAACGGAAGGCCGTTCAGGGAGATGGCGCAGGCGGAGAGCGCCCGGCTGATGGGTTTCCTGCCCCAGGAGGCGGCGCTCAACATGCCGTTTGACGCATTTTACGTCGTGCTTACGGGCAGGTTCATCCATTCGGACGGGCGGATGTATTCCCGCGCGGATATCGCCCGCACCGAAAATGTAATGAAGAGATTCGATGTGTTTCACCTCAGGGACAGGCTCTTCAATGCCCTGTCGGGCGGTGAAAAGCAGAGGGTCCTTCTTGCGAGGGTGATGAACATGGATACCGACATATTCCTGCTCGATGAGCCTTTCAGCGGCATAGACATATTGCACCAGATAAAAATCGTGGATGTTTTCAGGCGCATTCGTAGTGAAAAAATCATCATGGTGGTCATTCACGACCTGTCGTTTGCAATACACCATTTCGACAGGTTTCTCCTTTTCAGGGATGGTCGCCTGCTGTATGACATGAAAAGGGACGATCTGTCCCCCGAGATGCTCTCAGAGGTATTCGGGGTCAGGGTGGGCTTCGCGGAACAGGATAACAGGATGTTTGTTTATACGGAGGAAATGTAAAATGATGCAGAAACCGGAGCACGGAAGAAACATGACGGAGACGGGAAAATCCAGGCTGCTTATCAAGATGATGCTTGCCGGCATTATAATATGCCTTGCGGCGTTTGACGGTTCCAGCGCGTGGGCATACAAGAGAATAGTGGTGCTTTACCCTGCGGTAAGCCCCATACTTATTGAGCTCGGGGCGCTGGACATGATCGTCGGGACAACGCGCAGCGACCATGCAGTTAAAGATGCGGTAAAGGTCGGCTCGCACCTGAGGCCGAACATCGAGCTGCTGAATGCGCTCGCCCCTGATCTTATAATAGCAGGCTCGCAGAGGGCGTTCCCCAGGGAGATGGAGCAAAGGGTGAAGGCTGCCGATATTTTATATTACAATCCCGTAACGCTCGATGAAATCCTCGCGAAGATCAGGAAGATCGGCGACATGCTTGAAAGGAGGGACAGGGCGGAGAAACTGGTGCTCAGGTTGAAGAAAAGGCTTGAAGACATCAGGCCCCTGCCGGCAGAGCCGTCCGTAATCTATGAAGTCATGGCGGAGCCGCTCAGGGTGGCCGGGGAAAAGAGCATAGTGACATCGATTGTCAGTGCGGCAGGCGGCAGGAATCTCGTGAAGATCGACAGGAAACATGCGGTCATATCCACCGAAAAGGTGCTGCAGTTGAGACCGGATTTCTACATATACCAGGTCGGCCCGATGAATAAAAATCCGGTCCCGCCGGGGGAAAGGCCTTTTTACAAATCACTGAAGGCGGAGTTTGTGAAGGTTGACGAGCTTGAGTTTGCAAGGCCGGGGATCAACGCCTTTGATGCCGCGGTAAACCTCAACAGGATATTCCTGGGGGCCGGTCATGAATAAAACTGTTTACTCCATCGGCCTGGGCCCCGGGGACCACGAGCTCATCACGGTCAAGGCAAAGAGGATACTCGAGGAATCGGACATTGTGGTGGTCCCCCAGTCGAACGAGCAGGGCAGGAGTGTTGCGAGGGAGATTATACTCCATTATATCGATGCATCAAAGATACGCATGTGCCACATCCCCATGACCAACAACAGGGAGGAACTGGCGGGGAGGTATGCGCGTCTTGCAGAAGAGATAAAAGGCATGGTTGAACAGGGCAGGGCCGTGGCCTATGTCACACAGGGAGACCCGACCATCTACAGCACATCGAACTACCTCACGGAGAGATTGCGTGCCGTGGGGGTGCGGGTGAGGCACGTTCCCGGTATAAGCTCCATCAATGCCGCGGCATCAATGCTCGGGGTCCCGCTGAGCATAAAGAAGGGGAATTTCGGGGTTTACGAGATGCCCCGTGACCCGGCGACGGCCGCGGACCTGATACGGAGGCATCCCACGACAGTGTTCATGAAGGTCAACAACAGGCTGCCGGCGCTTATTGAGACAGTGAAGATGACGGAGCCGGAGGAAGCGTTTCTTGTGAGGCGCATAGGACTGGACGGCGAGGCGGTTTATGATATGCTCAACGGCGCGCCCCCGCCGGAGTCCGCGTACTTGTCGGTGGCGATTATAAAGAGGCGCAGGACGGCCTGAATCTCCAGGAGAAAGGAGGTGACGAATATTGAAGAAGGCAAAGACGTCTGAGAAAAAAGCGAATGCAAAGGCAGCGATCTCCTATCACATGAAATGTGCAAAGACGGCCAACGGGCTGACGCATTTCGTGATGTACGGCGATGTGCCGAAAAAGAAGATGCCTCTTTAGAAGGGAAGAAGGTTCAGGCGGTTGAATTCCGCCTGGACCTCTTTACTTGCCGGCCGGTCTTTTTTACGGCTGTTTGCCTTAATCTCAATCTTAATCTTAACCTTAATGCGGCATAAACGTGCAGTGGAGTCCGGCGTAAAACCTCCGGACTCTCCCGCCCGCGGGCGGTGTTTTCATGCAACCGTAAGGTAAACCTTAATATTGCATAAGCCGGCTGTGGAGTCCGGCGTAAAACCTTTATAAAGCGATGGGATATCGGAAATATGTCCCTGTTGCAGGACTTAACGGAGAGTGAAATTCCCAAAGACGGCAATATGCCCTGCGGGATATGTCCTGAAGGTATCGCAGATAAAGCTTTTCCGCCGGACCCCACAGCCCGCAGGCGATGTTTTTATGCCACTGTAAGGTAAAATAATAAGGAGACGGATGAAAATGAGCAAAAAGAACGGGAGCGGTTATTCGAAAACGAAGGATCGGAGAGGCCTTTCTTTCTCTGATATTGACGACAACTGGAAACTCGTGATTGATGCGGACAATCTCTTCTGGAGCCTTCTGGCAAGGGACAACGGCAATTTCACTCTTCCCGACAGGCTGATCGACCTGTATAGAAAAGAAAGGGAACACCTTGATACCGAGATGCACAACTTCAGGTTCAATGAGCCGCTTAACTGTGTATACATAGATCCCACGGACAGGTGCAACGCCGACTGCCCCTACTGTTACATCCCTTCAAAGATACGGAGGCACGGCACGCAGATGACGGCCGGACAGCTTGACACAGTGCTTGCAAAGACAGAGGAGCACTTCAGCGGGACAAGGAAAAAGCCGGTGATCGTATTCCATGCCGCCGAGCCCCTGCTGGTGAAGGACATAATCTTCGACGCGATCAGGAAGTACCGGAGGAAGATGCTGTTCGGCATCCAGACCAATGCGCTCCTGCTTGAAAAAGAGGATGTCGAGTTCATAAAAAAATACCGCGTGGGCATCGGAATTTCGCTGGACGCCCCCACGGCGGCTGTCAATAATCTCACGAGGATATCGGGGAAGGGCGAAGGCAATTTCAGGAAGGCGGTGCAGGCGCTCGACCGGTTTGACGGATATGAGGGCCTGAATGTTATCTGCACCGTCAATAAATACAACGTTGACAAGCTCTCCGGCCTTGTCGGGTTTCTTCACAGGAAGAAGGTGCCGCTGGTGCTTCTCAATCCTGTCCGCGTGACGCAGAAACGCTCGGACAGGGTGAAACCCGGCGACGGCATATACGCGAAAAACCTGATAAAGGCGGTCGACACGGCGGTGGACCTCGCAAGAAAGACGAAACGCCGGATCGTGATAGGGAACTTCGCCAATGTGCTGCTTGCGATCATATCGCCCACCGCGAGGCGCATGATGTGCGACATTTCACCGTGCGGCGGCGGCAGGACCTTTCTTACCGTCACGGCGGACGGCGCAATGGTGCCGTGCGGGGAGTTTATAGGATTCAAGGAATTCTCCGGCGGCAATATATTCAGGACGTCGATAGCAAAGGCGATGAATTCAAGGCCCTTCAAACGGATCAGGTCGCGGATGGTCGAGAATATCGATGAGTGCAGCACCTGTGATTTCAGGCATATCTGCGGGTCACCGTGCCCGGCGGAGATGTACGCCCGCGGCGACATCAACAGAAAGGCCGTGTTCTGTGATTTCTACAAGGAGATCATTAAATATGCCTTTAAGATGATCGCGGAGAACAAGGTTCAGTACCTCCTGCGGGAAGACGCGCTTGACCAGATGGTGTATGAATATCGGTATTGAAAGAAAGTCCGGATTTCAGCGGTTGTGAGAAAAAGACTGCGTTCGGGATATACGACAGGCGCTTGCGCTGCGGCTGCCGCCAAGGCTGCCGTCCTGCTGCTCCTTGACCCGCGTGTGGTCGAGCGCGGTGAATTGGATTCCGTTGAAATTCCGTTTCCCGACGGCAGCCGCGTGAGTTTTAAAATCCATGACTCCGGATTCCGGACCCGCGACTCCGGACCCGTTGCATCGGCATCGGTGATCAAGGATGCGGGCGATGACCCGGATGTGACGCATAGAGCGGAGATTGCAGCGGAAGCCGGGACATGTGCAACCCCGGTCGGTGAACCGCTGCCGCGGATTATAATTAAAGGGGGCAGGGGTGTGGGCACAGTAACAAAACCCGGGCTCCCGGTCCCCGTCGGCGCGCCGGCAATAAACCCCGTGCCGAAGAAGATGATAGAAAATGCCGTTGCGGAGGCGCTGAGCCGGAGCACAGGGCGCAGGCCGGGGAACGCGGACGCAATTGAAATAACCATTTCCGTCCCGGACGGCGAGGAACTGGCCGGGAAAACCCTGAACCACCGGCTGGGTATAACAGGCGGTATTTCAATCCTGGGTACAACCGGCATTGTCAGGCCCGTATCCACCGGGGCATGGAAGGCGACGATTACCGCATCCATGGATGTGGCGGCCGCCACCGGCCGGAAGGAGATAGTCCTTTCAGCGGGCCGGGCATCGGAAAAGGCGCATATGAAAAGATATAACCTCCCGGAAGAATCATATGTCCTCATGGGCGACTATCTTGAATATTCATTACTGGAGGCCGGGAAACACAACTTCGGGAGAATCCACCTCTGCGCGCAGTGGGCAAAGATGCTGAAGATTGCAATGGCCACGCCGCAGACCCACGTCAGGTTCGGCGCGATCGATATAAAGAGGGCGGTTGGGTTCCTCGGGGCAATGGATACCGGGTTGCAGGGCCGGAATTTCAAATCCCGGGAATTCAACACCGCCCGGGAGATATTTGAATACATTATCTCGGGCAATGCGGGCGCAGTTGATGAATCGCCTCTGCGGAAAGTCTGCAACGCGGCCGCGAAGTATGCCGGAGAAACAGCAGCCGGAATCCCCGTTAAAGCATGTCTCGTCTCATATAACGGAGAGATAATAGCAGTGTCCGGCTGACGCTCCCGCCGGCTTATGCAACATTAAGGTTGTTTTCTTTCCATAAAAGATACTTTATTTTGCTTCCACCATTTCAGCCACTCGAGTTTATCTTGACCAAACATTTGCCGTTCTGTTATTTGCACGAGGACCTGCGCCGCCTTTCCCCTGATCCCGGCGTCACCGTCGCCCAACATTGCAATCAGCGGTTCAATCGCCCTGTGATTCCCGATTTCACCCAGGGCATATACGGCGCTCCATTTGACCGCTGGAACTTCATCATTCAACAAGAGCAGCAGACTATCAACAGCCTCCGGATCACGGATCTTTCCCAGGCACACCGCCGCTCTCCAGCGAAAGTAAGGATTTTTATCTCCAAGCGTAACGAGCAGCTTCCCTGTTGCCGCCGGACCAATAAGGACCAGAGCACCCGCAGCCATGGTTCTCACTTTTGAATCCGCATCGTTCCATGCCGAAATCAGGGCATCAGTGAATTCAGGGTCTTTTAATGCAGCGATTTTCCCTGCTGCGTACCTCCTGATCCACAAATTTTCATCTTTAAGTGCATCAATCAGGTATGCTTTTCTTCTCTTATCTTTTATGCAAATAAAGTAATTCAAGGCGGCGATGCGGATATTAACATCTTTATCATACAGTTTTGCTGTCATAGGCTCTGTCGCAACCGGGCCAATCCGACACAGGAAATCTCCGAGGCGCTGCTTTAAATAACCCCCATTGCTGAAATCCATAGCATTTACCAATGCATCGGCTGCCCTCTTTTCCCTGAAACCGGATAATGCCATAGCAGCAGCCCATGATGAACCCTTATCGTTTAAATTCAACAGGTCTATCAGCGGGTCCACAGCCCTTGGGTCGCTTATCTTCCCGAGTGTAAGTGCGGCGCTTCTCCTGATATTTACATCTTTATTTTTTAAAGCCTTGATGAGAAGATCCACTGCCGGTACGCCTATTTGCAGCAAGGCATATTCAGCCTTGTTTCTTATGATGGGATTCTTTGCACCCAAGTATTCAATCAGGTGCTCTACGGCATATATTTTCCGCGGATCATCAAATTTGCCCAGTGCTGTCGCAGCCTCATAGCTCACTTCGAAATTCTTATCCCTCAGTGCGGCGATGAGAGCCGGGACCGCGGCAGGGTCTCCCATTTCCCCTATTGCACGAACTGCCTCCAGACGCACCGACGGGTGACTGTCTCCGGCGGCTTTGATAAGATGAGGAAGAGACACCGGGTCCTTGATTTTTCTTAATGCGGATACCGCCAGATATCTTAACGTCGGTTTTTTATCACTGAGAGCATGGATAAGAACCATTACTGCGTCGGGATCTTTCATATCCACCAGAGAATTGAGAGGACCGATGTCGCGCACGGCTATTGCAGCGAGGTCTTCGGTGAACTCTATAGAGGTGCTTGACAAGTAGTAAGGCTTTTTGACTTCCTCACCGCCGTCTTTTGATTCTTTCTTGCGCGTGCCGTCACTCTTCCTCATGGCAACGCCGGAGGGAAACCTTGGAATCTTTTTAAATTTCCTGGGGTTCCGTGGATGTACAGGCCGCCGGATGGCAGGCCTGGTTTTCGGGCCGGACTTTTCAGAAGACTTCAGGACTTCAATAAAATCTCTTTCCCTGTCGATTATTCCGGATAGTAATTTTGTTTCATCACTATGAGAATAGCTGTTGTACTCGGCCTTGTCCGCTTCTCTTTTTCTTGTCTCATATCTTGTTGGAACCTTCTCCATCTCCACGATAAATCTCTTTTTGTATAAGTTCAGAAACTTATATCCCGGTTTATATAGGGCAGCACTCCTCTCTTCCACCTGCCTGAGTATCGGTACGGGAATGTAAAATTCGGCAGGAATCATAAATCTCCCGTTTTTATCCGTAAGGGTTTCTTTGATGGCCAACACTCCACTGTATGGATGAGGAGGAAGTGCAATGGTTTCGTACCACGTCCTGACTATTGCAACGCCTTCAACGGGCTTTCCTGTATCCTTATCAACAACCTTGCCCATCCACGCCTGAGCCTCCATTATTGTATTGCATGACAGGGACACATATATGACACAAAAAAAGATAAGGCTTCCCAAGAAAGGGCGGTGGGGTGTTTCATGAATGAAGCGGTGACAACTCATGCAACATTCTCTCCTCAGCGGTTATATAAGCCTCTTCGGCTTTGAAGTCCTCGAGACCATCAGAATCGACCGGCTCGATTCCCTTGAGAAAATGTCCTGTCTTCCCGTTTTTTTCTCGACGGCATCTTGTCAATCTCCTCAAGAGGTTCCATGACTTATTATATCAGATAATGTTCCTCCGGCATGGACAACTTGCAATATCATCAGGAAGCAGATTGTTGAAAAAAAGCAGCCTGTCATAAGTTTTTTTATAGCCGTCGGCTCCTCCCGGCCATGTCCATGGAATCATTATCCTTAGTAGGGTCGGGCCCCTGTGCCTGTCCCGAAACAGGCGGTCCCGAAGGTGGGCGAGCACAGGGGGGGTGATCCTGTATTGTCATTGTCGGATGTGGGGCGCCCCACACACTAAAGCGGATTAATGCCGGTGCAGGCAAAAACCCTTCTCCGGATTATATTGCCGTGTTCTTTGCAGAGGGCGGGCCGTATATATTAATGGCGCTTTTTGTCTTTCTCTGGTTTCTCACCAATGAAAATAGAAAAAATACACTGCTCCTTGCTGCAGAGGCATCTGTTTTCGGACTGGTTTTAAACTTTGCCGTCACTCTCCTGTATTTTCATCCAAGACCATTCATGATCGGACTCGGGACAACCCTTATACCCCATGCGCCCGAGACTTCGTTCCCGAGCGATCATGCAACAATTCTTTTCAGCGCGTCTCTTTATCTGCTCATATTCGGCAGATGGGCATCCGCAGGAGCCGTCCTTCTGGCAGTGGCTGTTTTGACTTCACTGGGCAGGGTGTACTGCGGGATACACTTCCCCTTTGATATGGCCGGGTCATTATTTTTAGGTATATTATCCTGTATTGTGGTTTACAGGGGAAGGTCATTACTCGAATATATAAACAGATGGATAACAGGCATTCATGAAAAACTTGCAGCCTGGAAGGTATTGTGAGAACATGAACTTATGGAGACCGCAAATTTTATTTTGACTTTCAAATATCCGGCGATATTTATCGGGTCGTTTTTCGAGGGGCCGGTGGTTATGATAGCCGCGGGTTTTCTTTTGAAACTCGGCCATATCGAGCCTGTTCCCGCGTTTATTCTGTTATTGTCCGGTGATCTGTCGGCGGACTTAAGCTGGTACGGGGCTGGATATTTCGGCACACACCGGCTTGTTCAAAAATACGGGAGGTTTTTTGATATCACGGACCGGACAATTGAGAGGGTCAAGGTTATGTTCAGAGAGCACGAGGAGAAAATACTGATAATCTCCAAGATTACCATGGGTTTCGGATTTGCCGTAGCGGTCCTTATGACGGCGGGAATGGTCCGTGTCCCGTTAAAAAGGTACGTAATTTATAATTTTACAGGCGGCCTGATATGGACGGCTCTCATGATGGCCGCGGGTTATTTTTTCGGCAACATTTATCTCCTGGTCGGTGATGGTCTCAGGATCGGATTTTTAATAGCAACTGCTATAATGATCTTAGCGGCTTTCTATGGATTCAGCCGTTTTGTGCGCGGGAGATTATCAGGGCATAACTTATGATTTCCATTATAGTTCCTACATTGAATGAAGAAGGCGTGCTTGAAAAGACATTGAAGAATATCAGGCAAATGAAATCGATGCCGTATGAGCTGATCGTGTCGGACGGAAACAGTACGGACAAAACAATAGAGATCGCTCGGAAATATACTGACAGAATTGTCGTGTACAAAGGGGAAAAACGCCAGACGATCGGCGGCGGCAGAAACCTGGGCGCAGGTATTGCCCGCGGCGGGCTCCTGGTGTTTCAGGATGCCGATGTTGTAGTCCCTGATCCGGATGCATTTTTCGGAAAGGCTATCCGGGTTTTCGATGATGACCCTGAAACAGCAGGCATTACAGTTTCCGTCAGGGTAATGAAAGAGCTTGAAACCCGTAGTGACCGGGTGTTTTTTGGAATAGTCAATCATATCCATTTTCTGACTAACAATATACTGGGCAGGGGAAGCGCATGCGGAGAATTTCAAATGATCAGGAGGGAAGCCTTTCTAAGAGCCGGCGGTTATAATGAAGCCCTGACAGTTGCCGAAGATAACGACATGTTCGCCCGGCTCTCAAGAACCGGGAAAACCCGGATGATTCCCGATCTGGTCGTCTTCCATACCGGCAGGAGGGCGCATAAAATCGGATGGCCCAGCCTGCTTGTCTCATGGCTGCTTAACGGACTTTCCGTTGCTCTCTTCAAGAAGGCGGCTTACAGGGAATGGAAGCCTGTCCGTTGATACTTTAGTGCTAAGATTGACCTTAATGTTGCATGAACGGGCAAGGCAGTCCGCCGTAAAACCTTTATAAAGCGATGGGATACTGGAAATATGTCTATGTTGCAGGAATTAACGGAGAGTGAAGTCCAAAAAGACGTCGATATGCCGTGCGGAATATGTCCTGAAGGAATCGCAGATAAAGCTTTTCCGGCAGACTACCTTGCCCTGCGGTGACACTTTCATGCCGCTGTAAGGGTGAAATTGAACTATGAAGTTAAGTTTTATAATCCCGGCTTATAATGAGGAAGGCTGTCTGGGTAAATGCCTTGATTCCATCCTCGGTGAAATGTACGGCACAGCAACTGATGTTGAAATTATTGTAGTCAATAACGCCAGTGTTGACAGGACCAGAGAAATCGCCCTGTCTTACCGTGGGGTCAAAGTTATTGACGAACCCAGGAAAGGGCTGGTAAAGGCAAGACAGGCGGGGTATAAAGCGGCCGCAGGAGATTTAATCGCCAATATTGACGCCGACAATATACTTCCCCGCGGCTGGATGAAAAAAGTCTTTGAGGAATTTTCCGCTGATGAAAGACTGGCGGCGCTTTCCGGGCCCCTGATTTATTATGATCTGCCCCGGATTGTCAATATCCAGACAAAAATATTTTACGGCCTGGGTTATATCGCCAATGTTTTTAATAATCTTATATTCAGAAAAGGCGCGATGCTTCAGGGAGGGAACTTCGTAGCCAGGAGATCGGCTCTGGAAAAAGTCGGCGGTTTTGATACCGGCATAGACTTTTTCGGCGAAGACACGGATATTGCCTGCCGGCTCAGGGAAGCAGGGCATGTAAAGTTCACCTTTAAACTTCCAATCTACAGCTCGGGCAGGCGCCTGGCTGCAGAAGGAATATTCAGGACGGGACTCCGGTATGCCGTGAATTATTTCTGGGTGATTTTTTTTAAAAAACCCTACAGTAAAAAATCAACCGATATTCGCGGGTAAGTATGAGACGCATATATGGAAGAAAGTATCTCTTCACTGCTGTTGTAGTCCTTGTTGCCGTTTTGTCAATCAAGATTTATTCATTGGTGACATTCCCTCATATTTCCGACTGGAATTACAACCAGCTTAAGAAGATAGACCATCAGAAGGGGGCGTTTTCTTTTGCGGTTTTCGGCGATAACAAAAACTCGATAACCACATTCAACAATCTTGTCAGGCTGCTTAATTCAGATGACATATTGTTTTCTGTTGACATCGGGGACCTTGTGCAGGATGGGGAAAAGGAGAAATTCAGGTTTTTCATCAACCAGATAAGGAAGTCGGAAAGGCCGTTCCTGACCGCAATTGGAAATCATGAGATCAGAGAGGACGGCAGAGTCGCCTATTATAATCTTTTCGGGAGGTTTTATTATTCATTTACAGTGGGAGATGCATACTTTATCATCCTTGATGACGCCGGTGAATATAATTTAGACCCATGGCAGGTGCAATGGCTGAAAGAGCAACTGGAAGAAGCACTCAAATACAAGTACAGGTTTATCTTCATGCATGTGCCGCTTTTTGATCCGAGAAAGGAAGGCATCATGTCAGGACATGCTTTGAAGGATAAGGAGTTTGCATTGGGTCTGAACAGTCTTTTTGAACAGTACGGTGTTACCATGGTTTTTGCCTCGCATATTCACGCCTATTACCGCGGGTTCTGGGGCAAGACCCCATATATTATTACAGGCGGCGGCGGCGCTGAACTGGTGGGCACGGACCCGTCCCATGACTTTTATCACTATATAAAGGTGAATATTGATGACAGAGGTGTAAATTATGAGGTAAAAAAGGTCGGTTCGCCGGACTTTGTCATAATGGACCGTCTGGCACATGATGCATGGATATATATCTATTCCTTTATTGTGCTGCATTATCTTGATGTTATATTGGTCGTACTGACGATATATTTCCTGCTCACTATAAGGGCTGTCAAAAAAGAGAAGACGGAATGATGACTTTGCATTTGAAAAACCAACGGATGCCGATATAGCCCGTACAAGGCACTTCGTCAGATTCCGGAAGGCCGGATATGTAACGAAAAGCGGTGATGACATATATGTCGGCTCAGCGGGTTTCGATACCGGTGTCAAATGGGGCATTACCTATCGAATCGATCCGGACATCGATGCGGAGCGGGAGCGGTTATACAACGATTTAATCCGGGCGGGAGAACTTGAAAGTCGCAGGAAAATACAACTGGTAAAGCCTCAATCAGGGCGCAATTTTGCCGGAGACCCCTTTTTTTACCGATGGAAAAGCATATCTGATAAAGTTCAAAGACGAGGCCCCCCCACTCAACAGACCCCGGGAATGACGAACTGAAGAGTATATTAAAGCCCCCCCTTTGTTACCCTTAATGTTGCATGAGCGGGCAGGAGAGTCCGCCCGGAAAACTCCACTAAAAAATCAATTTGGGTTATAATTTAGACTTAATGTTGCATAAACGGACAGAGGAGTCTG
>Ga0256839_1001589_pt1 | contig 27156 bp, 19 predicted proteins | sample 354166metaG_FD_185968 | JGI IMG/M metagenome (GOLD analysis project Ga0256839, IMG submission 185968) | Hydrothermal vent microbial communities from Mid Atlantic Ridge, Atlantic Ocean - 354-166 | ecosystem: Environmental > Aquatic > Marine > Hydrothermal vents | place: Atlantic Ocean: Mid... | reverse complement strand
GATCGCGCTGAAACGCTGTCCGCGTTCGGCTTGGCGGCTCGTCTATCAACCGCCCTTTGCTGTTTACCGGATCACTTGCATAGGGCGCACGATCGCGCCAGCCCGGAGGCAAAATTGAAATTCGATTATTGGCCATTGCAGAAACTCCTAACTGTTCCTACCTCTATATTAGCCTCCATTAACACATATTAAAAATTCTATGTTTGGAATTTGACTAATATGTGATATAAAGACGTTCCTTCAAACTCGATGAGACCGATATGACCGCCGAAGCCATGCAAAATTCGACTGAAGACAATTCCAGTGTCACTATGTCAGAAAGTGCGGCCAAACGGGTTGCCAAAATCATTGATGGTGAAAAAGACAAGAACGCTCTTCGGGTTTCCGTCGAAGGCGGCGGCTGCTCCGGGTTTTCCTATAAATTCGATCTTGTCTCCTCCCAAAATGATGATGACCTGATTATCGAACGCAGCGGAGCAACCGTATTAATCGATTCGGTTTCCGTTATGTATATGGAAGGCTCGGAAATCGATTTTGTCGATGACCTGATGGGCCAGTCATTCCAGATCAAAAACCCAAATGCCACAGCTTCCTGCGGTTGCGGCACCAGTTTTTCAATCTAAATTGAATTACCCGGCAACTTTTACATCTGCAATCTGACCACCGGTCATTTCCAGCAATTGCTCCGGCGTGGTTGAAAACACATGGGCAGGAGAACCCGCAGCGGCCCAAATTTTCGGCAGCGGCATCAAATCTTCATCCATGAAAATCTTACAAGGTGACTTTTGCGCAATTGGTGATACGCCACCGATGGCAAAGCCGGTAACCTCCCTCACCCAACGCCCCTTGGCGGCTTCCAGCACCTTACCCAATAATTGCTCAATCTTGCGCTCATCAACCCGGTTTGATCCGGAAGTCAGCACCAGAACCGGTTGGTCATCTGCCTTGAAAATCAATGACTTCACAATTTGTGAAACTTCGCAGCCAGCAGCGTTAGCCGCATCCACGGCCGTGCGCGTACCTTCCGGGAATTCAAAAATATCGCCGTCATGCCCGGCCGCCAGCAATGCCAAACGAACCCGGTCTACCGATCCCTTTTTCATGGAAAGCCTCTCACAATTTAACAAAAAGCAATTAGATGCGTCTTAGAACCCAGACGACAATATCTCTTGAGACCTTGTCAAAAGCCCGATCAAGCGCCCCCACATAGTCATCATTATTACTGCCGCTAAAGGGTACGGTTGCGCTGAATACGTTAGATTTCAACACCCGACCGCTGCGGTCGCTCAACAGCCGCACGGACAATTCGATTACTGCGGCCTTCCGCCCCCCGCTAACGGCCACTTCAAATGCCCTGATCGCGGTTAAAATCTGATAATCTATCACCAGCCCGTCGCCAGGCTTGGCAACCGCACCCGAACGACCTGTATTTTCAAACGCTTCCACCAGCTTGGTCTGCACCATTTTGGGCAGATCATCACTCCATTGAGCACCCTTTAAATAGGTAATAATCGAGGGAGCCGGCTTAACGACGATGTTCTGGCTGTCGAGCGCCTTTAGCGATGTTGGCGCCTTAACCAAAATTTGCGCTCTCGTACCGACCTTCAGGCCAGCAAAATTTTGCGGCGCAGAAATATCATAGGTTTCCGGTGGAGGCGGAGCAGGCTTGATCAACGCGCAGCCGGAAAGTTGAACGGCAAACAGCCCCAGAACGCAAGCGCCAATAAGCGGCAGGTTCGTGCGTTTGCGCAAGCAAAATACAGCACGATGCAATCGCTGTAACAAATTACAATCCCCAGAATATTTATTCAAATGACCGTCGCTCATTTACTCAATACTCAAATTCTTACCCGACTCGCCTTATATGCTTTTGCGGGCGAAATAGCTACCGTCTTGGCCTGCTACCGCTCACCTGCCTAATCCCCGGCGTTCCAACAATAAATGCCTGGGGGTTTTTCTCAAAATTACTAATGACCCGGTCAATCCGGTTGATGGATTGCCTTGCCTGTTTAATCAACACTTCAGCTTCCCGCAAACCGCGATTGGAAAACCGTGTAAGCCCTTTGGATATTTCAGCAATCCGCCTATCAAGATTAACCGCCAGCTTTCTAAAATCGGCCAGAGTTGCGCGTGCATCGGCCATCAGGCCTTCGCCATTGCCGCCGCCCAACATACCATCAAGCTTGGTCAATATTCCATCCACCTTGGTCGAAGATTTATTCAACCGACTGGCAAGTTCTTGAGCATCCGTAATGATTTGATTTATATCATCAGCACGATTGCGAAATTTAGCGGTAACCGTGGAAACATCTTCAACAATGACTGATGCGCCTTTGGCAGTCTTTTCCAGATTATCAACCACACTGGCAATCCTGTCGGCGTCAATTGCAGAGACTACCGATGATGCTCCCTCGATTGTTGTACCAAGATCATCAATCAGTTTTGCAAGCTTGGTCGTATCAACCGCAGAAACCAGCTTCTTGGTTTCTTCCGACGCTTTGCCAAATTCGTCAAAAGCACTATTGATTTTATCAACTTCTATTTTGGCCACAAATGCAGATGCATCAGAAACGGTCTTTTCAATTCCATCGGCAATTCTCGTCACCTGATCCGGCTTCAGCGAGGCAAGCGCATCATTGGCACGCTTGGCCGCCTGATCAAGGTTCTTTAGTGCCGAGTTCACCCTATCAGCATCAATTGCGGCAATCAGAGTTGAGGCATTATCAACAGTTTTACCAATATTATCAACGATTTCACCCACCCTTTCAGGCTTGACTGCAGCAACAAGATTCTTTGCATCTTCGGATATTTTTGAAATGTTTTCCAAAGTATCCTTGATGTTGCTGGCTTCCACATCGGCTACTATTTTGCGGGCGCTGGTTGCAGCTGAACTTAAATCATCAATCGCTGTGCCAATTTTTTCTGAACTCACACTGGCAACCAGAACATCGACCTTGCTGAGCGTCTTATTCAGTCCATCGGAGAATTTATTCAATTGTTCGGCAGCACTGGTAATTTTATCAACGACCTTGGAAACATCTTCCCGCGATGCATTCAACGTCTGGGAGAACCCTTCGAGATTGGCGATCGTTTTACGAACCGCTTCGGGATCAACCGCCTTCACAATATCTTCGGCTCCCTTGATCATCCCATCCAGTTTTGCAGAAAGGGCCTCAATAGTCTTGCCAATATCAGCTGTGGCCGAAAGGAAAGATTCCACCCCATCTGCATTCTTCGCCAAAGCATCTGAAAACACCTGAGCATTGGTGATTGTCTTGCTGAGACTTTCGCGATTTTCAATTAAAAAGGACTCGACCGTACTCATCACCTTTTCCGTACGGTTAGCAATCGAATTCACCTTGGCAATAAGTTCATTGAGGGCCGCCGGTTCCGCATCAATTATTGGCACCTGCCCCTCTGGCATGTCGGCCAATCCCAATATATTGCTTGCATCAGGCGAACCACCTTCAAGCTGGATAAATGCTCCGCCGGTAAAACCCTGAATCCCGATACTGGCTTTTGTATCACTGCGCACCGGTGTTTCCGCGTCAATTTTCACTTTGGCAATAACGAATCGCGGCGCATTGGTGGCAATCGCCAGGCTTTGAACTGTGCCAACCTGAATGCCGTTAAACAGAACCTGAGACCCTTTAACCAATCCGGTAACCGAGCCTTCAATCTTGATATCCATATCAACATAGGAACGCTGTTCATTATATTGCCCGAGCCAAACGACAAATGCAAAAGATAACGCCAGTATTAAAAGCGTGAAAACACCAACGGTGACATAATTGGCTTTGGTTTCCATTGAAATATGTAATTCCCTATAACGATTGAGTAGGGTCAGGACCCTAATCATAGACTATATTCACGCAACCACAATCGAGCGGGCGCGTTTCCCACGAAAATAGGATTGCACCCACGGATCATCAAATTCCAGCATCCTCTGCAATGGGCCTTCTACCAATACATGCCGATCACCCAATACGGCAATACGGTCGCAAACAGAAAACAGACTATCCAAATCATGTGTAACCATAAATACGGTCAAACCAAGTGTATCGCGAAGTTTGGCGATTAAGTCATCAAAATCAGATGCACCAATTGGATCGAGCCCCGATGTTGGCTCATCCAAAAACAACACTTGCGGATCAAGTGCCAATGCGCGGGCAAGTGCAGCCCGTTTAATCATACCACCAGATAATTCAGATGGATACTTGGTGGCGGCCTCCTCCGACAATCCAACCAGATTGAGTTTCAACATGGCCAGCTCATCCATCAACCGCTGATCAAGATGCAGATATTCCCGCATCGGCATTTGAATATTTTCAAGCACATTTAAAGATGAAAACAATGCCCCATGCTGAAAGAGCACCCCAAGTTCCTGATCAATAATATTGCGAACTTTCGGATCAGATTCTGCAAATTCCACCCCCAGAATCTCAATCGACCCTTTCTGCTTGGGATTCAAATCAAGAATACTGCGCAGCAACACAGATTTACCCGAACCTGAAGCGCCAACAAAGCCCAATATCTCGCCATGATAAATATCAAGATTAAGCCCGTCCAGCACCAGATGACTACCAAATCCTACGGAAAGATCGCGTATCTTGATCATCACATTTGAATGGTCGCTCAATAGTCTATCACTCCATAGAATATCGCGAAAAGCCCATCGACGACGATAACAACAAAAATAGCTTTCACCACCGCTGATGTTGTGTGTCTGCCGAGCGATTCAGCGCTGCCAGATACTTTCATCCCCTCGATGGAAGCGACAAGCCCGATAATCAGCGCCATAAACGGCGCTTTGATAAGACCGGAAAAAACGGTGGTAAAATCAATGGCGGTTCGCAAATTGTTGACAAACAAAGCGGGCGAAATATCCACATAGATCCAGGATATTACAATTGCGCCCAGCATACCGAACAAGTCAGACACAATCACCAGCATTGGCAAAACGATGATCAAGGCCATGATTCTTGGGAATATCAGCACCCCCACCGGGTTAAGCCCCATAACCGTGAGCGCGTCAATTTCCTCGCGCATTTTCATTGAGCCAAGTTCAGCCGTGATCGCACTTCCGGTGCGTCCCGCCACCATAATGGCGGTCAATAATACGCCAATCTCGCGAAGGTGCAGAATACCCACCAGATTGACCACAAATATTTCAGCGCCAAACACTTTCAGCTGCAAAGCACCTTGTTGGGCAATGATAATGCCGATGAGAAAGGACATCAGGGCAATAATCGGCACCGCCTGCAGTCCCATAACATCCATTTGATGAATAATCGAAACAGGGCGAATGCCGCCGGATTTACCCGGTTTCATTTGCGCGCCTCTGATAGATGCCCCGATTATATGGGCGGCCATAATAAAATCAGTGCCAAAACCTGCTACGGTTTTTCCAACTCCTGCCAAACTTCTATTAATCAGGCTTTCTTGTTTGGGGGGCTGTATGGGCACAAATGGGATAGCAACGGCGGCAAGCAATTCCAGATGTCGATCATTGTCCGATGAAATATCAATTGGCTGATTGCGAGCCTTACAGGTGGCCACAAGTCGGTGAATTATCCAGGCTCCCGCCGTGTCGAGCCGCACAATCCCGCTTAAATCGATAAAGACAGGCAATGTACCGGTTTCATTTTCCAGCTGCCTCAATTCCCGATCCACCAGATGCACACTTGGCCCCGTCCATGTACCGGACGCCACAATAGCGATCTTTCCTGCATCCCGGCTTATCGCCAGTTCTGCAACGATGTCATCATCAACCTCGCCAATGGAAATATTCATGAATACGTTTTTCGTTCTATAGATTGAGGCCGCGTTACGGTTTAGGATCATACACCTAACACAGAGCTTTGGTAACGTCAGCCTTTCAAACAGATAAGAGCAAGATGAGAACAATAAATTTCATTCAACAATCCTGGCCAATTCAAGGAACATTTGCAATCTCCAGAGGCAGCCGCACAGAAGCATTGGTAATTGTTTGCGAAATTACCGACACCAATACCAGAGCCATAAAATCAACAGGCCGAGGCGAATGTGTTCCCTACGCCCATTATGGTGAGGGTATTAAAAGCGTATTGCAGCAGTTGGAAAGCGTAAAGCCAGCCCTTTTAGCGGGTGCAGATCGCAAAGAACTTCAATCACTGTTGCCGCCGGGTGCTGCCCGCAATGCGGTGGATTGCGCGCTTTGGGATTTAAGAGCCAAGCAATCAGGCACCAGTGTTGCGGAACAAATTTGCCGCACACCTGCCGAAGCCCTTGAGACCGCCTATACAATTTCAATCGGCACACCTGCGGCGATGGCAAGCGCCTGCAAAAAAGCCGCCAGGCCATTGTTGAAGGTCAAAGTCGGCGGCGAAAAAGACGGCGAACGAATCACCGCCATTGCCAATGCTGCCCCGCAGAGCCGCATTATTCTTGATGCCAATGAGGGTTGGAACGAAAGTAACATAGAGGAAAATCTGAAAATTGCAGCCGATGCCGGTATCGCCCTGATCGAACAGCCGCTGCCCGCCGACAAGGATGAAATTTTACGGCAGATTTATCATCCGGTGCCAATTTGCGCCGACGAAAGCGCCCATGTGACCAGCGACCTTGAGGGGCTTGTCGGGCTTTATGATGTGATCAATATTAAACTCGATAAAACCGGAGGGTTGAGCGAGGCATTGGCAATGCGCGACAAGGCAAGGGAAATGGGTTTTGACCTGATGGTCGGCTGCATGGTGTCCACATCACTCTCAATGGCACCGGCGCAATTACTGGCGCAAGGGGCCGAATTTGTTGATCTCGATGGCCCGCTACTGCTGGAAAAAGATTGCCCCAATGGTCTGATCTATGAAGGTGCGATGGTGTATCCAACGACGCCCGAATTGTGGGGATAAAGCTACCCTTCAAGCGCCCGCAGCAAGATGTCAGGATCGATATTTCCGCCGGTTAACATGACCACAATATTTTTGCCCCGGCATTCAGCCTTACCGCTGATTAAAGCCGCGAGCGCCACAGCAGCGCCCGGTTCGACCACGCATTTAAGCTCGTTGAAGGCAAAGGCAACGGCTTGCAGCGCCTCCTCATCACTGACCACATAGCCATGCGGTATATTTCCATTGGTTATGGAAAAGCTGATTTCACCGGCCATCGGTGTGATGATTGCATCACAAAGTGACCCGCTGGCATTCTCATTGGCAAGACGTTTCCCGGCCCTGAGTGAGCGATCATAATCGTCAAAACCTTCCGGTTCGACAGGATGAATTTTTGCATCAGGAAAACCATTAGAAATTGCCAGATAAAGCCCGCACAGCAACCCACCACCACCGGCAGGAGTTAAAACCATATCGGGCACTATATTTTGCGCTTTTAGTTCATCGACGATTTCAAGCCCGGCGGTGCCCTGGCCTGCAATCACAGGCCCATAATTGTAAGGATGCACGAGTATGGCGCCGGTTTCTCTGGCCAGTTTTTCAGTAATCGCATCGCGGTCGCCGGTAGCGCGATCATAGATTACAACCTTGGCACCCGAGCGTTCGGTTCGCGCCCGTTTGATCGCCGGCGCATCCTCAGGCATAATGATTGTCACCTCCACCCCAAGCAGACGACCGGCCTCGGCCAGCCCTTGCGCGTGATTGCCGGATGAACAGGCAATAACACCGTGCTTTTTGGCCTTCTCACCAAGTGCAGCAATTGAATTATAGCCGCCACGAAATTTGAAACTGCCAGTGCGTTGTAAACATTCAGCTTTAAGATAAACGCTTGCACCTAGCATTTCATCAAGGATATGAGAGCGCAGCAACGGTGTTTTATACGCCTTACCCGCAAGGCGGGTTTGCGCCGCCAATACATCGTCAATCGTTGGAATATTCATCATTCAATCCTGCATCCAGCCTGCAATGAAGCCCTGCCCTAACAGGATTATAAATTTCAAACAAACCGGTTTACGATATTTTCCAAATATTCCTGCCGCCCGGAACTTGGTTGCGGGTCCAATGCTCGTTCGGTCACATCGCTTGCAAGGTCTGCAAGCGACAATTCTCCACCAACAATCTGCTGGCCACGTTCGCTATTCCAACCCGCATATCGTTGATCAACATGGTTAGACAACGCGCCGCTCTCAATCATTTTAGCAGCCGCTTTTAGCCCGCGCGCGCAACAATCCATTGCGCCTGCATGGGCAATCAGCAAATCATCCGGCTCAATGGATTGCCGCCGTAATTTCGCATCAAAATTTGTGCCACCACTTGTGAAGCCACCGCCTTGCAAAATATGATAATAGGCCAGCGCCATTTCCGGCACATTATTGGGAAACTGGTCCGTATCCCAGCCGGATTGATAATCATTGCGGTTCATATCAACCGACCCAAAAACCCCTAACGCATTGGCGGTGGCAATTTCATGCTCGAACGAATGCCCGGCCAAAATTGCATGGCCCTGCTCGATATTCACCCTCACCTCATTTTCCAGACCATAGCGCTTGAGAAATCCATAGACCGTTGCCACGTCATAATCATATTGGTGCTTGGTCGGCTCCTGAGGTTTGGGTTCAATCAAAATCTGCCCGTCAAATCCAATCTTGTGTTTATAATCAACCACCAGATTGAAAAATCGGCCCATCTGGTCCATTTCGCGGCCCATATCGGTATTGAGCAGGGTTTCATAGCCCTCGCGCCCGCCCCACAAAACATAGTTCTCGCCGCCCAGACGTTTGGTCACATCGATGCAGGATTTTACCGTCGCCGCCGCATATGAAAAAACATCCGGATCAGGATTGGTGGCAGCCCCCGCCATATAGCGACGATGGGAAAACAGATTGGCCGTGCCCCAAAGCAGTTTTATTCCGGTTTTTTGCATTTTCTCGGCAAAATAATCAGCAATTTCATTCAGGTTTCGGGTACTTTCAGCAAAGCTGGCACCCTCCGGGCGCGCATCCGCATCGTGAAAACAAAAGTAAGGCACCCCAAGCGCCTCAAACATTTCAAACGCCACATCAGCCTTGAGTTTTGCCGCATCCATCGTGTCGCCCATCCTGTCAGCAAACCAAGGGCGTTCAAATGTCTGCCCACCAAACGGATCATTGCCGGGCCAGCAAAACGAATGCCAATAGCAGACAGCAAAGCGCAGATGATCCTCCATCCGCTTGCCCATAATCATTTCATCAGGATTATAATGCCGGAAAGCGAGCGCGTTTTCACTCGTCTCTCCTTCAAAGAGAATTGTTTTCACATCACCAAAAAATCTGCTGCTCATGAGTTTGCTCCTCGCGCTATGCTTTCAGGGCTGGATAAAGAGATTTATATTCTAAATAGGCTTCATCGAAGGCAGACAGGAGTGACCGATCCGGTTCAATCGTTACTTCAATTGTGGGCGGCAGACATATTTCTCTGGCAGGAGCATTATCCGCTGCCATAATCGCCAGACGCGTCGCACCAAAGGCCGCGCCATAGTCACCGGAATCAGGCAAGTCGACCGGCAGATCAAGAATGGTCGAAATAGCTTTCAGCCAATAGGACGAATTTGAGCCACCGCCAATTGCGGTTACCCGTTCAATATTAGTGCCGGCTTCCGCCAATGCCTGCACACAATCCTTAAAGGCAAACCCCACCCCTTCCAACACTGCTCTAGTCAAATCCGTGCGCTCGACCAAATGGGAAAGCCCGGTAAAAGAGCCGCGAATAGCCGCATCATTATGCGGTGTGCGTTCACCGGAAAGGTAAGGCAAAAACACCACCTCACCGGGGCTAACAAGCGCCTCTCCTAGTTCAGTGGACAACTCTTTTGGTGATTGCCCGGCAATTCGTGCATACCAGTTCAGCGCATCGGTGGCTGATAAGATCACCCCCATCTGGTGCCATTTATCCGGCAGCGCATGGCAAAAAGCATGGACCGCACTTGCCGCATTCGGCAGATATTCATCATTGGCGGCAAACAAAACCCCAGACGTACCAAGCGACAGGAAGGCCGAGCCTTTATCAACAATGCCCATGCCAATGGCGGAAGCCGCATTATCGCCGCCACCGGCAGCAATAATAATATTCTTCGGCAGGCCAAACTCTTCGGCAATCACATCGCGTAATCTGCCTGCAACCTGGTTACCTTCAACAATTTCGGGCATTTGCGACAGGCTCATATCGCAATGTGCAAGCAATTCACCCGACCAGCAACGCTTGCCCACATCAAACCAGCTGGTGCCGGATGCATCAGACGGATCAGATATATACTCCCCCGTCAGCCAAAACCTCAAATAATCTTTTGGCAACAGCACCTTTGCAACTTTTGCAAATATTTCAGGCTCATTTTGTTGAACCCAGATGAGCTTTGGCGCAGTAAATCCTGGAAAGACAATATTACCCGTAAGCGCTCTAAACTCTGGTCGTGCATCAAGTGCGGTCGCCTGTTTGAAACTTCTGGTATCATTCCAGAGCATACAGGGGCGTAAAATTTTGTCATCCGCATCAAGCAAAGTTGCCCCATGCATTTGGCCGGAAAGACCAATTGCCCTGACTTTTCCAAATTGCTCGCTATGCTGTGATTTTAATTCAAACAGCGCATTTTCAGTGGCGGCAATCCAGCTTGCCGGGTCTTGCTCGCTCCAGCCCGAATGGGGGCGTTCAACATTAAGCGCAGAGCTGGCAGAGCCGATAATATTCTGCTGCCCGTCAAGCAGTAAAATCTTGAGCGCCGAGGTTCCAAGGTCAATGCCAAGATACATGAATTTATCGTCCTTGATTCAGCAATTTAAATTTGTATCGCACCGGGGCCAGGCGTTGCACCTTCGGGACATTTACCAGCAATAATCATACCCAACACTTCATCCTTGGTCACGTCATGGGTTTTTGCCGCCCCAACAATCTGACCGTTTTTCATAACGATCACCCGATCCGCCAATTCAAAAACATCTTCAATGTCGTGGCTGATCAGGAAAATGCCAATACCGTCTTTCTTCAGTTGTAAAATCAATTCGGCCACCTGCGCCGTCTCTTCCGGGCCAAGGGCGGCGGTCGGCTCATCCATGATGAGAATGCGCGCATTGAACAAAATAGCACGGGCAATCGCCACCGATTGTCGTTGACCGCCGGAAAGCGCCTTGACCGGATCTTTGAACTTCTCAAATCGCGGATTAAGCCTACCCATAACCTTGCGGGCTTCAGACTCCATTGCAGAATCATCCAGCGTACCCCAGCGGGTGCGAAGCTCGCGGCCCAAAAACAGATTGGCCGCTGCGTCCAGATTATCCGCCAATGCCAGGGTTTGATATATGGTCTCGATACCGTAGCCTTTGGCATCACGCGGATTGGTGATCTGTGCAACACTGCCATTCACTTTGATCTCGCCCGTATCACGCAAATAGGCGCCCGACAATATCTTGATCAAGGTCGATTTCCCGGCCCCGTTATGGCCCAACAGGCCAACAACCTCTCCCGGAAAAAGATCAACAGAGGCATGATCAACCGCCTTGATGCCGCCAAAGGCGATTGAAATATCGCTCATTTCCACCAGCGGGGCGGATGAAGAAACTTCGTTCGACATAATATCCATCCCCTACGCTGATTTCTTGCGGTAAAGCGTATCCAGCCACACGGCCAGAACCAACACGCAACCGACAACGATTTGCTGAACTGCTGAATCAAACCCGACCAGAACCATGCCCGATTGCAGCGACTGCATCACCAGTGCTCCCAGCATCGCCCCGTATATGGTGCCGATACCGCCAGCAAATGACGTGCCACCAATCACCGCTGCCGCGATCACATAAAGCTCGTCCAATTGCCCCAGCGCATTGGTCGCAGAATTCAACCGCGCACTGGCAATAACCGCAGAAATACCCACCAGCGCGCCCATTAGGGCAAAGATCATCATGGTCATCCGCTTGGTGTTAATACCGGCAAGTTCGGCTGCTTCCGGGTTACCACCTATGGCGAAGACATAGCGGCCAAAACGGGTGCGCGTGGTAAGGAACGTCATGAATATGCCAACTGAAATCGCAACCAGTACCGGAATGGCAAACCCGTGTGATATGAACAGCCCGCCCTCGGGCATTTCCATATTGTTAGCGGCCAGGTGGCGCTTGATGATACCCTTCGGCCAGGGATAGGCGTTCATCACCATAACAGTGCCGATCACCAATGCTGAGCCGACAACACCAATCAGCCACTCAGCCCACATCGGACGCAAAGGAAACCTAAATCGAATACGCTGCCTACGCCCTGAAATGAGCAGGGCGATAATGCCAATGCAACCCAAAATGCCAAATATCCAGCTGCCGGTTGAACCAATGGTGCCGTAAGGTCCGCCTCCGATTAGCGCAAATGTGCTGTCCACCGGCGCAATGGTTTCACCACGCGCCACCCACCATGCGGAGCCACGCCAGATGAGCAACCCGCCAAGCGTTACAATGAACGCCGGAATGCCCAGATAGGCAATGAGGAAGCCGTGGAAAGCACCAATCATTGCGCCAAACAAGATACCAGCAACAACTGTAATAACCCAGATCATCGGATGGTCGAGGCCAAGATATTGTGGCAGCACCCAAACCTGAATAACCCCCATAATCATCGCCGTCACCCCAAGCAGCGATCCGGCAGAAAGGTCGATATGACGGGTGACAATTACCAGCACCATACCGGTTGCCATAACCGCAATTGACGAGGTTTGAACTGAAAGGTTCCACAGATTTCGTGGTGTCAAAAACGCTCCAAAATCGTTAAATATTAGTCCGTAGTAATGAAATCCAACCCAGATCAATACAAGCGCACCTATCATCCCGAGCATGCGCGTATCAACCTCGGTGGCGCGCAAAAACCTTACCAAGGCACCGTCTTGATGATCAACTGGCTCGTCGTCCGGTTTCTGCAGCTCATCAGACATCAAATATCCCCCGCCTTTTTTGCTCCCTATATTCAAAAGAGCGACCGCAATTAGTTTTGAATTCCAGCTAAAATAATGGCCGCGTTACAGTTTGCGACGCGGCCATTATGGATTCATTTATTCGCGTTACGCAATCAGCAACCGCCAACCATGCCAGCTTTAACGCCTTTACATGCAGTGGCTTTATCAACCCAGCCCGCATCAATCACCACAGAGATATTGTCTTTGGTGATCGCAGTTGGCTTCAGCAAAATTGCATTAACTTCAACGCCGCGCTTACCGCCGGAGAACTTTCCAACGCCGGGTACATCGGTCATTTTCTTACCCTGAGATAACAAAATAGCAGCTTCTGCTGCAACCTTGCCAAGGGCGCGGGAATCTTTCCACACAGAAACAAGCTGCGTTCCAAGTGCCACACGATTGATCGCGGCAAAATCACCGTCCTGCCCGGTAACGGGCACAGAACCAGCCATACCTTGCGCTGAAAGGGCCGCAACTACACCACCCGCCATGCCATCATTTTGAGAAATCACAGCATCAATCTTGTTGTTATTAGCGGTTAGCATTTGCTCCATATTACGCTGAGCATTTTCAGGCTTCCAGCCATCAGTGAAGGCTTCACCAACATTTTTGATTTTGCCCGCGTCCATATTGGGCTTCAAGACTTCCATAATGCCCTGAAACAGGAATGTGGCATTTGGATCGCCAGAATCACCCTTGATGAATGCGAAATTACCTGAATCTTTAACTTTTAACATTTCAGCAGCCATCAACCGCCCGACACCAATATTGTCAAAGGTGATGTAAAGTGAATCGGGATGTTCAATCTGCACATCATAGGCAATCATCGGAATGCCTTCGGCAGAAGCTTTTTCAACAGCTGGCAAAATGGCTTCAGAATCAAAAGGCACAATCATCAACACATCCGCACCCTGCGCAATGAGCGATTCCACATCGGTCAATTGCTTTGCAGCTGAACCCTGCGCATCGGCAGAAATATATTTATCGCCATTGGCTTCAACAATTTTCTTGATAACGGCCTCATCCCGTTTCCAACGCTCTTCCTGAAAAATTTTCCATGAAACAGCAATGGTTTTGCCAGCAGCAACCGCGCTACCAGTAAAACCAGCGACGCTGGTAATGCCCGCAATTGACGCGGCAAATACTGCGCCCATGAGGACGGTCTTTAATTTTTTCATTGATCTCTCTCCCGGTGCACCAAGCACATTTAGTAATATTCAGCCAAAAATCCATATCGAACGACTGAACAAGAGGTCTTTAATTCGAGCCTCAAAATAAATAGTGACTCAGGAAAGATCATGTGTCAACTTGAATTCTGGATTTTCACTCATCCACCTAGTAAAGACCTCAAGGTGGCTGAATTTTAGGGGAGTATTATGACAACAATCGTGCGCCCGGAAACGATCAGGCGACAAAACCGGTCAACGGTTCTGGCAGCCTTACGCGCCGATGGGCAGATGTCACGCACCAAAATCAGTCAGATAACCGGATTGAGTGCTGCGACTGTTACCGCGATTACCGCCGACCTTATTTCAGCAAATGTATTGATCAGCCTTACCGATGCCGACCATACCCCTTCCCCGCGCGGGCGACCAAGAGTGGTGCTCGGCTTTAATCCAGAATTTGCCTGCATTGGTGTGATTGCCCTGCAATTAAACAAGATTTCAGTATCAATCCGCGATTATCAGGGAGCTTCAATTGCCGAAGATACCACCAATATACTCACCCGTGAATTATCCGGCGATCAATTACTATCGGCGCTTTCCTCGCTATTTGAAAAAGCAATGTCAGATGTTACCTGCCAGCCACTGATGCATATTGCAGTCGGTGTGCAAGGCACCACCGATGTAACCGACAAAGAACTGTTGTGGTCGCCGATTACCAGGGAAATGAATGTTCCAATCGCAGAACATTTCACCAAATTGTTTGGCGTAACCGCTAGTGCTCACAATGACTGCAACATGATTGCCTGCGCCTTGCGTTATAATGAGCCGGAAATTTATCATTCAGATTTTGCCGCCATTCTGCTCTCTCACGGCATCGGTATGGGGCTTTACCAGAACGGCCACCTGGTGAAGGGAAAATATTCCTCAGCCTCCGAATTTGGTCATATGGTGCATATTCCCGATGGCGCTTTGTGCCGCTGCGGTCGGCATGGATGTATCGAGGCCTATGCGGGCGATTATGCCATTATTCGACGCGCAACTTGCGAAGATGGCCAGAGCTCGCCCATTGATGACATTCGATACGAATTGCTCGATCAGGTATTGCAGAATGCGGGCGAAAACGATGCGGATGCACTGGCCGCATATCAGGAAGCGGGCGAGGCAATTGGCGCAGGCCTTGCAAGCCTTTATGCCCTGATAGACCCCTTCCCCGTTGCCTTTATCGGCTCAGGCACCAGAGCTCATACACTGATGGATGATGCAATCAACAAAGCAGTTGGCAGCAGCCAGTTTAATCTGCCTTCAATCGATACATCCTTTCGATATTACCTGGAAGAAACCCCGTTAATCACTACCGGCTGCGCGATAACCGCTCTTAAGGTGATTGATGAAAATATCAGAACCAGCCTATTATTAGAAAAAAACAGGAGCCTGCAAAGTGTCGGCTAAGCTTATCCAGTCAGTTGCTATTTCCGGTTTGGTATTATTTGCGTTTTCAAACCCGTTAAACGCGGAAGAAAACGCCTGGAGTGAAAAAGCAATCATCCAGCACACCAAACAGGCAGACTTTTCAGGTGCTCTATCTAAATCAAAGCTTGAACAACTAATAGCCATTGGTGAAAGTCTGTTTTCTGCTAAATTTACGTCCCTCGATGGGGCTGGACGACCAATGGCCACCCACGCCATCATCCCAACCAAGCGCAAGCGCCTGCCTTCACAAACCTTTAATCGGATTTCAGGCACCGATGCCAATTCCTGCGCCAGTTGCCACAACGAACCCAAGGTAGGCGGCGCGGGAAATTTCGTCTCCAATGTATTCGTATCTGAAGGCTTCAACAGCCAGGGCAGTTCATCAATCGACCCGCAATTTTCCAATGAACGCAATACCAACCATCTGATGGGCGCAGGATTAATTGAACTGCTGGCCCGCGAGATGAGCGCTGATCTGCGTGACCTACGCAAACAGGTTTTGCGAGAAGCGCGAAAGAGCGAAAAAGCCGTTCGAATTGAACTACGCACCAAAGGTGTCAGCTTTGGTTTTTTGACCGCCCTGCCGGACGGGTTGGTTGATCTTTCAGAGCTTCGAGGGATTGATACCGATCTGGTAATCCGCCCCTTTAGCCAAAAAGGTGTGATGACCTCATTGCGCCAGTTCACCATCAACGCGCTTAACCAGCACCACGGCATGCAATCAGTTGAACGATTTGGCCCACGCTGGACCGGCGAGGCTGATTTTGACGAGGATAAGATTACCGCCGAAATCACCCCTGGGGATATTTCTGCCCTCGTGGCCTGGCAGGCAACTCTTGCACCACCGACCATCAAAACGCCCCAAAACAAAGATTGGCAATTGGCTGCCCGGGCGGGCGAAAAACTGTTTTCAAATATCGGTTGTTCGAGCTGTCATATAAAGGCACTTCCACTCACCTCACTAAACTTTGCAGATCCCGGCCCATTTGATGCAGCCGGCACCTTACGCACAGGCGAAACCGAGAATTCAGCGATCTATAATCTGGCGCTTACTGACTGGGCGAAACGCCTTCCCAAAAATGCCAGAGGCGAGATCATGGTGCCACTGTTTGGCGATCTAAAACGCCATGTCATTGCCGATGCCGAAGTTGCTGCTCTGGGCAATGAATTGCTCTCCCAGCGATTTGTTGAACGCAGCGTTTTCATGACCAGCGAATTATGGGGCATTGGATCAACCGCGCCTTACGGCCATCGCGGCAACATGACCACCTTAAACGAAGTGATTATCGCCCACGGCGGCGAAGCCCGCCAAAGCCGGGATTCCTATGCGGCCCTTTCAAAGACCCAACAGCAAAACATCATCGCCTATTTAAAAACAATGGTGATTGAAAAATGACCATACCCAATAACACAATTATCGCACTGGCTCTTGCCGCTTCAATCTTTACCCCAGCGCAACCGTCATTGGCTGACACCACCCAAAAAAACGCAACAATGGCCGGCTCGGATATTCCCCTCATGGTGGAGCAGGCAATTACCGCCGGTGTAGACCACACCTATGGCGGCCCGTGGGAGTTTTTCGTTGGTGGCGGTGTCGCGACGGTGGATTGCAATGGTGATCGCCGCCCGGATATTATTATGGCCGGCGGGGCCAATCCGGCACGATTGTTTATCAATAAAAGCCCGACCGGCGGCGCGTTAGAGTTCGAAGAAAAATCGCTTGGCCTGAGCGAAAAAGACGTCAAAATGGTATCCGGCATCTATCCGCTCGATATAGATAATGATGGCCATAAAGATCTGATATTATTGCGTGTTGGCAAAAACATCATCCTCAAAGGCGGAGAGAATTGCTCTTTCACCAAGGCCAATCAAAAACTTGCCTTTGATGGTGGCAAGGCCTGGTCGACAGCCTTTTCAGCAACCTTTGAAAAAAACCAAAACTTCCCAACCCTTGCCTTCGGCAATTATGTAGACCGCGATGCCCCCGGCTCGCCCTGGGGTACATGTCACAATAATATCCTGATCCGGCCGCTTGGCGAAAAAACTCCCGATTACAGCAATCAAACTTTGCTGGCGCCGGGATATTGCACGTTATCAATGATGTTCACCGACTGGAATAAATCCGGCACGCCAGCATTGAGAGTTTCAAACGACCGGCAATATTACCGTGGTGGCGAGGAGCAACTGTGGCACGTGGATGCAGGCCAGCCACCACGACTCTATTCAAGAACCGATGGTTGGCAAAAACTCACCATTTGGGGCATGGGCATTGCCGAGGCTGACCTTAACAATGACGGCAAACCCGAATATGCGTTGACCTCAATGGGTGACACAAAAATCCAAAGCCTCGACAGTGATGCAGATGGTCAACCGATCTATCGCGACATTGCATGGGAACGCGGTGCCACCGCCCACCGTCCCTATACGGGCGATGATTTAAAACCATCTACCGGCTGGCATTCAGAATTTGCTGATTTCAACAATGACGGACTGCTTGATCTGTTCATTGCCAAGGGCAATGTGGAAAAAATGCCCGATTTCACCAAATTTGACCCGGACAACCTGTTGCTTGGTCAACATGACGGCACATTTGCCGAAGCCGGAATGCTTGCCGGTATTGCGCTAAAAACCCGAGGTCGTGGTGCTGCAATCGTTGATCTCAACATGGATGGGATGCTTGATCTGATTGTTGTTAACCGGGGAACACCTGTCAGCATATTTAGAAATATCGGCGGCAAAACAGCATTAAAACCACGCTCAATGGGTAATTGGTTGCAAATCGAATTGCGACAGGATGGTCCGAACCGCGATGCAGTCGGTGCGCTTATCTCGGTCAAATCCGGCAATGAAAACCGCGCCCGTAAAATCAGCATTGGCGGCGGTCATGGTTCCGACAGCCTGGGCTTTGTGCATGTCGGTCTTGGTGTTGCCGAGCGCGCCCAGGTCCGGATAAAATGGCCCGATGGTTCGTGGAGCGCGCCCTACCGCGTTTTCGCCAACAATTTCGTTGTCATCAAGAAAGATGACACCAATGCCCGCTACTGGTATCCGCGATAGGAAATAAGACAACCCGGACTGCGGAAACTAATCAGCAGTCCGATAAAATCGCGACGAGTTTAATTAGCCTTCTTTTCGTCACCGCCGGTGCTGCCATCCGGGGCTATTTGTTTGGCACCCATTTTTTTCAAAACTTCGGGGTCAATCAAACGTGTCACCATCGGATGAATACGCATTTCGCCTTCTTTGATAACCTGGCGGAAATTTGCAATTACCGCCGTGGTCAATGCCTGATTGGGCGCAATAACATCGAACAACCAGTTAATATTACCGCTGCTCCAATCATCGGCCTGCATGCGAATTGGAAATACGCCAGCCTTGATCTGCTCTCTGATTTTCGCATCAACCGCCTCTGAAACAGAGGCCCAGATAGCAACACCATCCTTGGCATCAGCCATTGTTCCTTCTTTCGGTTTTGACGTGGCAATCGCCACCCGGTCACGGATCAAAGGTTCCAGCAACAGGGTATTTAAGTCTGCAATAGACTGATGCCGATAGCGCGGTAAAACCATCATAGCCAACGCTACCTTGCCGAATGTCTCATGAACCTTACTGCGAATAGCGGCAATTTGCTCGAGAGCTGCTGCATCCAGCTTTGGTGCATTATCGGCCTCTCCAGCGTTAGATTTTTGCGACTCATCGCCACCATTTGTAGTATTCTTCTTGTTCTTTTTCTCAACCATTTTTCTCTACTCTCTCTTATGTGGTTATTTCAATTTCTAAATCTCAAGTATCAGGTGAAGATTGCAGGACTACTCTTCCCGGAAAACATAATTAATCTGATCCATCAAAGGCTTGACCAGATAGCTTAAAACGGTGCGTTCCTCTGTTGCTATAAAGGCCTCAACTGGCATTCCAGGCACAAGCGTTTTGTCGCCCAGCAATTTCAATTGCTCAACCGGTATTTCCACAATGATACGGTAAAACGCCTGACCCGTTTTCTCATCAACGACGCTTGTCGGTGAAATTTTTCTGATCTCGCCATCCAGCTGCGGGGTTGACTGTTGATTGAATGCGGGAAACATAACAACAGCCCTCTGCCCATAAAACAATTGATCAATCGAACCAATATCAACGCTCAATTCAATTTCAAAATCACCGCTCTGTGGAATAATCTGCATTAAAGTCTGCCCCGGCTGAACCACGCCACCGATGGTAAAAATATTCAATTCATGCACCTTGCCCGAAATGGAGGCGCGAATAGAAACCCTGCCCAATTGCTTGCTTGTTGCATCAACCTGCTGACGCAGCTCATCAATTTTTGTCTCGGTCTGTTCAAGTTCAGCAACCACTTTTTCACGAAACTCGCGGCCGACCTGAATTTTAGCAATACGCGTTTCCGATATTGAGTTTTTAACCCTTGATATTTCAGCCCGGTGCTCAGCCATTTGGCCACGCAGTTCTGCCTTGGCGCGCTCCAGAGCAATAAGTCTGCTTTTTGATGTCAGTTTTTTAGCGACCAGTTTTTGAACTGAAGAAATCTCCTCATTATACGAGGCAATTTGAATGTTCTTTTCAACAATAAGCCCTTCAACACCGACAATCTGGTTTTTAAATTGAGAAACTTTTTCATCCAGCTGAGCAAGCTGTGCTTCACGCGTGAGCCGCCGCGCTTGCTGCAAGGCCTTTTGCTGATCAACTGAGGGTTTTAAATCACCAAGGTTTAACAATTTAGCAATCTCAACGGGAGGAATAAATGTCTTGGCATCGTTGAGTTCGGCGGCCAGCCTGGCCTTGCGTATCAACATATCACGCAACCGACTTTTATAGATTGCAAGATTTGCGGCGATTGAAGTATCGTCAATCTCGACCAACACCTGGCTGCTTTTAACAAAATCGCCGTTAGAAACATGGATTGCCTTGACGATACCGCCATCCAGGTGCTGCACAGACTTTGGCTTGCCTTCAACAACAACCGAACCGGTTGCAATTACAGCACCTGAAATTTCAGCTAAACTCGCCCATGCAATTCCCCCGCCAAACAGCACAATAAGCGCCAGCAATCCGATGACTGCTGGACTCTTATAATTCAGATTCAATGCTGTTTTCATCTGTCCCAATACCTTCAAAAATCAAGCTGACTGCGTTACTTTTGCCAACACTTCAGACTTATCGCCAAACTCCATAACCCGCCCCTTATTAAGCATTAGCAGCTTATCAACGGCGGCAATTGCACTTGGCCGATGCGCCATAACAATAACCACAGCACCGGATTCCCGCATCGCAAGAATTGCATTAGCCATCGCCGCATCGCCCTCCGCATCAAGATTAGAGTTCGGCTCATCCAACACCAGTATTCGCGGCATTTTATAAAGCGCTCGTGCCAAAGCAATGCGCTGCACCTGCCCACCGGTTAACGGGCTGACCGCATTATCAGCATCGGTTGAGTAACCGTCTGGCAAAGAGAGGATCATTTGATGAATTCCAGCAAGTGTCGCTGCAGCAATTACATCTTCGTCATTTACTGTGGCATCAAACCGCGCGATGTTTTCGGCAATCGTCCCGGAGATTAATTCAACCTGTTGCGGCAAATAGCCGATATGCTGCCCAAGCTCATCTAAATCCCACTGTTCAAACGTCGCGCCATCTATTCGAATTGACCCCTGATCGGGCATCCACAAACCAACAAGAAGTCGCGCCAAGGTAGATTTACCCGATGCGCTTGGCCCAATAACGCCCAACCCTTCACCGGGCTTCAAGGTAAAACTGACGTCCCCCAAAATTGTCCGCCGCTCACTACCCGGCTCGGTATTCAAAGCAAATTTGACCACATTTTTCACTTCAACATTACCATTCGGCACCGGTAACTGGACATTTATGGGCACATCACTTGCATCGCGCGCGAGATAATTAGACAAGCGCTTATAGGACATCCGGGTTCGCTTTATCATCCGCCAACTGCCAATAACCTGATCAATCGGTGCCAACGCCCGCCCGGCAATAATTGATGCAGCAACGATAGTACCCGCAGAAATTTCCCTGTTGATTGCAAGATAGGCCCCCAGCCCCAAAATCGCCGATTGCAGCAATAGTCGAAATGATTTTGATGATGCCTTGAAAAACTCCGAGCGTTCGCTACCAACCTGCTGATGGGCAAGCGATGTATTGCGCAAGCCGTGCCAGGTTTTGGTGGTGTTTCCCAACATTCCCATTGCCAGAACACTGTCAGCATTGCGCTGGGTAACATCCAAAAAGCGGTTTTCTGCAAGCTCTGCTGTCGCTGTCAATTGCATTGAACGGCCACTCATCCACTCATTCAGCAAAGCCAGAATAACCACAACCAGCATACCAAATGTCGCCAATAGGCCCAGTTGGAAATGCAACATAAAGACCACGCCAAGATAGAATGGAAACCACGGCAAGTCGAATACGGCAAGCACAACCGGGCTGGAAAGAAATCCACGCACGGTGGTCAAGTCCTGCACCGGTTTGTAGCCCGGTGTATAGCCACTCAAGGAACGCGCCACCCATGAACGAAATGTCAAAGGTGCCAGCTGATTATCAAGCCACAGAGAAACACGCGAAAGCACCCGCGCTCGAAGAAAATCGAACAACCCCATCATCATATATAGAGCAATTGCCAACCCAAGCAGCGCCAAAAGGGTCGGCACTGACTGACTTGCCAACACCCGATCATAAACCTGAAGCATGAAAATTGGCCCGGTCAGCATCAGCAGATTAACCGCGCTGCTTAAAACCCCAACCGCCACAAATGCACTTCTTACACGTTTAAACTGATCGCCAACCACATTTGTGTTTTTCAATTTTTCCTGTGCCATATTACTCCAAATTTCTAACCGGGCGACCAACCCCGTACCCAACCGTTTCAAGCGGGCATTAATTGTCCCGCTCTCTATCACTCATTGTCGAATTTAAGACCTAAAAGAAGGTGAAGTCGCTTTTATCGAGCGATGAAAGCTGCGTGCCAGAAAGGAACAATTCATCACCATCCCCAAAGCTGAACAATACGCCCCCATCTTGCTCTTGAGCAACTGCCATTAACTGATCAAAAGTCTCGACACCTTCGATACTTAACCTAATTTCATCACCATCGATATTAAATTTACGGCCTGTTTTTGGCACTTCATAATCCATAATCGCATCGGAGCCATCGCCCGTGCGGAAAACAAAGACATCACGGCCCTTGCCACCAAACAAAACATCGTCGCCTTTGCCACCAATAATCCAGTCTCGACCAGCACCACCATTCAAATAGTCGCGCCCATCACCACCTTTCAACAGATCATTACCGCTACCGCCAAACATCCGGTCATTACCTTTACCACCGAAAAGCTGATCATTGCCACCGCCTGCGGATAAGAAGTCATTGCCTATATTGCCAAACAACTTGTCATTGCCCAATCCGGCGAACTGGAAGTCATTGCCAGCCCCCCCATTGAGTTGGTCATTGCCAAAGAATCCAAACTGGAAATCATTACCGGCACCACCAGAAACAAGAGTATCCCCTGTCAGGCTTGCGGTCTGTACGTCGCCTGTGGTTGTCCCATTAACAAATGCATCAAACGGCGCACCAACTTCAACAGATACAGTCGCCTCTGCGGTTTCCTTACCGTCAGAAATCCGGTAAATAAACTCATCATTGCCAATAAACCCGCTTTCAGCAGTGTAGGTGACCTTCCCATCTGCCGCCAGTGAAACAGAGCCATGCGCTCCCTGCACAACACTGACAATGCTCAAGGCATCACCATCCGCATCGCTGTCATTGGCAAGTAATCTGGCTGAATCAATGGTAATGGGCACTTCGCCACGGGTAGAAAACGGCCCATCATCTACAGCAATCGGCGCATAGTTTCCAACCTCAAACGATATATTGAAAACATCGGAAGCCTGTTGTTGTCCATCGCTCGCCAAAATCTGAATTTCCCAGACACCGGCAGCACTTTCCGGCGCAACACCCGTGAGGACAGATCCGTTAAATGACATCCAGTCAGGAAGTGCTGATCCATCGCCAAGCAATGCCGCAAGCGCCAGCGGGTCGCCATCAGCGTCAGCAAAAGTGCTCGCAGGAATATCAATCGAGAATGCATCCCCGGTGAGCAACTCATTGGCACCAAATGGAATATCCGGCAGGAAGTTGTCAACAAAAGGCGCATCATTGATTGAATTGATGGTCAGCGCAAATACATCAGAAATAGACGCCGCACCATCACTTGCGGTAATTCTAAGATCAAGCACCCCGTTAAAGTCTGCCGGCGGCACGCCGATCAGGCGCAGGAATTGAGTATCCGCCGTCAACCAGACAGGCAATGCGCTGCCATCCGCCAGGGTGATTTCATAGCTTAGCGGATCACCTTCCGGATCGCTAAACAACCCATTCTGCAGTTGAATATTAAAGTTTACATCTTCATCAACAAACCGGTCCGAGAATGGCAACGCCAATACGGGCGCATCATTGACCGGGTCAATAATCAGATCAAACTCGGATGTAGAAGCAAGCGCCCCGTCAAATGCGGTGACCGAAATAGCAATAACGCCAGCAAAGTTTTGTGGTGGCGTTCCGCTAAACCGCGACGTTGCAGCATCAAAGCTCAACCATGCGGGCAGTGCAGCGCCACCGGGTCTCGTGGCCGTAATGGTCAATGCATCCCCGTCAGGATCACTGGCAAAATCGACAGGCAGGACAAAGTCGATAATTGCGTCTTCATCTGAGTTAACGTCAGCAAGCGGGCGAACAACCGGCCAGTCATTTACCGGAGAAAGGGTAATGGTCGCGGTTGCCGTATCCGTTAAGGTGCCATCGCTCACCGTATAGTCAAACGAGAGATCACCAAATCCACCTGTGGTGCGGGTGACAATCACATTGCCCACCCCATCCAATACTGCGGTATAGCCCGCCCCTTGCGTTAGATTCGTAATGGAAAGAAAATCGCCATCCACATCAAAATCATTATGCAGCAGGTGCAGGATTGGAATAACCGTTGTGGCTTCCTGATAGCCCTGCACCAGATCATCAGCAGCAACAGGTGCATCATTGACCCCGTCTATAACCAGTTGAAATCCGCGCACAACTTGCACACTGCCATCATCAACCACGACCTCAAGTGCCACAACGCCTTCAAAGTCTGTGGGCGGATCGCCAAACAGTCCATTGGTGTTTCCATCAAAGGTCAACCAAGCGGGAATTGGGTCACCGCCTGCGGTGCGCACTTCCAACGACAAGGCATCGCCATCAATATCAGAAAATAATGACGGCTCAAGTTGGCCAACAAAGCGAATATCCTCTGTACCATAAAGCGGGTTGATTGTTGCAATTTCCGGCGCATCATTAACCGGAGCAAGAGTGACTGTAACGGTTGCTGAATCTTGAGCGCCGGTTATATCAGTAATTGTATAATCAAAACTCGCATCAGTATTCCGGTCCACTTCCGGCACAAAGATGATATTGCCTGCACCATCGAAGCTAACGCTGCCACCCGTTGCCGTTCCAAGGCCGGTAATCGCAAAAGATTGTCCATCCACATCACGGTCATTGCCCAAAAGCGATGCCAGAGGAATGATCAAGGCCTGATCTTCAACACCCGCAACAATATCTGCAAATGCCTCAGGATCATCATTGATCGGCAAGACCTCAACTGTGAACGAGCCACTTACATTGATGCCGCTGCCATCGGTGATTGAATAACTGCGGGTGAATATCCCGTTATCATTGGCATCCGGGGTAAAGCGGATCGTACCATCGGCAAGAACACTAACCCCCTGCCCGCTGGCGCCTACAAATGTTATCAGATCACCATCAGGATCAATATCGTTCAAAAGCAGTTCGGCGGGGTCAATATCAATGAAGCTGTCTTCGTCTATCTGCCAGCCGCTATCGGAAACAGCCGTTGGTAAATCCTGATTTGGCGTCACACTGATTTCAACAAACGCGATCGAGAACCCGCCATTGCCATCAGTGACCTCATAGGAGAAACCGGCATTGCCGAAATAATCAACCCGCGGGGTGAATATAGCATCCGAACCGTTGACCTCAACCAGACCATTGACCGGGTCGAGCACCCGAACGAAACTGAGCACATCCCCTTCAATATCCGTGTCGTTGGTTAATAGGCCCGCCAGATCAATAGCGATTGCCACATCTTCTGCGGTGACAAATACACCATCATCCACCGGATCAGGCGCATCATTGACCGGAGCGAAATCAACCAGCAAATTTGCTGTGCTGGAAGAAGAAAGGCGCCCATCGCCAATTTGATAGGTAATTGATAGTTCGCCATTGAAGTTTTCACGACCAACAATCGAAAGCGATCCATCCGGCAATATGGTCACGCTGCCATCAATAACATCTCCAACAATGCCCTCAAAAATCAGGGTATCCCCGTCAGCATCGCTATCATTTGCCAATAGTTCAGCAATAGTAACAACAATTGGAGTGTCTTCTACTGACACGAATTGATCCAATTCGGCGACCGGCGCTCTATTGGTAGAAGCAACATTGATGATAACATTTCCAGTATCAGAGCCATCAATATTGTCAGTCACAACATATTCAAAACCAGCCTGACCATCGAAATTGTGGTCAGGCACAAATGTTATCGTACCACCAACCAGAGAAACACTGCCATTTACAGCATTGAGAACCGAAACCAGTTCGAGAACATCATTGTCAACATCCGTGTCATTCGACAACAAATCAGCCACAGAAATCTGCAGATTGGTATCTTCAATACCGTCAAACACATCATCAACTGCAACAGGCGGCTCATCTGACGGTTCCACTGTAATATTTACAAGTGCTGTATCATTGCCATGCAAATCATCGCTGATTTCATAGGTAAAGAATACCGGCCCTGAATAGTTATTATCGGCGGTAAAGGTGAGATAAGCCCCATCATTGCCATCAACATCCAACGCCACATCGGTGGTGAATGTACCGCCTGAACCGGTTGAGGTGACCACGATTGCAAAACTTGCCAACAAAGCCATTGGCGGCGTTCCGAACAATCGACCAGTTGACGCATCAATGGACAGCCAACCAGGCAATGGCGAACCATCGTTCAACAAAGCGGAATGGACCGCACCGGAGCCAAGTCCGGCAACCGGCGGCAAATCAACCGATAATTCAGGAATAGTGATAACCAGCGAACCAACATTAGGAGCACCAAAAGAAATCACATGAATAGGGTCATTGTCACCATCGCTGTCATTGGCCAAAAGCTCAGACAGCAAAATATCAACCGTACCGTTTTCTGGGATGGAATAACCACCATCATCCTGCGCAATAGGCACTTCCGGTTGCGGATCAACATTAATCACGATGATCGCTGGATCGGTTGAAACAGCACCCTTGGTATCGCGCGCGGTATATTCAATTGCAAAAGAACCATTGAAGTCCAACGGCGTTACCAGATCAATCAGTTCATCATAGGTGGTGACGCTAAAGCCAGCACCTCCAACAAGATCAATGGTGCTGTCGATAACAACATTATGGATGATAGAGAAAGCCGGAAGGCCCGTTTCAACAGAAGCACCTACATCCAGACGCACAGGAATGGTGCCGACATACTTTTCTGGCGCCGTTCCCTGATATGTTTGGGTGGCGGCATCAAAACTCAACAAA
>Ga0256839_1001588_pt1 | contig 27207 bp, 25 predicted proteins | sample 354166metaG_FD_185968 | JGI IMG/M metagenome (GOLD analysis project Ga0256839, IMG submission 185968) | Hydrothermal vent microbial communities from Mid Atlantic Ridge, Atlantic Ocean - 354-166 | ecosystem: Environmental > Aquatic > Marine > Hydrothermal vents | place: Atlantic Ocean: Mid... | reverse complement strand
GATGAAAAATAGACGGTTGCAGCCCAGGTGGATATGAATGTCTCTGGCCAGCGGTGTAACTTGTTCTTAGCCAGTGGTTCTGGATAAATGAGCAGGCTCGACTTAGCCCATCTTTGAGCTTTTCTGACAATATATCAGTAACAATAAGTTACAGCATAAAATGTGTTCGTTGCTGTTGGTCGCTCAGCGGCAGCTGGCTCTCAAACGCACCCTGGCGGAAAGAGAGGCCGACCAAGAGGCGCGCCGCCGCCAAGCTTATACCTTGGGGGGCAGAGAAGAACCTATGAAAATGTATCCGTTTTCCAGGAGTTGGACGAGTCAATTTGCCAAACCTGCACGCAACCTCTCTTTCGTGAGTGCAGCGGTGTGGATCACACCCGGCAGCTGACCAGCCGGTTAACTTTTTGCATCCTTTTCAGCAGTCTCGCGCCTGAATACTGTGCCGTGGCATTTGGGGCAGGGCGGGATGTGCCCCGGCCGGTGAAAATGCAGCAGTTCGCCGCATGCATTGCAACAAAGTGTGCCAGGGCCGGTAATCTCGCCGGTGTGGTACTCGGGTGCCTGCTCTTTGAGTTTCGCTAGCCCCACTGTGGTCTGGTCTGCCGCCTGGGTGAACAGTTCCCGCAAACGATCCTGAACCAGTTCAACGTCGAAACCAAACCAGGCCTTAAAATCCTTGCTGCTTTCTTTGATGTATCGGGCGGCATCAATCAAGTCACGCTTCAGATAACCGGCAAGCTTTTCCGCCTCTTCCTTCGTCAGTTTCTCCAGCTTATCGGTCTTGATGTGTACTTCATCAATTGCACGGTGGAGGCTCGGGCCGGTTTTCTTTCCAATTTTGTGGGCTTCCTCGAGCGCATCTTCGAGCAATAACTCATAGGCTTCACCTATTGCTTCGATGGGGTCTTTTGCTGGGGGTAAATCTTTCATGGTTTAGCTCCTTCATTGATGTGAAGTAAGGCAACACTCCAGCTTGATGCACAGCAACAGCATTCATTATAGGGTTAATGGTTCTGCCGGTACAAGCGCATAAATGGCAATCAGACATTTTTCGATACATCTTGTTTTAGAACGGAATATCTGGGAAACAGTAGGCGTCAATCACCGCAGGCCAGGAACGGCTCGCTGTAATGTACCTCCTATGAGACCCCCGTCATTTTGCACCCTCCCCTGAGTATGGAGAATCGTTCTAAAGCTCTGTAAGCTAGCTGTCAATAGGCCGCCCTGCGCAATACAGTCAATGTGCGCCAATATGGTCATGGCGTAAATAACTTCTGAACCGCCCAGGATTAAACGCTTCATTCCCTTATTCCAGGAAATATAAGCAATATAACCCTATAATCTATACCACGCAGCAATAAATCAATACCGCCTGTCCATAACTTTAGATGGCCTTTTTTGTTGTACATCACAGCTGGTTTATATGCACAGTACGACTAAAAATCACAACAGCACCGTTAAGCTAAAGTTCCAGGTGCTCATCCCCTTTGCCTTTGCCTGCCTGTTTCTGTTTGCAATCTCACTGCTAGGCATATACCAGGAAGAAAAAAAGCACCGCAATGCTGATTTTCAGGACAACATCACCGCCATAGAAGAGAGCTACGCCAGCCTGATTCGCAACAGCGTAAACAAGCTCTCACTGGCGCTTATCGGCATTCTTGAAAACAGAGAGATGCTGGCTGCCTTGCATGCAAAAAACAGAGACAAATTGCTCACTGTAATGCAACCTGTCTTTGAGCAGCTGCGCACCAAACATCACATTACCCACCTCTATTTTCACAATAATCAGCGAAAGAATTTTTTGCGCGTGCATCAACCGGGACAGTACGGCGATACCATTGAGCGATTTAATCTGCTACAGGCAGAGAAAAGCGGGCAACTGGCATCGGGTGCAGAGCTTGGAACCATGGGATCATTGACAGTAAGAGTGGTTATGCCTTTATGGGATGGTGAAAAACGGATAGGTTATATCGAGCTTGGTGAAGAGATTGAAAGAAAAGCCCGTGAGCTTGCATCCATGTTCAGAGTCAAACTTGTGCTGCTGGTATCAAAGGATTTTCTGACCCAAAAGGGGTGGGAATCCGGCATGCGCATGATGAATCGACCCGCCAATTGGGATCAATTTGAGCACTCAGTTGTTTCACTGGTAGCACCACCGAATAGCTTCCCTGTCGATAAACTGAATAGCTTCATACTTCCGCATCTGCCCGGCGCAGGTTTTATAACAGAACTGGACATTGAAGACCGCCTCTACCAAGCAGCCTTTATCCCTGTCATTGATGTGGAGAGCAGGCATATTGGCAGCCTGCTGGTACTCAAGGATTTTACCTCCCGCGCCTATGGCGTGCACAACACAGTATTTTTTATCTCAGTGGTTGCATTGGTCATTGGGCTGACCCTGTTGATAATGTTCTATTTCATACTCGATCAGGCTGAAAAACAGCTGGCGCATCGGCAACAAAAAATCATTGCAGCCACCCAGGCCAAACTGGAGATACAGAAAGCCTATACGGCAGAGATCGAACATCAGTCCCTGCATGATGCCTTAACCGGGCTGCCCAATCGCAAAAACCTTGATATGCAATTGAACCAGCTAATTCAGGATGCAGAAGAGGGGGATCCTGGCTATGTGTTGATGCTGATGGACGTTGACCGGATGCGGGAGATCAACGACACCCTGGGGCACGATATCGGCGACCGTGTATTGCAGGAGGTTGGGCAGCGGCTGCGTGATGGGATGGCAGACGCTATCGTTGTCGCCTGCCTGGGGGGCAATGAGTTTGCAGTACTGCTTCCGGCGCCACCACCCGAATTGATGGGGATCTCTGTCAAGCGGGTGAAAGAGCTGTTTAGCGTTCCCATTACCGTGGACGGCATTGCACTGCCCGTCGAGGTAACTACGGGTGTTGCCAGATTTCCAGAGCATGGAAATATATCCCTGCTTCTTATTCGCTGTGCCGATGTGGCTATGCGCCAGGCCAAGGCGCTCAATAAACGCTGTGAACTATATAACAGCAACCTGGATAACTACAGCGTGCGCCGATTAACCCTGGTGGGCGAGCTGCGCCAGGCCATTGATGCCGGCGGGTTGATGGTCTATTACCAACCTCAGATCAATACAAAAACAGGGCAGCTTGAAGGGGTTGAAGCGCTTGCCCGCTGGGATCATCCAGGGCATGGATTTATCGGGCCGGAAGAGTTCATCCCGCTGGCAGAGAGAACGGGGTTGATTGGCTCTTTGACGCAGTGGGTCATACAGGAGGCATTGACTCAGTGCGCAGCATGGATGCAGGGGGGGCTGAATATCAAAATCTCAATCAACATATCTGCCCATAACCTGATAGATCTTTCACTCCCATCCACGGTGGCAGAGCTGCTGGAACAACTGCAGCTAGCGCCTGAAAAGCTGGTGCTGGAGGTGACAGAATCTGTTTTTATGCTTGACCCTGAAAGCTCACTGATTGTGCTGGATGAGCTGAAATCCATGGGCATTGTGCTATCGATTGATGACTATGGGACAGGCTACTCATCACTCTCTTACCTTAAGAAGATGCCGGTGCACGAGCTGAAAATCGACCAGGGTTTTATATTTGATATGCTGGTAAACGAGAACGATGCCATGATTGTCTCTTCAACCGTGGCTCTGGCGCACAGCCTGGGACTCTCTGTTGTGGCAGAGGGCGTTGAAACAGAAGAGGCATGGCACTATTTGCAGAAGCTGGGCTGCGATACCATCCAGGGCTATTTTGTCAGCGCCCCGCTACCGGCAGATGCCTTTTTGGAGTGGCTTAACGAAAGTGCAGCCTATGATCCGCGTATTGAGACATGATTTTGGTCACTATTCTACCCACTTAGCCATGCTCAGCTAAATCTATTTTTTCTAAAGAGAGGGAACCACAGATTCACACAGATAAGTCGTGTTTCAAGCCAAAATCTGTGTTTATCTGTGTGAATCTGTGGTTCAAAGCAGTATTTTATGAGTAAGATTTTTTAACCCAGCATCTCCCCAACGGCCTGGGCAAGCTGTTCAGATCGATCGGGGCTGCGGATAAGCCTCAACAGGGGTTCACGCATCCCAGGCAGATAGAGCAGATCAGCCAGGCTCTGACTGAAAAACGGCTGTCCGGCACTGTTCTCTGCCAGCCGCTCAAGATAGAGCCGCCCACTCTCCGCCTCCTTCAGCGACTCCCACACCCTTCCACTGATGGCCATCAGAAGATCGGGCGTACAGAGATCGGGGCGGTTCAAAACAGCATGCAGCAGCTCTCGGCGCAGACTGGCTGAGCAGGATTGAGCCACCCCCCGAATGGCACTGCTGATAATGGCAGGATCGGGGGTTGTTTCAGCTATTGTTTTTTGGACTCGATCCAGCAGCGCCTGGGTAATATCCAGCGTAATCTGCTCATTTTCCAGGCAGTGGCACAGCGCCTCAAAAGGGCGTATGGGCAGTTGGGAGATCGCCTGGCTCAGATGCCGGTTATTCTCCGTCTCATGCTGCCGCACGGCCATATCCGCGATCCCCTGATAACCGACAAAGGGCCACTGATCCCACCCCAGCTCTCCAGAAAAGTATTGCTGCGCATGAGGATAGTATTTTGAGGGCTGCCGCTTGAACGCCCGTGCCGCCTTGGCGTGAAAGATCGCCAGCCGCTCATCTTTGGGCTTGAAGCAGTAGGGGTTATCCTGGAGTGCACTCTCCAGTTGTTGCCCCTCTTTTGCCGCCTGAAGGTTTTCGCCGATCCGCTCCAGCAGCCGATGCAGGAAATCATCCCTGGCGGCAAGCACCAGCCGCCCCAGCTCATCCAGCGGCAGCTGCAAAAACCAGATAAAAGGCTCCCTCCCCTGCTGCTGAAAAAGGATACCGAACCAGGCCTTCCGCTGAAGCGGATAGGGGTAGCTGATCTCACCCTGCTCAAATTTCAGAAACAGCTCGCGTGGAATCTTGACCACCCGCCGCCCCATATCAAACAGGCACAGCCGGCTGCTATTGCTCTCAAGAAACTGGCTGATAGTGGGTATTTTGCTCATCGCTCATCATAGGCTGTGGATTGAGGGGTGCAGAGTTTAAGTGATCCAGTCAATCATGTGAAATTCAGGCTCATCTGCCTCGGTTTCACAGATCACCCGACCAAGAATAGAGTGGCCGGAATTAAACACACTCTCTGGATCACCTGAGCGTAGCGGGTGCCATTCGGGCAGCTCTTTTCCCTCTGCCAACAGGCGATAGGCACAGGTTGAGGGCAGCCAGTAGGGGTCACCCAGATCTTCCCGTGTCATGGTGACGCAGTTTGGCACCAATACAGAACGCTCCAGGTAGCGGGTACATTGCCCGGTCTCCGGATCCAGCAGGCGGCAGACAATGTTGGTGAAGTGAATCTCCCGCGTCTCATCATCTTCCAACCGATGCAGGCAGCATTTTGCACAGCCATCGCACAGCGCCTCCCACTCTTCACGGGTCAGCTGGCTGAGGGCTTTTTCCCTCCAAAAAGCGGTTTGAATCTGTGGCATTGCGCATCTCTAACTTGAGGGTGGTTCTTCCAGTACTGGAGCCGGATTGTGGCATAACATACTGTCTTTAGGGGATTATTATGCACAATACTCCAACTGGCAGCCTACAGCCTGAACATGCCGCTTAAGACGCGGGATTGATCTATGTCAATTAGTCGTTAACGTGCTGTAATTAAAAGATATATTTTGTTATGTATAAAAAGTGGTCATTCTAAACGCAATCTTGTGCCCATACGGGCTATGCCTGTAGTGAGCTTCTTTTTGCACACAGTTATCCACAGATTTTGTGAATAAAAACCATTTGCGACTTCCTGCTGCGCCTGAGCCTATATTTCACCATGATTATAGCGCTCTAGCTCTTTCAGGATATACTGGTCAGCAGCCCGGTTTTGCGCCCGAAAAAGCTCGATTCGGCGCTTGAGCTGCTCAATCCTGATCTGCTCTGCCTGAATCTGCTCTTTGATCATCCGGGTCTCTGATTTCAGCCTCTCCCGCTCTGCCTCAAGTTGATTTGTGGCTGCACACAATGGAGCAGGATTCAGCAGTGGGGAGAGCAGCAGTACAATGACAGGGGGATTGAGTCGCCTCATATTCTATTTCCGCGCCCCCCGTTCCTCTTCTGGTTCCGGCCGTCTCTGGCTGGCGAGATAGCTCCTGTTCAGCTCCGCATCGAGAAAGGTAATGTCGATATTGCGAATATCATCCCAAACCACGTCAATGCGCCAGCCGGACATGAGCCAGACATAGTGGGCTTTGGCTCTTCCCTTATAGACAGCAAACTCCAACTGGCGCGGGGTATCGATATCTGCGGCAAAGGTGCTTCTGTCGTCGGCCTTGCCATACAGTCTCTCGATGCGCTGCCTGACAGCCATGGCGGTCTGCCAGTTTGCCGGCCGGTCACTGCGGCTGACGGAGAGTATCTTGCCCTGAAAGGTGGTGATGGTGGTCAGCCCCCGGCGCTCACGAAAATCAAAGACATAGAGACCCTCTTCGGCATGCTGGCGCAAGGGGTTGCGCTGATCCAACAGCTCTTTGATGCTGCCTCCGAGGCAGTAGTAACCAAAGGCCAGCTCTTTTTCACATCGGCTTTCAGGCTTTTTTGCAGCGCTGGAAGCAAACCTTCTGCTCATGGGGTCATCCGGATCAACATGCTCCCCTAACGAATAGACCTTCTCCAGTGATCCTTTGCACCCCGACATTGAAATGATGACAACCATTAGCAGGATGGAGGAGATTATGTTTTTATACATTGCAATATTTCCTGTCGGGTCTCTCTGTCACGTTGCAGGGAAGCTAACCTTATTATATGGTCTGCTGATCACTACACAATGAATGCTACAACATCTTACCAAGCCATTATCGCCAGTCCGATTGGCCCTCTGGGCATTGTAATAGAAGATGGAGCACTCTACAGGATCAACTTCCTCTCTGACGAGACGACGCTACAGGCCACTGACGATGAACCCACAGCCCAGGTGGTTGCACAGCTTCAGCACTATTTCAAACAGGCGGACTGGCACTTTTCACTTCCTCTGCAACCCGTGGGAACCGCCTTTCAACAAAAGGTATGGCAGCAGCTTCAGCAGATCCCGCTGGGCGAGGTGCGCACCTATGGTGAGATTGCCTGGACACTGGGGTCAGGCCCACGGGCTGTCGGCAACGCCTGTCGTAACAACCCGCTGCCGCTGGTGGTACCTTGCCATCGGGTGGTTGCCGCCAATGGCCCGGGCGGATTCGCCGGACAGACCCAGGGGCGCAACCTCTCAATCAAGGGCTGGCTGCTGGCTCATGAGGGGGTCACCCTTTGAGTCCCGAGTCTGATGACGCTGTTATCGAACTTTTTGCAGATGCCCTCTGGATGGAGCGGGGGCTGAGCCAAAATACCCTGGCGGCCTATCAGTCTGACCTGCGCACAGCCAGCAAGTGGCTGCAAGAGAAAAGAGAGCTAAACCTGCTACAGGCTCAGCCAGATGATCTGGGAGACTACCTCGCTGCACTGCACAACCAGGGGTACAGCGCCCGCTCCAGCGCACGTATCCTCTCCTGTCTGCGGCAATTTTACCAACATGCCCTGCGCGAAGGGGCGATTAAAATTGACCCCAGTGCGCAGATCGCCTCGCCCAGGCTGGGGCGGCCACTGCCCACATCACTCACCGAGCAAGAGGTGGAGGCGCTGCTGAATGCACCCAACCGGGGGGAGCCTGAAGGCTTTCGCGACCGGGTGATGCTGGAGCTGCTCTATGCCACCGGGCTGCGGGTATCCGAGCTGGTGGCACTGCGACCAGGCCAGATAAACCTGAATCAGGGGGTGGTGCGCATCACAGGCAAAGGCGGCAAGGAGCGACTGGTGCCGTTGGGGGAGGAGGCCATCGCATGGCTGGAGAGGTTTGACCAGGGGCCACGCCATGATCTTCTGGGGGAGCGCCTCTGTGTCGCAATCTTCCCCACCCGTCGCGGCAGCGGCATGACACGGCAGGCCTTCTGGTATCGTATCAAAAAACATGCCCAGCAGGCCGGGATCACCAAGCCCATCTCACCCCACACCCTGCGGCACGCCTTTGCCACACATCTGGTCAATCACGGTGCTGACCTGCGAGTGGTGCAGATGCTGCTGGGGCACAGCGATCTCTCAACCACCCAGATCTACACCCATGTTGCACGCGAGCGCCTGAAGAGCCTGCATGCAAAGCACCACCCGCGAGGCTGATTCCACCCCCTCAGATGTGATAGCCTTCGTAGGAGTTCAATTAACCGCAGGAGTATGCGATGCCCTCATTTGATGTTGTTTCCGAAGTGGATCTGCAGGAAGTGCGCAATGCCGTAGACCAGGCCAATCGTGAGGTTGGCACCCGTTTTGACTTCAAAGGCGTGGATGCAAAATTCGAACAGAGTGGTGCCGAGATTGCGCTACGGGCTGATGTTGAATTCCAGCTGCAGCAGATGATGGATATATTGGAGAAAAAGCTGGTCAAACGTAAAGTGGATATTGGCAGCATGGATATCAAAGAACCTGAAACCACCATCAATGCAGCCCGCCAGCAGATTATTATCCGCCAGGGGATCGATTCCGACACCTGCCGCAAGGTGGTTAAAGCGATCAAGACCGCCAAACTCAAGGTGCAGGCTCAGGTGCAGGGTGAACAGGTACGGGTGACCGGCAAAAAACGTGATGATCTGCAGCAGGTGATTGCGCTGCTCAAAGAGAGTGATTTCGGCTTGCCATTTCAATACATAAATTTTAGGGACTAGCGAATGCATTTAATTAAAACCCCGATGAAGCGCATGGCACTGCTGGGCATTGCCCCTCTGCTAATATCCGTTATGCTTGGCCAGCCAGCCGTGGCAGAGGGTACCGCAGACAGAGATAAGATGGCACATGCCATAAAAAATCTGCAACAGATGATTCCCGGCCTAAAGGACACATCCGTCTCCCCTGCACCTGTATCCGGATTGTATGAGGTAATCGTAGGGTCAGATGTACTCTATGTAACCCAGGATGGACGCTACCTGATTCAGGGCAACATCATTGATCTTGAAACACGAGAGAACCTGACAGCACCCAGAGCGGCGCAGGCCACTGCGAAGGTGATAGAGGGCATTGGTGAAGAGAGCATGGTGATCTATGAGCCGAAAGAGACCAAACACACCGTAACCATCTTTACCGATATTGACTGCGGCTACTGTCGTAAACTGCATGCCCAGATGGATGAGTATCTGGCACACGGCATCCGTATCCGCTACCTGTTTTTCCCGCGCGCTGGCATGCAGAGTGAATCAGCCCGCAAGTCTGAGGCAGTCTGGTGTGCGGATGATAGAAATGAGGCCATGACCCTGGCCAAGAACGGGCAGAAGATCGAGATGAGGCGCTGTAAAAACCCTGTCAGCAGCCACTACTCCCTGGGTGAACAGATGGGCATCCGTGGGACGCCCGCACTGATACTGGAGGATGGGGAGAAACTACCGGGCTATGTGCCGCCAGATCGGTTAAACCGCTATCTGACCCAAAAGGCCGCCGGACAGCCATAAGACCCCTACGGCAAAAGGCCTTACAATATCCCGGTACAGCTGGCCACTGCACCGGGATTTTTTTCATGAGACCCCTGGATTGAGAGCCTATGCGCACTCCCCACATCTATACCTGCCAACCTCTGGCCGTTGGCATGACCATCAGGCTGGAGGAGTCACCCGCCCGCCACATCTGCCAGGTTCTGCGTCTCCGCTCTGGGGAGGGGGTGAGCCTTTTCAATGGCAATGGCCAACAATACAGCGCCACCCTGCAAAGCTGTAGTAGACAGAAGGTGGAGGCCACCATAGTCTCCATCAGCAAAAACCAGTCTGAACCACCGCTTCACTTCACCCTGGCTCTGGGCATCTCCAAAGGCGAGCGCATGGATTATGCACTACAGAAGGCGGTGGAACTTGGCATAGGCCGTTTTACGCCCCTTTTTACCGAGCGCACAGTGGTTAAATTAACAGAGAGGCGGCTTGAGCGACGGCTGGTTCATTGGCAAAATGTCGCCATAGCCGCCTGTGAACAGTCCGGCAGAAGCTGCCTCCCGATGGTTGAGCCACCACAGCGGTTTGATGACTGGATCATGAATGCTCCGCAGGGGATGCGCCTGATACTCCACCCCAACGCCACGCAGTCACTGAACAGGCTGCCGCCACCTCAAGCATCCGTTCTGCTGCTGATCGGCCCGGAGGGGGGATTGAGTCAAAAGGAGATAGCCGCTACAGAGGCACACGGCTTTACCGCAGTAAGGCTTGGGCCAAGGATACTGCGCACCGAAACCGCACCCATTGCCGCACTGGCCGCCATGCAGATGCTATGGGGGGATTTTAGATGTTGAACCTATTCAACCAATGCCGAATCGACCATTGATTCAATGAGTTCCAGATCAGGTACCCATGCCTTTTCACCGTTCACCAGCACCTGTTCCATAACGGCGTCTCCAAGCTCGGAAGGCGCTGGATCACTCTCCACGGTATCTTCGGTTACCCGTGTCAGATGTGGAACAGATTGTGTCAAAAGCCCCAGGAAGGGACGGTTGGCATCTCCACCCAAGGCATAGCAGATCGCAATACGTGCGCGAATACCCCTCTTTTCAGGGGTCATCCCCACCAGCGTGTCAAAACAGACCAGCGGTATCTCTTTCCATCTCCAGCTGATCATGCCCAGCAGCCAGTCCGGGGTATCGGGCAGCTCAGTGGGTTCACGAAAAGCCGCTATTTCTGCCACCGATGCATTCGGCAACAGCAGTTGTCCATAATAGAGGGGCAGTAAAACCGCTCGCACTTCCAATGGTAGTTGGTTCATCCTTTTGCTCCTAGCAGTGCATTGATATCGCGCAGCAGGTCGATCTCCTGATAGGGCTTGCCCAGGTAGCCTTTGACACCCAGTTTGAACGCCAGATTGCGGTGCTTATCCCCCGTCCGGGAGGTGATCATAATGATAGGGATGTGATCAAGATGGGGGGAGTTGCGCATGTGACGCGCCACTTCAAAGCCATCCATGCGCGGCATTTCAATATCCAGCAACATAAGATCCGGGATCTGATCCTGGAGTTTTTCTATCGCATCCACGCCATCCTTTGCCGTCATGACATTCATATCATGCCGCTCCAGCAGGCGGGTGGTCACCTTCCGCACTGTGATGGAGTCATCGACAACCATGATGGTGGGTACGCTAGAGACCCGCTTCTCCTGCTGCGGCTCTTCCACCCTGACCACAGGCTGCACCACAACGGTACGCACCAGGGCATTCACATCGAGAATCAGCGCAACCCGGCCATCACCCAGAATGGTTCCGCCCGTAATCCAGCGTACGGAACTCAACTGGGGGCCAACCGATTTTACAACGATCTGCCGGTTGCCGATTAAATCGTCAACCTGCAACGCGACCCGGTGTTCACCCGAGCGTACCAGCAGCATGGGCAACCATTTTTTCTTCTGCTCTGCCAGGTTTGGTGACAGGGTACCCAGCATGCTGCCCAGATAGCGCACGACATAATCCCGCCCTGCGTAGGAGAAGCTCTCCTGCCCTCCATCGTAATAGGACTGCAGGTCGGGCACCGCAATGCGGACTACACCCTCCATACTGGCATGCGGGACAGCATAGATATCATCGCCCATCTGTACCAACAGCGCATCACTGATCGCCAGGGTAAGCGGCAGCCGGATGGTAAACCGGGTGCCCTGGCCGGGCTCTGATGCAATCTCCAGTGAACCGTTTATCTGCTTTATTTCGCTGACCACCACATCCATGCCGACCCCACGCCCTGAGATCTGTGTCACCTCATCGACGGTGCTGAACCCCGGTTCAAGGATAAGCTGCATCAAATCACTGTCAGAGATCTCTGCATGGCTGTTCAGCAGCCCTCTCTCTATTGCCCGCTGGCGGATACTCTCCAGCTTGAGACCTGCCCCATCGTCTGCAACGGTGAGCAGTACATCGGTTCCTTCGCGTACCAGTGACAAGAGAACAACGCCCGTTCTCTCCTTACCCGCCGATGCCCGCTCTTTAGCTGACTCGATGCCATGCGATATGGCGTTTCGCAGCAGATGCTCCAGCGGCGAGAGGATGCGATCGAGGATGCCACGATCTATTTCACCCTCTGTACCCCGCACCTCTAGTACAGCACTCTTGCCCAGCTGGTTGCATGTCTGGCGCACGATACGGTGCAACCTTGGAATCACTTGTGAGAAAGGCACCATTCGGGTGCGCAGCAGCCCATCCTGTAGATCGGTGGCCACCCGGAACTGCTGCATCAGCAGTGTCTCATTGTCTTTGGCCAGCTCCTCCATCAGCTCTTTGATGCTGGAGAGATCATTGACGGTTTCAATCAGGCTGCGCGACAGCTGCTGCATATTTGAGAAGCGATCCAGCTCCAGTGGATCAAACGCCTTCTCCATATTATCCTCATCGGCCTCCTTTTCCCGATCATAGCGAAACAGGATCTGCGCCTCTGTCTCAATCTCAAGATTACGCAGCTGGTCGCGCAGACGGTTGACCGTCTGATCCAGTTCGGAGAGATTAAAATTCAGGTCTCCGTTCTGCTGCTCCAGGCGCGCACGATAAATGCTCACCTCACCGGCATGATTAACCAGCCGATCCAGCAGTTCGGAACGCACCCGAATGCGGCTCTTTTGGGGCTGAGACTCCGTTGTCGCGCCGGGGTCTCTTTTTGCATCGACCTGCGGCACTTCCATCTTCTCATCAAGCGCCTCTGGCTCATCCTCACGCTCCTCTTCAGGTTCCGCCTCCTTTGGGGGTTCTGACAACAGCTCAGACTCGACCAGCAGCTCAGACCCGGAGACCAGTTCAGATTCGGATACCAGGCCAGAAGCCGAAAGATCAGCCAGCATGCTGTCATCCCCGGCCAGGCAGATTTCAAGCGTGACAATCAGTTCATCGGCCGCCGTGACGGGGCGACTCTGATCGGCCTCATTGACCTGCTCCAGCAGGCGGTCTGCCACTTGAAGCGCCAACGCCAGCAGCTCAGGGGATGTCACAACCTGCCCCCCCTCTACCGCCTCCAGCAGCGACTCAAAGGCATGGCTCAAATCACCAATCGGCGTCAGCCCAGAGAGACGGGCACCGCCCTTCAGGGTGTGCAGTGTCCGCAACAGCTCGGCCAGCAACCGGGAGTTGCCAGGGTCTTGAGTCCACTCCTGAAGTGAGGTCTCAAGAACGTCAATCAGCTCCCGCGCCTCTTCAAGAAAGATCTCGACCAGCTCTTTATCAACCTCCTCCGGCTCGTCTGTTGCCTCATCCACTGCCGCCGCATTGTCATGCGTCCGATCCTCTGTCGGCTCCTCCTTGACCTCAAGTGCCGCATCATCCTCTAACAGCAGGCTGTCAGCTGCTGCCTCATTTACGCTCAATGGTTCACTCTGAAGATCCATCGACTGCGCTTCGTCAATGACCAATGCAGAGTCCCCATCAAGCAGCAGGCTCTCTGTATCCAGCGCTTCCGTTAAGATGCTTTCACTCTGGGGCTCTGACAGGGATTGCTCCAGCTCAGACAACACTGAATCCTCATCCAGCAGCAGCCCTTCACTGCTCATAAAATCCGCTTCTGCATCCTCCTCCTCTAAAATCAAAGAGGACTCATCCAGCTGCAGCAGGGTCTCTTCAGCAGAGAGATCATCCGAGTCCAGGAGCAGCCCGGATTCACCACCCAGCTCCAATCCATCGATATCAACCGGCAACTCTTCTGACGAGAGCAGTTGCGAGGTCGGCCCTTCAAGATCCAGCACATATTGGTGGGCGCGGGTCGCCAGGGGCTGCCAATCGGGTATCTCTGCATCCGGGGCATTGATTGATGCCAAAAGTTTTTTCAGGCATTGAGTGCCCGCAGACATCAGCTCAAGCGCCTGCTCATTGGCTGGCTGATTCACTAAAATCAGCTCATTAACCAGTGCTTCCAGCGCCTTGCTGACCTGTGCCATGGCATTCACCTCTGCCATGTGAGCACTGCCATGCAGGGTATGAAATGCGCGCAAAAGCCGCTCATCCGGATGCGGATGGATGCTCATTTCACATTGATCCAGAAACTCCTGCACAACCGCAAGATGCTCCTGCGTCTCTTTTGCAAAGATCTTCAGCAGCTCCGGCTCCATAGATATGGAGGGCGCAGAGCCAGACGGCGCCTCTTCACTCTCAAGAGAGGGGTTCTCCGGCAGCAATGGCTCTGGCTGGCCTTCTGTCGGCTTCTGCTCTGACAGCGCCATCGCCTTGTCAACCAGGGGCTGCACATCAAACCCTGTCTGTTCTCCGGCCTCTTGTCGACCAATCAGCTCCGGCAGGAGTGCGACGGCTTCATCCAATACGGCAAAGATATGCGAGCTGGGCAGTATGGTTCGATCAATAATCCGGTTAAGCAGGTTTTCAATGGCCCAGGCCAGCTCACCAATATCCATTGCGCCAACCAGTCGTCCACTGCCCTTTAGCGTATGAAATGATCTGCGAAATGTAATCAGGGCATTGGTGTCGTCCTGGTGTTGACGCCAGCGGGGCAGGTACTCCTGGATTACCGCCAGCTCTTCTCTCGCCTCTTCTACAAATATGTCGATGATTTCAGAGTCAAGATCGTCAAGCGCTGGCTTTGCCGCAGAGGGGAGTGACTCCACCCTCTCCTCGGCAGGCTCCTCTGGCCGGCCAGGCTGCGCCGGTTCACTCCCCGTATCCGTTATATCGGTAGTGGTTTCAGAGTGGCTGGCACCGGCGGGCATCGACTCCTTGCCCTGACCCCATCCCAATGTCTCCAGTGACTGGTGCGCTATCTCAAGGATGGCATCCTGCCCACTGCGCCCTTCAACCACGGCCTCCATATAATATTCAAGACTGGTGATGGCATCCGCCAGGGCATTGGTCTGTGCAGCATCAGGCACGCTGCCCTGGCAGATAAACTGATCATTTATATAGTTAGCCGTAAACTCCAGCAGCGCTGATGCATCGGTCAGCCCCAGCATCTTCAGGGCACCGGCAACCGTGAAGAATCGCTGGGGCACCTCGGCAATCTGATTTTTGTTATCTGGCGATTCAATAAAGGCCGCAATCGACTCCCTTATATGCGCCATATCCAGCCCTGCCTCACTGAATACGGCCTGAACCAGCAGGCTGAACTCACCCTCTTTTTCAGGTGTGATACCGATCTGTCTGGCTTTTTCTATCGCCGCAGGTGCCGCATACGCCGGAACCAGATTGCTGAGTGAGGTTTCAACAAACAGGATGTCGCCCGCAATCTCCATTAACACCGTCTCATCCGGGATGATGTCGCCTGCAACAATCTCATTGATGCGGTTTGCCTGGCCTTTCATGCGCTCCCGCAGTTCACCCCGACCGACCATGCCCAGGGTGTCTGCAATCTTGCGCAGCGGTTGTTCCAGCTCTTTGAGCTCTTCTGTATCCTTTGTGCTGCTGCGAATAAAGAGATCCAGCTGATCCTTGATATGCAGGAGATCTGCCTGTATGGCATGGTGCAGTGACTCCAGCAGCTCACGGTTCAACCCGGATAGCTCTTCACGTCCGGCTTCAACCTCTTCCGCACTGGGCAGGATGAGCTCCAGTTCGAAGGCATCCTTTATGGACTGAACCAGCTTGTTTTCTGTCTTTGCCTGGGCAATGTAGTAGAGCAGGTTTTTCTGCAGGTCGGTGGCTGTGGCATTTTTCAGTGCCGCTTCACCATGGTCTATCAATAGTTTGATCTGGCGATCCAACCGGCCCAGCAATAGCTTGACCGCCGTGCCGGGCTCAATCGCATGCGCTTTCAATGCAACAATGGCACCTCGCGCAATCCTGAAGAGCTGCCTTGCGGTCTGGCTGCCGGCGGACTTTTCCAGCTTGCGAGTTACTTTTTCAAGATGGCCAAGCGCCTTTTCCTGATCCCTGCCCCGGTACCAGCCCAGCAACCCTTTGTGATAGTCATAGCGCAGACGCCGTGCCAGTTGGGGCAGCTGTTCATTGACCAGATCATCGGCTTGATCAAACGCCAGCCTGGACTCCAGTGCCGGGGCAAACAGCGCGACATCAGAGAGCAGATCCGCATCCCTGGCGGCTCGCAGATCATTCATCAGTGGCAGCACGAGTATCGGGATATCGCGATACCCGGACTGCATCTTTTCAAGATAATCCGGCAGGGTGATCAAGGCGCGCATCAGGGTCTCGGCAGCCTCTGTATGGTGCGAGACCTGATTCTGCTCCAGTGCTCTTGCCGCCAGCTCCATCTCCTCGGCCAGCATGGCAGCGCCAAACAGCTGAACCATCCGCAAGGTGCCGTAGATTTGATGCAGCCGCTCTATGCAGGTTTGAATGAACTCCTGTTCCCCACCCCCCTCTGCATACTCTTCCAGCGCATGGCGCGCCTGGGTAATGAGCTCGTCAAGCTCATTCTTAACCCATGGCAGGGTGCTGTATTCTCGGGCGTCGTTCATGCGCACCACATCCTAGAAGCGTGATTATTCCGGTAACCGGAATCCAGATACAGACTGCTGCAACTCATCCGCGGTATCGGCCAGCAGCCCAATAGATGACGCCGTCTGCGCGGTGCCATCCGAGGTCTGCTTGGTGATCTCCTGGATGATGTTCATGGTCTCATTGATACGCCCTGCCCCCGCCGATTGCTGCTGTGCAGACTTTGCAATCTCACCCGTCATGCCCGCAATGTAGCTGGATACTGTTTCGATCTCTTTCAGCGCCTCACCCGCATCTTCCGCCAGGTTCGCACCCTTCACCACCCCGGTGGTACTGGCTTCCATTGAGCTGACCGCCTCGTTGGTATCGGCCTGGATGGTTCTTACCAGCGCTTCAATCTGCTTGGTTGCATTACTGGATCGTTCAGCCAGTCGCTGCACCTCATCGGCCACCACAGCAAAGCCACGGCCAGACTCGCCAGCCATCGCAGCCTGCATGGCTGCATTCAGCGCCAGGATGTTGGTCTGATCTGCAATATCCTCAATCAGCTCAACGATATCACCGATCTCCTGCGAGCTTTCACCCAGCCGTTTGATCCGCTTCGAGGTCTCTTGAATCTGCTCGCGGATGGTGTCCATGCCTTCGATGGTCGAGCGCACAGTATTCGCGCCCTTGGCCGCAAGGTTCACTGATCGTTGCGCAACATCAGCTGACTCGGTTGCGTTCTTGGACATGTCGTCAATGGCCTCCGCCATACCTTGGATCGCACTCGTGACGGAGGTAATCTCCCCTGCCTGGTGCTCACTGGACTCCGCCAGGTGCATGGCGGTGGCGCGACTCTCCTGAGCAGAGGAGGAGACCTTGTCTGCCGTATTGTTGATGGTCATTACCAGATCACGCAGGGCCTCGATGGCATAGTTGATGGAGTCGGCGATGGCACCGGTAATGTCCTCTGTTACGGTTGCGGTAACTGTGAGATCGCCATCCGCCAGATCGCCCATCTCATCCAGCAGACGCAGAATGGCCTGCTGGTTCTTCTCATTTTGCTGCTGACTGGCTGCCTCTCGCTGCCTGGCCTTGGCCAGCAGCACGGAACCGAGCAAAACCAGAAAGACAGCGCCTATGGCACCCAGGAAAATAGGGGTTAGTGCGTCAACCTTATAAGGGCCAACCTGGAATCGGCCAGGGGACTGTTTAAACGCATCCACCAGCCGCTCTCCAGCAATGCTCACTGCTTCGGAATCACTGGTCACGGTACTGGCAGCACTGAGTACCGGCAGCAGGTTGGGGGTGGCATCAATGATCTCTTCGGCATGATCTTCAACCGGCACAAAAAGCCGGCCCAGCTCAGTCACTCTTTTTACCAGGCTCCCTTCCTGAATCTGATCAATACCCAGGCGCTTATCGCCTTTGCTCAGGCCGTTGACAATGCTGCCAAACCGATCCACATCCTGCGCAAACTGGTCGATGGCGGCTGTGGCAGCCTCACCACCCGCAAGCACCTGGCTTGCATTATTACCGATACGCTGCGCCAGCATAGGCAGCTCAGATACGATATAGATCTGCCGAGGTGCCGTCCCCTGTTCAACCAGCCGGTTCGCGATTGCATCGGCCAATTTCTGTAGCTTGGGGATGGTCTCTGTAATGACATTGACATATTCTCTGACCAGCAGAACGGCATCCTGACCGGCCAGTACAGCGTCTGTATTTGCACTTAATTTTTGCCATGCCGCCTCCAGCCCGGCCAGCTCAGGCGCCACCTCGGGTGGGTGCGCAGGCAGATCATCCTTTGGCGACCCCTGTTTCAACTCCAGCAGGATCTGGTCAAAACGATCACGCGTCTCGCCCAACCAGCTAAAGGCCTTTTTGTCACCACTCGATGCGGCCAGGGTATATTTAGCCACCCGCTGGGATAGCACCCGCTGCTCCATTGAACGCAGCAGATATTGCCGGTCATGGGCATCCCAGGTTGTCACATGAACAAACGCCAGCAGTGATAAAACAATTGAAGCTACAAGAAGCGCCGTTAACAGAATAATGGATGCGTTAGATCCGGAGGCGCTATTTTTTGACGATACTTTCATTCATCTTTCTCCCGAAAGAGTATGGTTTTTTACTTTTAGCATTTCTTGCTGCAGCGCTACGACGCAGCCATTTGAAACTCGCTGCTACCAGCCAACGCAAACATGCTGAATACCGGATAGACATCTCCGTCATATTCAAATGTTGTTTTTACAAACCGCTCGAACAGCCCGGCGCCCAATGGTGCATAGTCCATCCTGCCCTCCTGAGAAAAATGCCGCATCCCCATAACCTCTCTTACCAACAGGCCACTAAAGACCCCCTTATGCCTGATGATCAGCACCCGGCAGCGCCGATCCGTCATCACAGGCTTTTCACCCAAAAACAGTTGCAGATCTATGATAGGCAGCAAGCTGCCGCGCACGTTGGCCACCCCTTTTACCCACGGGTGTGTACCGGGCACCCGTGTTATCTCCGCTGGGAAATGCAGTATTTCAGCCACCTCATTCAGCGGAGCTACTAAACGCATCTCACCCAATGCAAAGATCAGACCCTCCCAATACTGGCGCGCATCTTCCTGCTCTGGCAATGCCGATAACCGGGCAACACTGCGTTGCTCAATATCGCTTAACAGTTGAACAAGCTCACGGGGTGTCCTGGCCGGCATTATTCTGTCTGCCTGAGATCTGGAATTAAGTGGGGGATCTGATATGCCATTTGTAAGCTGCTTCAGCTTTACTGCTGCTGCGCAAGAACCGTTTGAATCTTTGTAAGCAGCTCTTTTGCTGCCACCGGTTTTACAATGTACTCTTTCGCCCCCTGGCGTTTCCCCCATGCCTTGTCTGTCTCCTGATCCTTGGTTGTCACCATAATTACAGGGATGCCTTTGGTTTCCGGATCACGGCTCAACTGCCGTGTTGCCTGAAAGCCGTTCAGACCCGGCATCACAACATCCATCAGGATCAGATCCGGCTGGCCTCGCTTGGCCTCTGCCACACCCTTATCCCCATCATCGGCGAGCAGCAGCGTATAGCCCTCTTTTTCAAGCAGGGTTTTCATAATATGTGTCTCAGTCGGCGAGTCATCGACAATGAGGATTGTAGTCATCGTTATTACCTTGGTATCTACAGCCTGTCGGCTGGTTTATTCAATCAGCATGCCCGGCATGAGTGCTGATCGCGCCCAGCAGCTCTTCCCGGGTAAAGGGTTTGGTGAGGTACTGTTCTGAACCAACAATTCGGCCTCGCGCCCGATCAAACAACCCATCCTTGCTTGAAAGCATAATGACGGGGGTGCGTTTGAACTCTTCGTTATGTTTGATCAATGAACAGGTCTGGTAACCGTCCAGACGCGGCATCATAATGTCTACAAATATAACGTCAGGATGACTATCGACGATCTTGGCCAGCGCCTCGAAGCCATCCGTTGCTGTCAGCACCTCACAACCCGCTTTCTTCAGCAGGGTTTCTGCCGTACGCCGGATCGTTTTGCTATCGTCAATGACCATTACCTTTAAGCCAATGATGTTGTTATATTCAGTCGCCACTGATCACCTTGTCAGATAGATAAAATAGAAATTATTGCTCATACAAAAGAGCTGCCCCAAGCCAGCGCACAGACCATATCAATTGACGTTGCCAACTGCAACATAACCGTTTGCCCAGGCCTTGTAGTTGATAAAAACTGTAGGGAATAAAAACAGATTGAAATACAGAGAGAATCACTTATCCTCTGCAGATCTGCACAGCCTTGGTTAGGATAGTGTAGCAGCCCAGCCTCCAGTAACTGTGACTGTTTTAACTAAAACAGCAAATTTAGATCATTCACTGAAATATGAGCACAATGGCAGCCCGATCATGAGCATATCTCTTGGCGTTGTAATGGATCCCATCCAGAACATCACAATAGAAAAAGACAGCACCTTCGCAATGCTGCTGGAGGCTCAAAGACGCGGCTGGGATATCTGGTATATGGAGCAGGACGGGCTTTTTCTTGAGGGTGACCGCACCTGTGGCCAGATGCAACGGCTTCAGGTTAAAGATACGCCATCACGCTGGCACAGCCTCTCATCAGGACGTACTGCACCACTCGATGAACTGGATGTAATCCTGATGCGGATAGATCCTCCTTTCGATATGGAGTACATCTACACCACCTACCTGCTGGAGCAGGCCGAGCTGCGTGGCACCCTTGTTGTCAACCGTCCCCAAAGTCTGCGTGATGCCAATGAAAAGCTCTTTACCGCCCGCTTTCCACAATGCTGCGCACCCACCCTGGTAGCACGCAGCCACCGACGTATTCTTGAATTTCTTGAAGTACACCACGACATCATCCTTAAGCCATTGGGAACGATGGGGGGCGCATCCATCTTCAGGGTTCGCCTGGGCGACCCCAACACCAATGTCATCCTTGAGACCCTGACCCGGCATGGCACCCGATTCACCATGGCTCAGCGGTTTGTACCTGAGATCAGCGCCGGTGATAAACGCATCCTGATGATTGATGGCGAGCCGGTTCCCTATGCGCTGGCACGCATCCCGAAACCGGGCGAGACCCGCGGCAATCTGGCCGCAGGCGGCACAGGCCGGGGGCAGCCGCTCTCTGAAAATGACTTCAGAATCGCCCATGAGGTCGGCCCCGTCCTGCGTGAGCGCGGCATCCTGTTTGCAGGGCTGGATGTCATCGGCGATTACCTGACCGAGATCAACGTCACCAGCCCCACCTGCATTCGAGAGCTGGACAGGCAGTTCAACCTCAACATCAGCGCCACCCTGATGGACTGCATTGAAGAGAAGCTACGCCAACGCGCATGAGTCGTCCTGCCATCATCAGCTCGTTCGACCGCCTGGGTCTCACGCTCTTCTTTGCCATCTCTTTGCATATCACACTGATACTCGGCGTCGGCTTTGAGATCACTCAGCCCAAACCCCAGGCTGCCGCACGTACACTGGAGGTGATGGTGGTGCATAATGCACGCAAGCCAAAGGAGCCGGATGAGGCCGACTTTCTTGCCCAGACCGATCAGCAGGGCGGCGGCGAGCAGCAGGAGATCACCAAACCAACCGTCGAACCCATACCCCCCAGGCTGCCGGTTCCGCCAGCAAAATCACAGCCCGCGCTTGAGACGCCCGTTGCGCCAGCAGCCGCAACCCCTTCGACACCAGAGCCTGAGCCAGTCTCTGAACCGACATCCCCCACGCCACAGCCAAGCAAGAAACTGGTCGCGCAAAAGGCCTCCAAAACCACAGTTGACTCTGCACCACCACCCAAGACCCAAGAGACGGCCAAACCCAAAAAGAGAAAGCGGCTCTCCATTTCGCAACTGCTTGCCAGCAGCAACCAGGAGATCAAACGCATCTCGGCAGAGCTGGATCGCAAAACCAAGGCCTACGCCAAACGGCCGCGGCGCAAAGCCATCAACGCCAGCACCAAAGAGTACAAATACGCCACCTATCTTGATGCCTGGCGGCGCAAGGTCGAGCGTGTGGGCAATCTCAACTACCCCGATGAGGCCAAACGAAAAAAACTCTACGGCAATCTGGTGCTGCATGTCGCCGTGCGCGCCGACGGCAGCATCGACAGCCTGCGCATACTTCACTCCTCCGGGCACAAGCTGCTAGACGATGCCGCCGTTCGCATCGTCAAACTCGCCGCCCCTTTTGCCCCCTTCCCACCTGACATTCTGAACGAGACCGACATCCTCGACATTACCCGCACCTGGCGCTTTCTCAGCAGCAACCGCCTGGGCTGGAAAAAATAACCTTAACGGAGTACCAGTACATTGCCCATGTTATTTTGTCGGGTCAGTTGGCCTGTCAGCCCCTATGGCAAGGCGCGCTTCGCAGGGAATGGTTGCTCCCTTCACAAGAAGCGCAACGCAGGCATGGGGGCTGACAGGCCAACCCTTTGCGCGTTTCTGTGGTATTCCGCCGGCGTTATAGCTCTTGCCAAGGGAGCAGCCATTGCCTGCGAGCTATGCCTTGATGCGAAATACCACAGAAACGCTGACCCGGCAAAATAACATGGGCAATGTACTAGTGCTAGGGAACGCGCACCTGATACTATGAGTTATGAACTCAGAAACCAGCCTCTCAAACCACTTCCTCATCGCCATGCCCGCCTTGCAGGATGCCAATTTCTACCGCACGGTAGCCTACATCTGCGAACATGATGAAGCGGGCGCAATGGGCATCATTATCAATCGCCCACTGGATATAGAGCTGGCAGAGATCCTGGCACAGATGGAGATCAGCCCGGAGACGCCAGAGGCGATCCACCAGCCCATCTTCTCTGGTGGCCCGGTGCAGACAGAGCGCGGCTTCGTGCTCCACCCAGCCGACCAATCCTGGGATGCCACCAAGCAGGTTGCACCCGACATCAGCATTACCACCTCAAAAGATATTTTGCACGCCATTGCCGCAGGCAAAGGGCCAGAGCACAGCCTGGTCGCACTCGGCTACGCAGGCTGGGGCGCGGGTCAGCTGGAGAAAGAGCTGGCCGAAAACACCTGGCTGAGTGGCCCGGCCGATGCCCAGATCATCTTTCTGCGCCCGCCCGAGCAGCGCTGGCAGGCTGCGGCGCAGCTGCTGGGGGTAGACCTGAACCTGATCTCCGGTCAGGCTGGACACGCCTGATTCCTCTGTTTTATGGGAACCTTGCTCGGGTTTGATTACGGCACAAAAAAGATCGGCGTCGCTGTCGGCCAGACCATTACCGCCACCGCCACGCCGCTGGCCACACTGCTGGCCAGAGCGCAAAAACCGAACTGGGATGAGATCAGCAAACTGATTGCAACCTGGCAACCGGAGGCACTGGTGGTCGGTCTGCCACTTGACCTGGATGACTCAGAGGCCGAAACTGCCCCACGCGCCCAACGCTTTGCCCGGCAGCTGGAGGGACGTTATCGGCTGCCGGTCTATATGGCCGATGAGAAACTCACCTCGATGGTGGCACTTCAGGAGCTCAAGGGCAGACAAAGGGCGTACGGCGATGCCGACGCCATTGCGGCAAAACTCATACTGGAAACCTGGCTAAGTGAACACTCCCTACAAATCAGCAGCGCAGATTGATGACCTGATCCATCAGATGATCGACCAGCTCAACTCCCTGTTGGCAGAACGTCAGATCAGCAACCCTCTCATGATCGGCATCCACACCGGCGGAGTCTGGCTGGCAGAGCGGCTGCATCGTCAGATGCAGCTGAAAGAGCCACTGGGCACACTGGATATCGCCTTCTACCGGGATGACTTCACCCGCATCGGCATGAACCCCCAGGTGCGTCCCTCCCATCTGCCCGTTGCAGTCGACGACCGGCACATCATCCTGGTCGATGATGTACTGCAGACCGGGCGAACCATCCGCGCTGCGCTGAACGAGATATTTGACTACGGCCGACCCGCCTCCATAATCCTCGCCACACTGGTGGAGCGCAGCGGCCGGGAGCTGCCGATCGAACCTGACGTGGTGGGCATCTGTCCCGACCTTGCCCCGGAGAACCACATCACCCTGACCGGCCCAGATCCACTTGGACTCATCATCAAAGAGAGCAAACACTCGCCATCATAGGAAGCCGATTCAAAGCCATGATCGTCCCCAACCAATCCAACATCCAGCTCGACGCAGAGGGAAGGCTCAAACACTTCCTGACCATCGAAGGGCTCAACCGGGAGCTGCTGACCGAGATCCTGGATACCGCAGAGTCCTTTGCCGGGGTATCGGAGCGCACCGTCAAAAAGGTGCCGATGCTACGCGGCAAGATCATCACCAACCTCTTCTTCGAGACCAGCACCCGCACCCGTACCACCTTCGAACTGGCCGCCAAGCGGCTCTCTGCCGATGTACTCAGCCTCAACATCAGCGCCTCCTCCACCTCCAAGGGAGAGACCCTGCTGGATACCCTGCGCAACCTCGAAGCGATGCACTGCGACATGTTCGTGGTGCGCCACGCCGACAGCGGTGCCGCCCACTTTATTGCGCAACATGCCGCACCGCACATCAGCGTGATCAACGCCGGGGATGGCCGCCACGCACACCCCACCCAGGCGATGCTCGATATGTTCACCATCCGCCGCCACAAAGGTGATTTCAGCCCACTGAAGGTGGCCATCGTCGGCGACATCCAGCACTCCCGCGTCGCCCGTTCACAGATCCTGGCGCTCAACACCCTGGGGGTCGCAGAGGTACGCATCATCGGCCCTGCCACACTGATGCCGGTACATGCCGAGGCCCTGGGGGTAAAGGTGTTTCATAATCTGGATGAGGGCATTCAGGATGTCGATGTGGTCATCATGCTGCGCCTGCAACGCGAGCGCATGAGCGGCGCTCTGCTGCCGAGTGAACACGAATATTATCAGCTCTACGGACTCACCGATGAGCGGCTGGAGGCAGCCAAGCCCGACGCCATTGTGATGCACCCCGGCCCCATCAACCGCGGGGTAGAGATGGACTCCCAGGTGGCCGACGGGCCACGCTCAGTGATTCTGCAACAGGTCAGCTACGGCATCGCCATCCGCATGGCCGTCATGGCGATGGCCATGCAGCGACAGGGGGGCGCACAATGAACCATCCAGCCACCCTCAGCATCCTCAACGGCCACCTGATTGATCCGGCCAACCGCATTGATGAAGTCAGAAACCTGCATATTGCAGATGGCAAGATACTGGCCATTGGCGAGGCACCGGCAGGGTTTCAGCCCGAACAGACAATAGAGGCCAGCGGACTCATCATATGCCCCGGACTGGTCGACCTCAGCGCCCGCCTGCGCGAACCGGGGCAGGAGCACAAGGCGACCATCGCCAGCGAAACCGCTGCCGCCGCAAAAGGGGGCATCACCACGCTCTGCTGCCCACCCGATACCGACCCGGTTATCGACACCCCCGCAGTGGCCGAGATGATCCAGCACAAGGCACAGCAGAGCGCCCTCTGCCGTGTGCTGCCCATCGGCGCACTCACCAAAGCGCTTGACGGTGAACACCTGAGCGAAATGGTGGCACTGAAAAAGGCCGGCTGTGTGGTGCTCAGTAATGCCCTGACCCCGATCCGCAACACCCTGATCGAACGTCGGGCGCTGGAGTATGCGGCCACCTTCGGCATCACGGTATTTTTGCGCCCGGAAGATCCCCATCTGCGCAACCAGGGCTGCGTGCATGAAGGGCCAGTCGCTGCCCGGCTGGGGTTGCCGGGCATACCCGGTGCCGCAGAGGTTGTCGCCATCGCACGCGATCTGGCGCTGGCCGAACAGACCGGGTGCAAGATCCACTTTTGTCGGCTCTCATACGGCACCTCTGTTGCAAAGATTCGCCAGTGTAGCCTTCCGGTCACCGCGGACGTTGCGGCTCACCAGCTCTTTCTGACAGAGGATGACCTGATTGGCTTTAACAGCAACTGCCACGTCATCCCCCCCCTGCGCAGCCAGAGCGACAGGGAGGCACTGCGCCAGGGCATTGCAGACGGCACCATCAGCGCTATCTGCTCCAGCCATCAGCCGCATGAGCTGGATGCAAAAGAGGCCCCCTTCCCCTCCACCGCTCCCGGAATCTCCGGGCTGGAGACGCTGCTGCCGCTGACACTGAAGCTGGTCGATGAAGGGGTGCTCAGCCTCTCTGATGCCATCGCCCGCATCACCTGTGGGCCGGCAGCGGTTTTGGGGCTGCCACTGGGGCAGCTGGGCATTGGCAGCAGTGCCGACATCTGCCTCTTCAACCCCAGGCAGCGGTGGCAACTGGCAACCGATGAGCTACTCAGCCACGGCCACAACACCCCTTTTCTTGGCTGTGAATTTACCGGGCAGGTCAGCCAGACACTGCTTGCAGGCAGGATCACCTATCGCAGAGAGAGAGATACCCCATCGACATGAGCAAACCACACCGCGACACCATCTTTCTGGAGGATGCGGAGATCCTCTCCCAGCAGGCATTCGAGGGCGATCAGCAGATCATCCGGCTACAGGCGCAAACGTGCGCCACACATGCCCAACCCGGTAGTTTTGTCCATCTGCAATGCGATCCACAGCACCCGTTGCGGCGGCCGCTCTCCATCATGCGTGTCTCACCCAGCAGTGGCTGGGTCGATATTCTCTACAAAGTGGTCGGCCAAGGCACCCGGCTGCTGGCACAGCGCAAGCCCGGCGAGAGCATCAGCCTGCTTGGCCCCATTGGCAAATCCTTTAACGTGGAGTGCCGCCGCCCCCTGCTGATCGGCGGCGGCGTGGGTATGCCTCCGATGATCTTTCTGGCGGAACATCTGCGCAGCCAGAAAGATGTGTACCCTTTTGTCATTCTCGGCTCCGAGGTGCCTTTTCCGTTCCACTCCGCCCCTTCACAGATCCTGGTCTCCGGTCTGCCCAATGAAGTGATTGCCGCACAGCCGCTACTGGAGAGCTGGAACATCCCCAGCCGGCTGGCCAGTCTGCAAGGCTATCCCGGCTGTTTTGAAGGTTATGTGACGGATCTGGCTCGCCACTGGTTAACATCACTGGACGAGAATGTTCGCGCAGAGGTCGCAATCTTCAGCTGCGGCCCGCACCCCATGCTTGAGGCTGTGGCCGCACTGGCCGCTGAATTTGAGCTGCCCTGCCAGGTCTCGCTGGAGGAGTTCATGGCTTGCGGTGTTGGTGGATGCGCAGGCTGTGTCGTGCCGGTTGAAACGGATTCTGGAAAGATGATGCAGCGCGTCTGCGTGGATGGGCCGGTATTCGACGCTCGGCAGGTTTTTTGATCGAGCTTAATAGCTGCTCTCTTCCGACAGCTCTATCTCATCCATTG
>Ga0256839_1001587_pt1 | contig 27207 bp, 23 predicted proteins | sample 354166metaG_FD_185968 | JGI IMG/M metagenome (GOLD analysis project Ga0256839, IMG submission 185968) | Hydrothermal vent microbial communities from Mid Atlantic Ridge, Atlantic Ocean - 354-166 | ecosystem: Environmental > Aquatic > Marine > Hydrothermal vents | place: Atlantic Ocean: Mid... | reverse complement strand
CAAGCCAAAAGAAGAAGCTTTACATTTGGAGTAAAACCATACCCTTTTGAGAAAGGGTGCTTTTTGCGGATAGATTCCGTCACGCGTCACGCGTTACAATCATCACGACGATCACGTTCGTCACGCTCATTACGAAAAAAAACGTATATTTGGCCTAAGCAGCCGGCTTAAAGAAGCGGCTGTGGCTGTTCTTTGAGAGATCTTTTCCATCGACGGCCTGATCACTTCAGAATCTGCAGCAGCAGATTCATTCCCAGTAGAAGTGCTGCAGCGCGCGTACTACTATCCCTTCGGTCTGCCGATGCGCTCGCTGTGGGATTTCAGCGCAGATCCCACGTCGCCCTGGCCGACGCAAACGACCCCCACTCAGCGTTACCTCTACAACGGCAAGGAGCTGAATAAAGACTTCGGCCTGAACTGGTATGACTACGGTGCGCGCTGGTACGATGCGGGGGTGGGTAGGTGGGGTCAGGTGGATCCGGCGGCAGAAGCGTACTACCCGATATCCCCCTTTGTATATGTGGCGGATAATCCAATTATCTACATTGACCCAAATGGTGAATTTTTAGGCACTCTTGTGGGTGCGGTAGCTGGCGGGGTAGTCAATGCCTTTCGAGGTGAGAGCGTGTTGAAAGGGATTGTATCGGGTGCTGCTGCGGGTGCGGTACTTGACCTTACCATTGCCTCCGGAGGCACATTTGCAGCCGTTGTAGCCGCGGGAGCCGCTTCAGGAGCAGTAGGAGATCTTGTAGACCAAACGTGGGATATTGCTTCTGGCGCTCAAAAAGGTCTTGATTTAGGCGAACTTGGATTGGCAGCAGTTGGTGCTGTTGGAGGTGCAGCAGGCATTGGTATAGGAAAAGTAGCAAAAGTAGCGGGGAAAGTAGTGAGGGGTCTGGGTCGAGGTTTAAAAGGAGGTGCCTCCTGGCTGGGCGGAAGAGTACTGAGGGGCATTCTGCGTAAATCATCGATTGAGGTTGGTGAGCTTAGTGGTGAGATTCTGGATGATGTTGCGGTAGGGGCGAGTAGGGGTGCAAAAACTGACAATGTTGTTAGCGTGTTTCGGGTATACGGGGGTAAAGCGAAGCCAGATGGGTATTCATGGACGCCTGTAAATCCCAATAGTGTTTCAAACTTTAGGGATGCTGCAGGCCTGCCTAACGCCAATACGGGGCAATTCGTAATTGAAGGAAATGTTAGCAGGATTAAAATAATCAAACAAAGAAGTGCATTACCTCTTGATGGAAACAAAGGTGGGTTACCAGAATATCTTATAAATCCTCAAGATGTTGCCATAACAAGAGTATCCGGAGCTAACCCAGAGTTTTAATCATGAAAGAAGTAATGAATTATTCGGGCATGACATTAAATGAAAGGCTTTATAAAATCGGTTTGATTGAGGAGTTTGAAAAAGCATTGGCAAGAAAAGATAGAGAGAAAGTAATTTCAATTTTAAATAAAGTTAAGGTTGATAAATCATCAATTAGATTTATTTTAAAAGAGTTAGGTTTTTCCTCTGGTTTGGAGGAAGAGGAATGAGGGGAAAGTAGCACTTTGCTATGGCTTTGTTGCATAAATCGAGCACACATAGCTATTGCTAATTTCCCTTTAAATCAAGCCATTTTTCTTGGCTGAGCGGCAGGCATACCTTCGGCTGTCATTATGTTGAGCACTTTTGTTTTGATATCGTTTTCAGTTTCTTGGCTGGCAAATTTTCGGGAATACAATTTATTGCCATGAATGGTTTTATAGCGAAACATAGCTGTTTCCGAGTAAGCATACAACCAACCACGTCTTGTTTAGGCTGTAAATCGGTGGTAGTTTCGGGGCTACACCGAAACTACAAAAAATAGGAAAAGGAAAGCGGGAAAGGCCTATTGGCGGCCATACTTGAGCACAAAGCGAGATGGGTTAATCGGTTAAATCGGCTCAATCGGTTTAACCGGAAGAAGGGATATACTGCTTTCTTCTATTTTAACCCCCCTTTCCAAGTAGTATTGCTTCGATCGTTGGCAAAGAGCCAGGCTGTATAGAGCACTTTGAAGCAAGGCAGTCCACTAGGCCTTTCGTACTCGACTTTTCATACTTTTGGGCAAAGACCAAACTCGTATTCGGTGCCAGCCACGGGTGGGATAGATGCTTTTTAACCTGCCGAAACTTGAATTAATATTTTGTTGGGTGGTTTTGTCAAAATGTGCAACTTCGCGCATGTTTAATTTGCTATCGATCTGTGAGCGGATTGGACGGATGTGGCGTGAACGGCTACTTTTTAGTAAAAAAATAAGCACGGGAAGTTATGCTGAAGAGTTTGTTGCAATTGGCGGTATTATTGGTGATTGGTATTGTATTGTACAACTATTTTTTGGGCACTCCGGAAGAGCGCAAACAGTCTGAGGCCATCTTTAGGGAAGTAGGTGAGCTGGGCAAGTCGGTTTTCGAGTTAGTCAAGGCAGAGAAGGAAAAGTTTGATGCAGGCAAGTACGACGAGGCCCTTAAAAAAATCGGCCTGGTGTTTAAAGACATGAAAGCTGCAGCCAATGATGATGACCAGATGCTCAGTGAGTTAGAGCAGCTCGAAGCGCGACGCCAACAGTTGATGCAACGTCTGGCCAAGTTGGAAGCCGAAGCTGCTAGCGAATACGACGAATTTCGCGCAAAAGGTGTGGATAGTACGCAAGAGGAAGCCATTAAGCAAGAGCTCCAGCGCCTCATGCGCCAAACTGAACGCCTCATGCGCGAGCTGCAGGCCAAGGAGTCACAGCAAGGTAATTTCTAGTGTTTGAGTAACAGGGCCCGCGTGCACAATTTGATGGGCTGCAAGTCGTCGAGAAGGATATTGCCTTTGTAGCTAAAAGGGCCTTCCTTGTGGAAAGCTTCGAAGATGAGGTAGTAAATGGGCTTTTTGGGGCGAAGTTCAAACTCATATATTCGAAATTCGGTGTGTGTGATCAAGGGACTTTGGACCAGCAATTGGTCGAGCTGACACTTCCGTTTACCCCCATAGATGCGTAGCTTCAGCGGTTTGTTAAAGCCATAATAAGTAGGGCTGTGCGCTAAGGCTATGCGAATCGTGTAGCATTCATTGGGTTTGAGTGGTCGGCTGAGGCGCTGCCCAATACTTTCGTAGCTGCCATCTGGCCGCACAATGAGGCCGACGTAAGTATCGCCATCGTGGGCTTCGTTGGTGACCGCCCATGGACCAGGCAAAATGTCAGGCGTCGTTCCTGGTGCACAAGGGTGCCAACTGGCCGGGGTAGTAGCATCGGCAGGGGTGCCTTCAAAGCTGGCATTGTCAAGGTGTATAGGATCAAATTGAGCAATTAAGGGCTGTGACACGTATAGCGAGGTGATGCTGAACAGTAAGGCACGATATAGCATAGAGAAAAATTGTTTGATCAGATACGGTGCAAACTAAGTACCGATGTGTTATTGAACGAGCAAAGGAGGTACTTTGTCACACCTTAACCATTTTGGTGTTAGTGCTGCACAAGAAGCACATGGGTGTATGCCGCTTATATATTTGTACTTTTATATTTGCCTGCTCAATGCCCGACATTATGTGGTTCAAGTCGAAGTTTTTGCGCTTGCGTACCAATTACATGAATGCAGCCATAGTGGAGACTGTGGTCCTTTTGGTCATAGGTGTGGTCTTGTGGCTGTTGCTCGATGGGCAGGCATTGTTGCGCTTGGTGCGTGAAGAAATGGACGTACTGATAGAGCTGGAGCACGATGTGCGTGAGACACAACGCGATAGTCTGTTGCAGTGGTTGGAGGAGCAAGTATGGGTAAAGCAGGGTAGTGTGGTATGGATCAGCAAAGAGGAGGCTGCACAGGTGATGAAGCAAGAGCTAGGTGCCGATTTTTTGGAATTGGGAATGCCCAATCCATTTTACGATATGGTAAAGCTGCACGTAGCTTCTGAGCAGTTTGGTGCTGAGCTGTTCCAACAATTGCGTACGATTATTGGAGCTCGAGAAGGCGTGCGCGATGTGTTTTATCAGGAGGTGTTGGTGGCTGCGGTATCGCGCAATGTGGCGCGCTTTGCTTGGGCCTTCGCCTTGCTGGCGATACTATTAGGGCTGGTAGCAGCGTTGGTGATTTTTCACACGACCAAGTTGTCGCTATATACCAATCGTTTTCTCATCAAAAACATGGAACTCATTGGTGCGAGCTGGGCGTTTATTGCACGCCCGTTTTTGTTGCGCAGCTTACTGACGGGGGTGTGGGCTGGCGTATGGGCTAGCCTAGGTCTATTGGCTATTATGTATTTGGCAGTACAGCAATTTCCCGAGTTGGCTCAGCTGCAGCCCCCTACTCAAAAGGTTTGCCTATTTTCGAGCCTGATTTTGGCTGGTGCAGGGCTTAATCTGCTGAGTGCCTGGTGGGTGGTACATCACTACCTGCGCATGCGCATCGATGATCTATACGCCTAAGTACTGCCTGATTGATGTGATAGCGGCTTTGGTGTAAAAATGAAATAGGTTGTCGTACTTCAAGATGTGCATGGGCAAAATATCGGTATTTCGTGTACGCAATGGCTATATATTGGCTCATTGTTTGAATGAAAAAACAATCAATCGAATGGCCCAGGAAAGAAAAAAAGTAGCAAATGTTGGCGCTAGGCCTACTGTCAAGAAAGGTGGTGCCGCCTCGCGAAGAGCTGTGAAAGCAAAGCAGATGGAGTTTTTGCTAAAGCGTGAAAACTTCAAATGGATGCTCATTGGTGTGGGCATTGTTGCTTGGGGTATGATTTTGATGTTGGGTGGCGGGCAATCTGCTCCTGACGTATGGGAGCCCGAAGTGATTTACTCGGCGCGGCGCGTGATATGGGCACCTATCGTCATTTTAGTGGGATTGCTCGTGGAGGTGTACGCCATTTTTTTGGACGATTCGAAATAGGCGCAGTGCCCATGCGTGCTGTGTGGGCTTTTGACATTAGTTAACAACATTAGGTTGGATGGATGAGCTCATCAAGGCGTTAATTTTGGGTGTCGTACAAGGGCTCACAGAATTCTTACCTGTAAGCAGTAGTGGGCATCTGGAGTTGGCTAAGTACTTTTTGCAAGACGACAGCATTGCGGCGCAAAGTATGCTCATGACCGTGAGCTTGCATGCTGCAACGGCTTTGAGTACGGTGGTCGTCTTTCGCAAAGACATTGTGCGCATTTTTGGCGGATTGTTCCATTGGCCGACACGTCATGGGCGTGTGCATTTTGGCGAAAGCCAGTTGTACAGTGTAAAAATACTATTGTCTATGGTGCCAGCTGCTGTGGTAGGACTGTTATTTGATCAGGAGTTGGAGGTGTTGTTCGACAAGCAGGTGCCCTTGGTGTGTATGATGCTATTTGTTACGGGTTTGTTGTTGTTATTGGCTGATAAGGCCTGCCATACCGACAAGACAGTGAGCTTCAGCCATAGCTTGATCATTGGTTTGGCTCAGGCCATTGCCATTTTGCCCGGCATCTCGCGCTCAGGTAGTACCATTGCCACTTCCGTGTTGCTGGGTATTGACCGCAACGAGGCAGCTCGTTTTAGCTTTCTCATGGTGGTGCCACTCATCTTGGGCAAGATGGCCAAAGACGTCATGGATGGCGCTTTTGCGCAAGAAGGAGAGCAGGTCCTAGCTTTAGGGGTGGGCTTTGTGGCAGCCTTTGTTACGGGGCTGCTGGCTTGCACGTGGATGATTGCCTTGGTGCGCAAAGCCCAGTTGAAATGGTTTGCCTGGTATTGCTTTGCTGTAGGTGCCATCGTATTATTGGTGTACTATCTTTGAGGATTATGTGGCGATTTGTATTTGTCTTGTGGCTTTGTGGGGCATGTGGTATAGCTAAGGCCCAAACCTTGCCAGAGCATTTCAGCGATGAGGTAGTAGTGACGGGTTTGGATCGACCCGTGGGCATTACCTTTGACGAGTTGGGGCAAGGGTATATTTGGACAAAGGCTGGGCAGGTGTACGTCCTCACGCAAGCGGGTGAGCTGATCGAGCCACCTTTACTGGATATTTCGGAGGAAGTGGGTGACTGGGAGGATCACGGCTTGATGTCGGTAGCACTGCATCCAGCTTTTGCCATTAATGGCTACATGTATTTGCTCTATGTAGTGGATCGCCATCATTTGCTGTATGCGGGTAGTTCCCAGTACGATTCACAAGAGGATTGGTATAAAGAGGCCACTATAGCGCGCATCACGCGTTATCGGTGTGATCCAGCAGCGGGCTTTCGCCAAATCATTCCCGATTCGCGCAAAGTGATTTTAGGCCAAACTCCTGAAGATGGCTTTCCTATCCTCATGAGCAGCCATGGGGCAGGGACGTTGGCCTTTGGCAGTGATGGCACTTTGTTGGCTTCGTGTGGCGATGGTGCCAGCTTTGAGTCGGTAGATGCAGGTAGTGACCCCTTTACCTATTTTGCACAAGCACTTGAAGATGGTATCTTGACGGAAAAGACGAATATCGGCTCGTGGCGTGCGCAGTATCTCGACGCGCTTAACGGCAAGATCATTCGAATTGATCCGGAAACGGGTGAAGGTGTGCCGTCCAACCCTTGGTACGACCCTGCTCAGCCACGTGCCGCTCGCTCGCGCGTGTGGACGTTGGGATTGCGCCAGCCCTTTCGTTTTTTTATCGATGAAGCTTATGGTGGCCACCTGCCAGTACAAGGCAATCCCGGTAGAATTGTCGTAGGAGATATAGGTGCGGGGGCTTGGGAAGAGCTCGATGTGGTAGATACAGCTGCTGCCAACCTGGGGTGGCCCATTTGGGAGGGCTTTGGCTACAATTGGAGTCACTTTCTGGAGCCGGCATTCAATCCCGATGCGCCCAATCCGCTTTATGGCCAAGATGGTTGTAGTCAGCCATTTTTTACTTTTCAAGATTTAATCCGCCAAGAGACAGCAGTAGACACAGTAGTATTTGTTAACCCTTGCAATCCTCAGGTGCTGCTTCCCGAAGAAGTGCCCGTTTTTAAGCATCATCGTCCTGTGCTCAGTTGGAGCAACAAGCTGTGGAATCCGCCTGCCCGTACGCTTTTGCCCAGCTTTGACGAGCTAGGAGCAGCCATCACTGTGGATGTGGGTGCGCCACAGGCGCCTGTGACAGGTGTGCCTTTCGATGGCTACTCGGCCTTGCCAGGGTTTGTCTATCGGGCAGATAACTTTCCCGATTCTTGGCGCGAAAAAGTGTTTTTTGCCGACTTTTCCGGATGGATCAAAGCTTGTACGCTTGATAGTACAGGTCAAGTACGTGCCATCGATACCTTTTTAACTGCCACAAAAGGCATAGTACACTTAGCTGTGAACCCTGCTGATGGCTGCATGTACTATGTACACATTTTTGAGGGCAGCGTACACAAAGTATGTTATGGCGGCACGCCCCGCCCAGTGGCTGTGCTTTCACTTGATCGCCAGTACGGCCCCTCACCTCTTTTGATACAGTTTGATGGGAGTGGGGCGTATCACCCTTTTGACTGGCCAATCAGCTGGTACTGGGACTTCGGCGATGGCACCTACAGCGAGGAAATGTCGCCCAGCCATTTGTTTGTTGCACCCGACGATGCACCCCATTCCTGGCAAGTGCGACTCGTCGTGACTGACAGCTTGGGCCAACAGGATGAGGCTACGGTGATCGTCTCGGCCAATAATACGCCACCTCAAGTGCAGATTGTATCGCCTGGTGAGAATGCCGCTTATCCAGCTGTAGATTATTCAGTGGTGCAACTGAAAGGGCAAGCTGTAGATGCTGAGTATCCGGCTGATTCGCTCCAATGGACGTGGCAAGTGTTCTTTCATCACAACCTCCACTACCATCCGGAAGCACCTGTAGAAGTACAAGCACCTTGGGTAATACTCGAACCGGTGGGCTGCAGTAGTGAGCTATATTGGTATCGTGTGCAGCTACGCGTGACGGATCCTGGTGGGCTCAGCACGGTAGCGGAGCGCTTGCTCTATCCTTGGTGTGACGCAGATCAAGTAGTGCGAACTGCTTGGCTGGCGGCCTATAGCCAAACGGAGGGCGTGAAGTTGCGCGCACAGGTGTCTAGTACGGAGCCTGTGTCCGCTTGTGTCTTGGAGCGGTTTGATGGCAAACACTTTAAACCAGTAGCAAGTTGGGAGGTGCCGGCAGGAGAACTGCTCTTTACTCCTGAATGGGTCGATGCCGACGCACTTCGCGGAATTAATCGCTATCGCATACGCGTTGAAATGCTGGATGGCCGTTGGACTTATAGCAGCCAAAAGCAAGTGTTCTTTTTGCCGGAAGGCCAGGCGGCTGCTTACCCTAACCCCGTACGCGAGGTGTTGCACGTACAAGTGGCACAAGCGAATAGCAGTGCAGTTGAGCTGTATCTATTCGACCTCAATGGGCAGTTGATGCGCGCGACCACAGCAAGTGCTACTGCTGGCAACTGGGTAGAGGTGAGCTTGCCTGTGAACGATTTGCCCACAGGCTGGTTTGTGTGGCAAGTAGTGGATGGTAGTCAGGCCTATAGCGGTCGAGTGTTGGTTATCCGATAAAATCGGGGTGTACATGAGCAGTATGCGACGAAAACAATGGATGAAGTGGCTGAGACGCATGGGCGTTGCAGGCTTTTTCTTTTTTCTTGCAAAAGGTGTCGTCTGGTTATTTGTCTTTTTCCAGATGGGAAAATGCGCAGTCGGATCCTCTGGTGGATAAGATGACTTCCTTTGTCCTGAGCCTTTTGCCTGGGCATATTGTATTTTTTGATGAATCAGGCACCTAAAGCTTCCTAATGTGCGTAATGGTATGGGTTGAAAAATGATTGTATGGAGCTTATCGTCAAAACTTTTAAGGGCCTAGAGCAAGTACTGGCACAAGAGCTGGAAGCCATAGGTGCACGCCAAATCCTGCCCAAAAACAGGGCTGTGCGCTGCGAAGGAGACCAGCAGGTGTTGTACCGTGCTAATTACGAGTTGCGCACGGCGCTACGCGTGTTGGTACCGCTATTTAGCTTTTTTGCTGCTGATGAAGAAGAACTGTATCTCCAAATGCGCCAGTTCAATTGGGCTGAAGTACTACAGCCCACCGAAACATTGGCAGTAGATGCCTTTACAGCGGGAGAGGTGTTTCGGCATAGCAAGTATGTGGCGCTCAAGGCCAAGGATGCTATCGTCGATCAGTTCAGAGACAAATTTGGGCAGCGCCCCTCTGTCGATGTAGCCCAACCTACAGTGCGCATTCATCTGCACGTGACGGGCACCGAATGCCAAGTGTCATTAGATAGCTCTGGCGAGAGCCTTCACCGCCGTGGATATCGCTTGGAAGGTGGGCCTGCACCTATCAATGAGGCTTTGGCAGCAGGGCTGGTGTTGCTGTCGGGCTATGATGGCAGCGGTCATTTTGTCGATCCCATGTGTGGCACGGGTACTATAGTGATAGAAGCCGCTATGATTGCCACGCGTACGCCACCGCAAATTGGCCGGAAGTGGTTTGGATTCAAGTCTTGGCGCGACTTCGATGGCAAGCTGTGGCGTCGGGTGTTGCGCGAGGCCAAAAAAAGACGTACTCCTCCTCGCCATGTCTTATTGGGTGCAGACCGAGATATGCGTGCAGTGCGCACTGCGCGCAAGAATGCCAATGTGGTGGGATTTATAGATGAAATCAGATGGGAACAGACAGACCTAAGACAGCTTCGACCTCCACGAGCTATACCTGGCAGTGTGCTCATCACCAATCCGCCTTACAACGAACGCTTGGCAATTGACGAGGCTTTCTACAAACAGATTGGTGATGTACTCAAGCAGCATTTTGTCGGATACGACGCGTGGCTGATTAGCTCCAATCGCCAGGCAATGAAGCGCATTGGCCTACGGGCTGCAGCGAAATATACGCTGTATAATGGCCCACTGGAGTGTACGTATAATCATTACCCCCTTTTTTCTGGCAAACCTGAGGAGGCATCCTAACTGAACTGATGTGGGATTGCCCTATTGTCAATAGCCTTGCAAAACATCTGTGTAAGAGCTGGCCTATAAACCTTTACCTTGCGTTTTGCAGGTGAGATAAAGTGATCTCAGCAAAAAAACCATTATGAGAACAGTTTTAGTTGTTTTGGCATGTGTCACGTCCACGTGTGTGGTTTTTGGTCAGCTTAATATGTCGTTGGTAGCCCATAAGACTTACGACGAGGAGTTGAGTGATGTGTGGGGATGGGTCGATCCCGATGATAGTACAGAATACGCCTTAGTAGGTGTGTACAGCGGATTGTCAATTGTGAGTCTGACAGACCCGGCTAACCCACAAGAAGTGCAGTTTATTCCAGGCCCTAACTCTATATGGCGAGATATCAAAACTTGGGGCAATCACATTTATGTCATTAATGAGACGAGTAATGGCTTGCTCGTGGTCGACATGAGCCAGGCTCCCGACAGCATCAGTTGGTACGAATGGTCACCAGAACTAAATGAGTTGGGCCAGTTGGAGAGCTGTCACAACTTATACATCGATGAGTTTGGCTATTGCTACCTAGCAGGGTGCAATCTCAATGGCGGGGGGATGCTCATACTCGACGTGTTTTCTACCCCTGGTACACCCCAATTTGTGGCGGCTGCGCCACCGTACTATGCCCACGATGTATATGCTCGGGACAATCGCATGTATGCTGCTGAGATCTATCAAGGACGCGTAGCCATATACGATGTAAGTGACAAAACCAATATCCAGCTGTTAGCTACCCAACAGACACCATTTCAGTTTACGCATAATACTTGGCTCAACGATGCAGGTGATGTGGTGTTTACCACCGATGAGAAGGGCAATGCTCCGGTTACAGCCTACGACATTTCCGATTTGAACAATATTGTTGAGTTGGATCAATTCGTGCCACTGGCTACTATAGGGCAAGGGGTGATTCCCCACAATGTACATGTTTGGAACGATTACCTCATCATCTCATACTATACGGCAGGCGGCATCATCGTAGATGCATCTCATCCTGACAACCTCATCGAAGTAGCCAATTTCGATACCTTTTTTGGCGGTCACGCCGGCTTCAATGGGGTGTGGGGAGCGTATCCCTTCTTGCCGTCGGGGCTTGTATTGCTTACAGATATTAGTAATGGGCTGTTTGTATTGCAACCCAATTACGTGCGTGCCTGTCGCTTAGAAGGACAAGTAACGGACAGCCAAACGGGGCTACCCATTGTGGATGTGGAGGTCATTATCAACTCGCCACAACCTAACAGTGCACAGACCGATCTTTTGGGGAATTACAAGACAGGACAGGCGATCGCAGGTACCTTTGAGGTGAGCTTCAGTGCTGTGGGCTACGTGCCTAAAACCGTCCAAGCTACTTTAGCCAATGGTCAGCTTACTATTTTGGATGTGCAGCTCGATCCTCTTGTCAATTACATGCTCGCTGGGCAAGTCATCAGTCAGGTAGATGGTGCGCCAATCCCAGGAGCTAAGGTCTTGTTGCAAGGAGTACTTACCTATGAGGTTGAAACCGATACCAATGGCCAATTTGTATTCCCACAAGTAATTGCTGGCAACTATGAGGTGTTTGCAGGCGCGTGGGGGTACCATACCGTTCAGGCCGATCCGATCAATTTGCAAGCAAATGGCAATATCACCATACCGCTACCTGTGGGCTATTACGACGATTTTATGCTGGATCTTGGATGGCAGGTATCCGGCGATGCCCTCACAGGTATGTGGGAGTTAGGTCAGCCCGTGGGCACTTTCTTTCAAGGGCAGCTCAGCAATCCCGAAGATGATGTGGACTACGATATTGGGGACAGATGTTACGTGACGGGTAACGGTGGAGGTAGTGCCGGCTTTGATGATGTAGATGACGGCGTAGTCGTGCTCACCTCGCCGCCCATGGACCTGAGCAATTACATAGATCCTGTTCTGACCTATAGTACTTGGTTTTTCAATGCCGGAGGTGGTGTGCCGCCCAACGATACCCTCACAGTACGCCTTTCAAATGGCACGGATGTCGTAATACTCGAGCAAATCGTTGCCTCTGCCAGTGAGTGGAATGAGCCAGTACAATGGCATCTTAAGGATTATATTGACCTTACTGATCAAATGACAGTCCAGTTCATCACCTCTGATTTACCAGAGAGTGGCCATTTGGTCGAAGCCGCAATAGATGCTTTCCGCGTGGAAGAAGGTATGGTTACATCTGTGCGTGATCCGGCAGAAAGCATTGTCTTGTTGAGGGCCTGGCCTAACCCCTTTAGCCATACGTTTTTTGTGAGCTGGAAGCTAGAGACCGCGCCTCAGCATGCGTCTTTACAATTAATTGATTCTACGGGTAAGATGTGGTGGAAAGACGCAGTTGATGTTATTGAAGGCCAACGCGTGCTCACTGTAGATCTTCCAGCTGGTGTGTACTGGCTTTATCTGGAATCAGATGGAAAAATGCAGGCATTAAAGCAGGTGGTGCGCAATTAAGTAATCTGTGCACTGGGAATGGTCAACATAAGCATAGAACTTACCCGGATAGGGCTTCTGTGGGTTGTGAGGTGGATTGGGCAAACAAACACCTTGCAACCCACAGGTCTTTTTAATAGGCCATTTTTTGCTTGGCCTTGTGTAAATTGCCTGCCTAACAAAACGCTCAAATTATGGCAAACTACAAGGTCAAGAAGAAGAAAATTAGAGCCGAAAAGCGCGAAAAAGAGGAATTGCGCAAATTCTTCATGTGGGTAGGCATTGTATTGGCCGTGCTTCTGTTCCTGTCTTACCTATGGTACCGGAACATGTAAAAGAGATGTGTATCTTTCCTGGTACATAGTTTAGAGAAGCACCATTGTTTTTTGCATCTTAGTGTAATGCGCTTTCCTTTTTATCTTTTAGATTAGATATGAGAGGGTACATTTACTCTTTGCCAGGGAGCGCCACCAAGACAAGTGTACGGCTGTCAGGGCTTATGGCTATTCGAGAGATTTTTGCCATTCGGTAGTTTTTGAAATCGGCCACCAGCACCCAGTGCTTGTCGCGCCCTGGCCGAAATTTGTACAGCTTGCTGCCGTGTGGTTGTAGCAATGTACCATCAGGCATTACGGCGAAATCTTCACTTCCGGGAAGACAAGCCACCAGATACTTTTGGTCAAGTGTATAGGGATCCACACTTTTGATGAACCATGCATCGGGTCGCTCTTTATGCACGAAGGCCAGGTGGCCATTGGGCAGCCGTTGTAACCCTCGTCCGATGTCAGATATCACAGGACGCGTCGACTCGTCTTTGGCATCTGCAATGATGAGTAGCGGAGGGTCATTGACAATAAACACGCCTACTTTTTTGTGGTCCAGCCAACAGTAATAGCCTACGCGCCGCAAATAGGGAAATACGGGTTGGCCATAGCCCAGCCGGTCTAAGGGAAAGCGCCACAGGCGTTGGGTGCGACCTTCGTCAGTCTCGACGCGCACAGCACTGAAATATAACTTATTGCTCATAAGACTGGGGCTGAACTCCGATTCGAGTGTAGCTGTCACTCGCAATAAGGTGTGTTGCCTCAAATCGAGCTGGTAAATATCCGTCTGATTGGAATCGGGTAAGCCTACAGTGAGCAATAACAAATCATTACTAATAAATGCAGGTTGGTTGTTATATCCATGGGGGTTAAAGGCACTCAAATAGCGAGCATTGGTGAAGTGCCAGATAGAATCGTTCTCCTGTTCAATGTCAAAGGCATACACTTGAGTAGAAGGCAGGTCGAGTTGCGCAACAACTGGTGCCCAAATAGCTAGCCAGAGCCATATGCTAAGGTGGTACTTCATGGCAATGAGGTGAGTTTTGAGCCGATAAGATAGCAATTGCATGACACATTGCGAGTTACATTACTGTGATGTATGCTTATACCTTATTTTTCACAAAAAAATGCTTGTCTCACTGTAAAAAAAGCAATATGGCTACACGAGTCGTTTGGCTACTCACACTGTTCACACTGTGCGGATGGGCAGGTACGATACTTACTGCTCAAACTGTGCTAACTTTAGAAGAGGTGGCGAGTGGATTTGACAAACCACTAGAAGTGATACATGCTGGTGACGAGCGGCTGTTCGTCGTAGAGCAACCTGGCCGTATCCGTATTCTCTGGCCCAACGGTACTGTAGCTGCTGAGCCTTTCTTGGATATCACGGACAGAGTCAACGACAATGCCAATGAACGCGGATTGTTAGGGCTAGCTTTCCATCCACAGTTTGCCGACAATGGCTGGTTTTACGTCAATTATACGGGAACCGGTGGGCATACGGTGATTTCTCGCTTTAGCCTGAGTGCAGATAGCAACGAGGCAGATGCACAAAGTGAATTGATTTTGCTCCAAATTGATCAGCCTTTTGCCAACCACAATGGCGGTTGCCTGCGCTTTGGCCCCGATGGCTATCTGTACATCGGTATGGGTGATGGAGGCGCCGGTGGCGATCCGCTCAATGCCGCGCAAGATCCACAATCTTTACTGGGTAAAATGCTACGAATCGACGTAGATGGCCCGACACCTTATGCTATCCCCTCAGACAATCCCTTTGCACAAGATAGCGCTGGACGAGATGAAATTTGGGCGTTGGGCTTGCGCAATCCTTGGCGCTTCAGCTTCGATCAGCTGAGTGGCGACTTGTGGGTTGCTGATGTAGGGCAAAATGAATGGGAAGAAATCAATTTTTTGCCGGCAGGCAGCATGGGAGGAACCAATTTCGGTTGGCGCTGCTATGAGGGCTTGGCCACGTATAACTTGTCGGGCTGTGCCAGCCCTCAGGCGTATACGTTCCCCATTCATGTATATGCTAATAGCAATGCTGTAGGCCGATCCGTTACAGGAGGCTACGTATATCGCGGGCAAAGCATGCCTGCACTTTATGGGCACTATATCTTTGGCGACTTCGTCTCAGGACGCATTTGGGCATTGCTTTACGATCCCACCTCGGGTACTACTCAGCTCAACGAGCTACTCGACTTTGCCGACTATGAATTGAGCTCTTTTGGCCAAGATGTATTTGGCGAGCTATATGCCTGTGGATATTCGTCGGGCAAGGTGTTTCGATTGGTCGATCAGTGTGCTTCGCTTAGCCTTTCGGCAAATGTAATGCCTCCGAGCTGTCCCGACACCGCCGATGGTACTATAGCTATTGAAGTGGTGGGTGCTCAGGGTACTCCTTCCCTGATGTGGAGTCATGGTGGAGTAGGTGCACTACAGGAAAGCTTACCTGCAGGTACTTATGGCGTGACACTCACCGACGCTTTGGGCTGTATGGTTGTAGATAGCTTTGTGCTTCAAGCACCACCTATCGATACACCCAGCATTTCGGTAACAGGAGCGCTGCTTTCGGTACCAGATCAATACGCTGCCTATCAGTGGCTACTCGATGGCCACCCCATCGATGGCGCCAATGCCCCGCAGTGGGAAGCCCAAGTGTCGGGCAGTTATTCCATAGAAGTACATACTGATAATGGCTGCATCGTGCGCAGCGAGCAAGTAGCTATTGTATTGACTAATGCACAATTCTTGCCCGAAGGCATACAGCACGTCCAGGTTGTACCCAACCCCTTTTCCGAAGAGGTGTGGCTACAGATCGAGACAAGTTATGCGCTTTCTACACGCGTTGTAGTGTGTGACTTGCAAGGACGCGTTGTATGGCAGCACACGTTGCAGCTAAATGGTCGTCAAGACATACCTTTGTCTTTAGCACACCTACCTAAGGGCGTATGGCAAGTTTATGTGTGTGCAGGCACAACTTGCTGGGTAGGTAGCGTAGTGAAACGATAACAACTATTTTGCTTGCTCGTTAGGCGGTGGGAAAGTACGAGCTCATGCAGCTACCACGCATATATTTCGACAATAGCGCTACCACTCCCGTAGATCCACGTGTGCGCGATGCTATGTGGCCTTGGTTTTTTGAAAAACCAGGCAATGCAGCAAGTCGCACGCATCCTTTTGGTTGGGAAGCCGAAGATGCCGTTGAGCATGCACGAGCACAGGTGGCCCAGTTGTTAGCCGTAGCTCCCCACACGTTGGTATTTACTTCGGGCGCTACAGAGGCTATCAACTTAGCTCTAAAGGGCGTGTTTGCTGCTGCTCCAGCGCATGCGGGCAAACATTTTGTGGTAGCCAAAACCGAACACAAAGCTGTACTCGATACTTGTCGTCGTATTTGTCAATGGGGGGGAGAGCTCACATTGGTCGACGTGCAGCCCAATGGTGTAGTGTGTCTGGATCGGCTCGAAGAAGCTATTCGTCCCGATACCGTCTTGGTAGCTGTGATGTGGGCCAATAACGAGACAGGCGTCATTCAGCCTGTAGCCCAGATTGGAGAACTGTGTGCCCGCCGTGAAATACTCTTTTTCTGCGATGCAACTCAAGCTGTAGGCAAAATACCGGTGAATCCTGAAGCGGTAGGTGTGCATCTACTGGCTTGTTCGGCACACAAGATGTATGGCCCTAAGGGCGTAGGTGCCTTGTACATATGTCCGCATCCGCGCGTGCACCTTGTACCGCTCATCGATGGTGGGGGGCATGAACGCGGATTGCGATCGGGCACGCTTAATGTGCCGGGCATTGTGGGCTTTGGCCAGGCAGCAGCTATTGCACAGGATGAAATGCCGGCCGAGGCCAAGCGACTGGCCGCATTGCGCGATCGGTTAGAGCAAGGCTTTTTGCAGTTGCCCCAGGTGTGGGTTAATGGTGCAGGTGCTCCGCGTCTGCCACACATGTGTAATATCAGCTTTCGCTTTGTAGAAGCCGAATCTTTGCTCATGTCTTTTAACCGATATATTGCCGTGTCTACGGGCTCGGCTTGTACCAGTGCCACTATGGAGCCTTCGCATGTGCTGCGCGCCATGGGGTTGAGTGCCGACGATGCACATGCAGCTATCCGCTTTAGCTTGGGGCGCTTCAATACGCGGCAGGAAGTAGATTTTGCGATAGAAACTGTGAGTGAGGCTGTCCGGCAATATCGGCAAACCAGCCCTATGTGGCAGCTGTTTCAGCAAGGAATGCTCGAAAGTTGAAGCGAACCGAGCTGAAAGTCTGTGATTGTGCACACAAATACTGGGGCTTTAGGCGTTGCCTCGTACAGCTTGATTTGTATAGATGGTAAAATTGCTCGTACATTTACTAATAGCTTTCAAACATTTGGGCCTATGATCAAAGTCTCAGATAGTGCACGTGACCGCATACTGGAAATTCTCAATGCTGAAGGTAAGAACCCACAGGAGTGGTTTTTGCGTGTGAGCGTGACCAGTGGTGGCTGCTCGGGCTTGACCTATCAGCTCGATTTTGACAATGAACTGAAAGAAGGTGACCAACAGTTTGAAGATAATGGCGTGCGCGTGGTGACTGATTTGCGCAGCTATCTGTTTGTCCACAATTCAACACTGCACTTTACAGCTGGCCTCAATGGCAAAGGCTTTCACTTTGAAAACCCCAATGCCGCTCGTACTTGTGCATGTGGTGAAAGCTTCTCGTTATAATAGGGCGCAAAGTGTTTTTTGAGTACTGTGTGTGATTGATGTAAAATGACCCAACAACTGTTATCCGAGCAGTCTCATAGCCGTATCTCAGCTCTTGAAGCCCAGCTGAATGCTAGCCAATCTTTGGCTGAGCAATTGGAACTGTTGTCTTCATTGGTGGAGGAGGCAACCTTCTCCAATCCGGAAAGGGCCCAGCAGTACTTAGAGACTATGGCTCACTTACTGAATGAGGCTCAAGGCAATGTGTGGGCCTACCACGTATTGTATGAATTACAGGTAGCATTTTTAGAGAATCAGCTGTACAATTATACCCTTTCGGAAAATCATTATCGAAAGGCACTATCGCTATTAAGTCAGCAGCCAGCAAGCCCACTGCGCGTGATGGCCATGTTGGACTTTGCCGCTACGCTGTCCAACTTGCAAAAATTTGAAGAAGTTGGTGGGTTGCTCAGAGAGGTGGAAGCCCTGTTGCAGTCGCACGTGCGCACTGACAATCGCTTGCTATTTCACTTCTATTTGCGCTCCGGCTACTTTGCGCTCAATTTGGGAGAGCTCACCGATGCAATTCGCCACTTCATGCAGGCCGAAGATATCTTTGCCCTGATTCCCCCTTCCGAGTTGGGATCTAAAGATTGGTATTTGCTTTCGCTGTTGTATGCAGGTAAAGGGCACGTATATGAACGCGATGGCGAGCCCGAACAGGAAATCACGGCCTTCAAAAAGGCTATAGAGATTTGCGAGCAAAAGGGGTTACGCACTCGCTTGTCTTGGAACTATCTCAATATGGGCAATAGCTACATGCGCCTACAAGAAGTAGGCTTGGCCAAGAAGTACTTCTACAAAACGATTCATGTCGAAGATGATTTGAACAAACAGAGCCGAGCCAGTGCTTTGGCCAATTTGGGGCGACTGGCATTGGCAGAAAATCGCTTTGAAGAAGCTAACGAGTATTTGCATCAGGCCAAGGCCATCTATCAATCTAGACGTCAACCCGATCATGGCAACATGGCATTGCTACACATGTGGTTTGGCGAGCTATATTTTCAGCGTAATGACTATGTGGAAGCAGAAGAGCACTATTTGCGTGCATGGAAAGCTGCGGAAGCTGGTCAGAGGGATGACTTGCTCGTGCAGTTGTGTCAGGCCTTTGCTGAATTGTACGAAGTGCAAGAAGATTACGAAACAGCTTATGGCTATCTGAAGGTAAAAGACGGCTTTTTGGCCAATTATCAGGCTGCAATGCGTCACGGAAAAGTGCGCGAGCTCGAACTCAAGTACGACTTGGAACGCCGTCGCAGAGAAGCAGAAGAATTGCGCAGCCAAACCATACACCTCCGATTACAGGCACTACGCGCACAAATGAATCCACATTTCATCTTTAATGTGATGAGTTGCATCCAGAGCATTGTCCGTGAAGGTGATTCCAAAAATGCAGATGAGTTCTTACACCGCTTCTCAATCCTCATGCGCCAATCGCTTAATTTCTCAGAAGTGGATTTTGTTACCCTGGAGGAAGAAGTAGAATTCTTGCGCAACTATCTGATAATCAACTCTAAACTGCGTTTTATGGGTAAAATGGAAGGGCGTATCGCCTTAGAAGAAGAGCTCCCCGATGAAGTGCTTTACTTGCCCTCCATGATCATACAACCGTTGGTGGAAAATGCTGTAGAGCATGGCATCCGACCTTTACAAGACAGAAAAGGCATCGTGGAGGTGACTTTTAGCTGGTTCGACGAGACCAATATCTTGTGCCAAATAAGAGATAATGGAATTGGCAGGGCCGCTGCCAAGCAGCGCAGTAAAAACCGCCCTAAGAAACACAAATCTCGAGGCATGGAAATCGTGCGCGACCGCCTGAAAATCCTGCACGATGAAAGAGGTTTTACTACTCAGCCATTACGTATTATCGATCTGACCGATCCGGCTACCAATCAACCTATGGGTACGCTTGTAGAAGTCATTTTGCCCACCGAAACGACCCCCCCCTCGGCTCACTTTAATTTCTGATTGGCCACTTACGAAAAAAAATACGCCGATTGTCAAATGTAGCCCACCTTTGAGAAAAATTTAATGCAGGTGGTGAAAAGGCGATGTATCTTGTACCCAGTTTTCTCATAGTATGTTTGTTTAGTCGTCCTGCACCTTATTTCCCTCCTGGGGTGCAGGATTTTTTGTTGCCTAAATCACGGGGTGTAACTCGAGTCTTTGTGTTGCTCGATATTAAACCACAACAGGCAACCATAAGATAGAAATACACTACCGCTCATTGCCATTCTCCCACTAATTGATAAAAAGAAAGACTGGAGCTTTTGGAGGCTCTTTCGCCTTGTAGCCCCAGCCATTAACTTTACACCAGTTTTCTCATAGTATGTTTTATTGTCCTACACCTTGAAGTCCCTTCCGAGGTGTAGGTTTTTTTACATATGTCCGTCATTTTAAATTTACATATTTGAATTTTCTAAATTCATGCCAAAAGTTTCACAACTATCGTATATACCACTGTGTTTTTTGTGGAAAAAGTTGTTTGGCAGTTTCTTACAAATAAGAAAAAAGTCTTAACTTAGCAATCGTGTAGTTTTCTCATAGTATGTTTAGTGCTCCTGCATCGGTCTAACCTCCCTTGATGCAGGAGTTTTTTGTAGTTTTTGCACAAAGTGTGTCAATTGAAAAAACCCATTTGCCAGGGTTTTAGGCGATGCATGATGAGTTTAAGGTGGAGTGGAACAACTTGTTGGGTGCGGAAAGCAAGCATGCCGGCAAAGAAGAAATCGGCACTGAAGCGCACACTGTGGTGTTGGATGATGGAGCACCAGGCTTCGTGCATGCCTTTAGACCAGTAGATGTCATCGAATAGGAGGATAGTACTGGAATGCGTGAAGGGTAGTAGTTGGCGGAAATAGCGGATTGTAGCTTCTTTGCGATGATTGCCGTCGATGAAGGCGAAGTCTATTTGGCCCAGTTGGGCTAGGGCGTGGGGGAGTTGTTGTTCGAAAGGGCCTTGCAATAGGGTGATGCTGGACTTTCTTTGGGCAAAGAGTTGTGAAGCGAAGTGCGCTGTTTGAGGACAGCCTTCTATGGTGATGAGTTTGGCATGGGGCGCGGCGCGATGCATACTGAGGGCCGACATGCCAAAATTGGTGCCCAGTTCGAGTATGGTCTTGGGGCGTGTGTAGCGCACCAGACGGAACAAAAACTTGTAAAAAAACAAGGAGCTACCAGCTGTGCGATAGCGCCGGCCTATAGTAGTGTGTTTTTTTTTTTCTGCTTGCAGCACCAGCTCCCAACTCGAGTAGTGTGATGGGTTGGTCATTGTTTTTTAGCTGTTGGTGCAGATGACTTAGTTCGTCGAAGGCGTAGAAGTGGCGATTATCATCTAGGGTTTCTTCTATTAGGCGGTAAGCAAAGGGGCTGTGCACGCGATAGCGCGTGTGTGCTTGCCCATAGAATGCTATCAGTTTTTGTAGGCGAAAGACCAGATCCACGATATAATGGGTTGTGATTTGTTTGCACAAAAAAAGAAAAAGCCTCCCGAAGGAGGCAAGAATAAAAAGGACGAAACAAAAATTACTTTTATTATCCTTTGCGTTGTTGTTCCTTTAATTTGAGTGTTTCAGCTTGCATTTCCTCACCTAAGCGTTGAGATGCAATCAGCGAGGTAACCATTTGGGTGAGCATGTCGGAAGCGGCTGAAGGGGCGTTGGGTAGCAAGATGAGGTTACTATTGGTACTTTCGCTCATGGCTTGCAGTGTATCGTAGTGTTGGGTGATGACAATAAGTGCAGATGCTTCTTGCGAGTTGATGCCTACTTGGTTGAGTACACCTACGGAATCTTCAAGGCCTTTGGCAATTTCTCGGCGTTGGTCTGCAATACCCTGTCCTTGTAGGCGTTTGCTTTCAGCTTCTGCTTTAGCTTTGGCCACGATGCGAATTCGCTCGGCTTCGGCCTCGAATTCGGCTGCTACTCTGTTGCGTTCGGCAGCATTGATGTGATTCATGGCGCGCTTCACTTCTTCTGCTGGATCGATGTCTGTGACCAGCGCTTTGACAATGATATAGCCATAGTCGTTCATGGCATCTTGCAACTCGCTCATGATAGCTATGGCGATATCATCTTTGCGTTCAAACACATCGTCGAGTTTGAGTTTGGGTACCTCAGCGCGTACTACATCGAATACATAAGAGGTAATTTGCTCTAAGGGGTTTTGCAGTTTGTAAAATGCATCGTAGATGCTTTCAGGCAAGATGCGAAACTGTACCGACACTTTGAGCTTGACGAATACGTCGTCTTTGGTTTTGGTTTCTACCAACACATCGAGCTGTTGAATTTTCAAGCTCAGGCGCCCAGCTATTTTGTCGAAGATGGGAATTTTGAAATGTAGGCCTGGGCCGCGCATGCTGTGAAACTTGCCAAAGCGCTCGACAACGGCAATGGTTTGTTGTTGGACAGTAAACAAGCTGCTAAAAAGAATGATAATGACAAGCAGAATGAGTGGCAGTATGACTTCAGGCATGGCTTGCGTTTTATTTCTGCTAAATCTATGCCCTTTTGGGAAATTAGGGAGGGCGTGATGGACTAATGCAGTGCCTTTGTCGACCAAAATAGCAACAGATAGTTGAAATAAAAAACGCGCTCTGGGATTGGTTACCTCTCAAAGCGCGTATGCATAGATGCTTTAGTGGTGCACACACTTAAGCGGTGGCTTCCGGCTTCTTTCGTTTGGTTTTGAACAGTTCCATCACTTCTTTTTCTGAAAGCAGGCCGGCTTCAGGAAAGTTGTTCGTGACAAACTTTTTGATGTCTTGATAGTCTTTTGCGCGTTTGTCTGTATAGGTTTTGATCAAGCGGCGAATGAAGGCGATAAGTGTGTGCTTGACGTCGCTTTTGAATTTCTCGTTGAGGAAGATGTCGATATATGTCTTAATAGTGGGAAAGAGTTGGAACATTTCAGCGTATTCCGACTCGTCTAAGTGCGTAAAGATGTGGTCAATGTACTGAAAGATAGTGCGTCTTACGCATTCATTTATGTTCGATAGGCCAGGATATGTATCATAGAATGCTTTTACTGCTTTCATGGCCACTTCCTGTTGGAAGCCGTGGGTATGCAGCGTTTCCATCAGGTCGTAGTAAGCAGTAACATTATCCTGAATGTTCCTGTCGATCGCTTGGCTCATGTGCAGATCGGCTTGAGGTGTGAGGGATATGTCAGAGCGGTTGTGTAACTCGAGCAGGGTGTCGAAAAACCATTCCTCAGCGTGCGGCAATTCTTTTCGAAACTTTGAAAGGAGCACTTTGAGTTGCTCGTTGTGCTCTGCTGGGCGATCGAAGAACATGGCATACAGCAAGGCGATGTAAAAGTGATCTTGAGAGCCAAACAGGGCTTCGTTCATGACAAAGCGATGCAGATAGGGTTGAATACTTTGATTAGGCAACTGGTGGTGGGTGCGGTAGATGAGAAACTGCTTGATTGACTCAGCCCATACACTCAGCTCGTTAAGCGTGTCGGGGAAATGCGTCGTGTAGAAGTTGCGATTTTCAAATTGTTTGCGGTAGCGTGTTAAGGCGATGCGGCGAGCAGTGACATCGCGATAGCGCTCTAAGCGTTGGGCATTGAGATAGTTTCGGATGCGTCTGTTGGTGAATGAGTTGATAAAGTTGGCCACCCAGATGTCGCTGCTCAAGGCAAAGCCGATTTGGATGGTTTGGCCGATACGCTTTTTCAATATTTCGAAGTTGGAAGAGTTGCAAATGGCAGTCAGTACATCTTTAAAGTGTTCTTGTGGAAAGATGTACTTCATGCTTTGCTCATCGACTACACCACGCAGTACAGCAAAGCCCAAAATCTTTTGCAAGAACAGACCTTCGAAGGCGGGGTCCATGAGCTTGCGCTCCAAGTCGAGCAGCTGGAGCGGGTTGTCGGTGGCTACTTGCTCGTATAGCTCGGCAATGGGTGGTTCGTACAGCTCTTTGAGCTGCAGGTAGTCTTCTTCTTCTTCTGTGTCGAGATATTTGGATAAGGCTTCCGATTGCTGGAGATGTGCTTTTAGGTTTTCGAGATATTCCTCGTAGGTCTTGTCTAATGGTACCATAACATGAGTATTTTAAAACGGAACCTGACAAAGCTACTATGAGCCTTGTCAGGTTCTGTAATGTGAAATCGCTGTTCGTGGCAAAGATACGAATTAGCACTCATGCGTGCAAAAGGCAAAGTGCCATGCTCGTCAATGAGCACGGCACTTGTGTCTTGCGCTTGCTGCACGTTGGGGTGCTTCTGTGGAGCTTGTTATTCTTCCGAATTGGCTTCTTCCTTTGTTACTTCATCTTCTGAATCTTGCTGCTCCTGTTGCTGAGATTGTGTGTTTTCTTCTTCAGTGGCAGCAGCTGGCTTAGGCGTCGTAGAGGTGGGTGCTTCGCCAGAGATAGCGCGATGCCATGCGCGGCGTTCTGCTGCAGCAGCTTCAAAGCGGGCAGCAATTTTAGCATCCTTGACCTGAATGTATTCTTGGTACATCTGTTCTGCCTGTTCAGCTGTCAATGCACCCTTTTTGACACCACGCATCAGGTGTTTGCGATACAGTACGCCTTTAAATCGCAAGATGGCGCGTACCGTATCGGTGGGTTGTGCCCCTTTCATCAGCCATTCGAAGGCTTTGTCGCGATCCAGATGGATCGTAGCGGGCTTAGTCATGGGGTTATACGTGCCGATGCGCTCGATGTACTTGCCGTCGCGTGGGGCTCGGCTGTCGGCTACGACGATGTGGTAGAAAGGTTTTTTTCTACGGCCTTTGCGTTGTAAACGCATTTTAACTGCCATGAATCAGTGTATTTGTGGTTTAACCATACCCGATTACTCTCGTCAAGAGACGTCGGGTCATTTCGAGGCGCAAATGTAGAAGCTTTTTGGATAATGGCCAACTCTTTTGCTTAGGCATGCCGTTTTTCTCGGTTAAAAGGGCTTAGTTGTTGAGGAGGTTTTTGAATCGGGGGCGGTGTGGAGTAGTATTGCCCATGTGTTTTCGCTTAGCTGCTTCGTAGGCTTGGTAGTTGCCTTCGCAGAAGACTACTTGGCCTTCATCTTCAAATGCCAGAATGTGTGTGGCCAATCGGTCGATAAACCAGCGATCGTGGCTAATAACCATCACGCAGCCGGCAAAGTGCGCCAAAGCTTGTTCTAAGGCGCGCAAGGCGTGCACGTCGAAGGCGTTGGTTGGCTCATCGAGTAGCAATACGTTGCCTCCATCTTTAAGCGTGAGTACTAAATGTAGACGGTTGCGCTCACCACCGGACAGGCTGCCCGCTTTTTTTGTTGGTCGGTTCGTCCAACAATAGGATATCGGGCTCTGAGAGCAAGAGGCGCCAAGGCTACGCAGCGCCGTTCGCCTCCAGAGAGCACGGAGATGGGGGCTTCATCAGGGGGACAACGCAGTGCATCGAGTGCTCGGTCAATTTTGTGGTCCAGCTCCCAGGCGTTGTGCTGGTCGAGTTTTTCCATGAGCAGGCCTTGTTGGTCGATGAGTTGCATCATTTGGGCTTCGTCCAATGGCTGGTTGAGTTGTTCGTTTACTTTGTTATAAGCCTGCATCCATTGGATTACTTCGCCTAGCCCTTCTTCTACCACCTGCGTACAGCCTTGGTTTCATCAAGTTGGGGGTCTTGAGGAAGATAGCCTATTTCCCAGTTGCCATCGAATTTGATCTTGCCTTCGTATTCGCGATCAAGGCCGGCAATGATGTGCAAAAGGGTAGTTTTGCCGTAAGCATACAACCAACCACGTCTTGTTTAGGCTGAAGATCGGTGGTAGTTTTGGGGCTACACCAAAGCTACAAAAAATATGAAAAAGAAAGTGGGAAAGGCCTATTGGACGGCCATACTTGAGCGCTACGAAAAGCACGATGGCAGCATTAGGAGTTTTTGCAAGCAGCAGCACATCAGTGAAGCTAGTTTTTACCAATGGCGTAAGAAGTTGGGCAAGGAGCCGGCAGGAGGCTTTGTGGAACTACGAGCTGCTGCTACTGTTGAGGTGCAGGGTGTTGTGGTGTCATTAATGGGTAGCAGGGTTAAAATAGAGCTGCCTCCACACTGGGATGCAGAGCAACTGGCCACCCTCATCAATGCGCTGCAAATATGTTGAGTCTTGGATTGAACAGAGGCATATACCTTTACAGCCAGCCTACGGATATGCGTAAAGGTTTTGACGGACTGTGCGGGCTGGTTCGGCAACATTTCAAGGTTCCTGTTTTGAGTGGAGATCTGTTTGTTTTCATCAACCGCCGCCGCGATAAAATGAAGCTGTTGTATTGGGACAAAGATGGCTTTGTGCTGTTTTATAAGCGACTGGAAAAAGGTACGTTTGAGTTGCCGGCTATGGGTGCTAAACAGGTCTGCGAGCTGGACCGGGCTACCTTGCTGCTGATGATAGAAGGTGTGGAAATAAAAAATATAAAAAGGCGAAAAAGGTGGCGCCGAAGTGCCTAGATAAAGAGAAATATTTCTTATCTTGTGTCCATGACAAAGGCACAGCTTTTAAAAGAGCATGAGGCTTTAAAGCAAGAATATGCCATACTTAAATTCCAGTATGAGCAGTTGCAGAAATTGATTTATGGCCCCAAGTCAGAGCGCAAGCCACAACCGGTTGTGCCTGGTCAGTTGCACCTTTTTGAGCAGGAAAAACCCGATGATCAGCCGGAGCCGGAGACTACAGAGGTTAAGCCTCACAAGCGCCGCAAGAGCAAGGCGCATCCTGGTCGCAACCCGCTGCCGGAGCACCTGCCTGAAGAGGTGACGGTTATTGAACCGGCAGAGGATACCAGCGGCATGGTGAAAATTGGGGAAGAGCGCACAGAATACATAGACTATACACCGGCATCTCTGGTAAAGAAGGTTATCATTCGTCCCAAATATGCTGACCGGAAGAAGGAAAGGATACTGATTGGTCAGCTGCCGGAGCGTCCTTTGCAGAAGAGCATTGCCGGGCCGGCCTTACTTGCACATATAGAGGTGAGCAAATTCGTATATCACCTGCCATTTTATCGGCAAATACAGCAAATAAAGCGGCAATATAATTGGAATTTAAGCCCTGTAACGGTAAATGAATGGCACCGGGGTGTGTGCCGTTTACTGGAGCCGCTGTACCAGTGCCTTGTGCGTCAGGTGTTGGCCCGGAGCTACTTGCAGGCAGACGAATCACCCATCAAGGTACTGGACAAAGACGTAAGGGGCAAAAGCCATCAAGGCTACATGTGGGTATATTATTCACCTGAAGAGCGACTGGTGTTTTTCCAGTATCGCAAGGGCCGTGGGCATCATGGCCCTCGGGAAATGCTGGAGCAGTACCGGGGTTATGTGCAATGCGATGGTTATGCGGTTTATGAAAAAGTAGCTAAGCAGCTCAAAGGGATCAAGCTGGCAGGCTGCTGGGTACATGCCCGTCGGTACTTCCACCAAGCGCTTCAAAGTGAACCGGTAGCAGCCAAACAGGCCCTCAAATTCTGGGCCGACCTTTACCGGCACGAAGCCTTGTGTCGGGATATGTCTGCGGCGCAGCGCAAGCAATATCGGCAAAAAAACCAAAAGCCCATAGCCAAAGCGTTGTACAAGTGGGTGCGTGAAAAATGTGAAACGACCCTGCCCAAAAGCCCTATGGGAAAAGCTCTGTATTATTTTACCAGTCAATGGCCCAAGCTGGAGGTGGTTTTTGAAGACGGTCGGCTTGAGTTGGACAATAACCTGATCGAAAACAAAATCCGGCCACTGGCCCTTGGCCGGAAGAATTACTTGTT
>Ga0256839_1001586_pt1 | contig 27222 bp, 17 predicted proteins | sample 354166metaG_FD_185968 | JGI IMG/M metagenome (GOLD analysis project Ga0256839, IMG submission 185968) | Hydrothermal vent microbial communities from Mid Atlantic Ridge, Atlantic Ocean - 354-166 | ecosystem: Environmental > Aquatic > Marine > Hydrothermal vents | place: Atlantic Ocean: Mid... | reverse complement strand
TTTTTACCAAAGAATCGCAGTCGAAGAATCCAGGTTGGGTATCCCGCTTATCTTTGGCCACGATGTTATACATGGCTTCAGGACCATTTTTCCCACTTCGTTGGCCCAGTCCTGTACCTGGTCGCCCAGGTTGGTGGAAGCCGCGGCCGGAATAGCTGCCCGGGAAGCCGCTGCCCAGGGGGTTGACTGGGCTTTTGCTCCCATGGTTGATGTCTCGCGCGACCCCCGCTGGGGCAGGATTGCCGAAAGCTATGGTGAGGACCCCTACCTGAATGCCGTTTTCGGGGCGGCCGTTGTACGTGGGCTTCAGGGGCCTGATGCAGCGGCCCCCAACAGGGTAGCTGCCTGCCTGAAGCACTTTGTGGGCTATGGCGCTGCCGTTGGTGGCCGTGGTAAACAGTTTACCGATATCTCCAAACGTACCCTGCATGAGGTGTATTTACCCCCTTTTAAGGCAGGTGTAGAGCAAGGGGCGCTTACTGTTATGACTGCCTTTAACGATATAAGCGGTACCCCGGCTACTGCTTATGCTTACGGTATCCGTGAGGTGCTCAAGAAAAAGTACGGGTTCAAGGGGCTTGTGCTAAGCGACTGGGATGCGGTAAAACATTTATTATGGCACGGCATTGCTGCAGATACCACCGATGCAGCCCAACTTGCCTTAAATGCTGGCGTGGATATGGAGATGAAAACCACCTTTTATAAAAAACTGCAAGAAGCCCTGGCCAGGGGTACAGTGAGCATAGAAACCATTAATGAGGCGGTAAAAAGGGTGCTTTACGTCAAATATACGTTGGGCCTGTTCGACCGGCCATATATAGCGGAAGACAATACCGGAAAGATTCTCCTGGCAGAGGCCCACAGGAAGGCAGCCAGGGAATTAGCAGCCGCCTCTATGGTATTGTTGCAAAACCGCAACAACATACTGCCCGTTCCGGCCGGCACCCAGGCAATAGCCGTTGTGGGCCCGTTTGCCAAAGAAAGGGAAGTAATGGGCTGGTGGAAGTCCACCGGCCGCACCGAAGATGTAGTAACTGCTTTTGCCGGGATTAAAACCAATGCCCCGCAAATCACCGTTACCGATGAGGTTACTGCCCGTACCGATTACATTATTGCCTGCGTGGGTGAGCCCGACCATTATTTTGGTGAAAACCACCACCGGGCTGATATCACCATTCCGGCCGAACAGATAGACTTCCTGAAAGGCCTGCAACAATATAACAAACCCATTGTGCTGGTAGTGTTTAACGGCAGGCCCCTTGATTTGAGCAATGTAACCGGCCTGGCCCAAAGTATTGTGCTGGCCTGGCACCCGGGAACCGAAACAGGTAATGCCCTGGCCGATGTGTTATTTGGCAAACACAACCCTTACGCAAAACTTACGGCTTCTTTTCCACGCTCTGTAGGGCAGGTGCCGGTTTATTACAGTCGCAGAAACAGTGGTAACCCCAACGGTAACAAGTACCTCGAACTTAGTGGCGAACCTTTGTTCCCCTTTGGTTTTGGCTTGAGCTACACCTCTTTCAGGTATGATTCGCTTACCATTGAAACCCCGCAGGTGCCGCTAAACGGAGAACTTAAGCTGGCCGCTACCATTACCAATACCGGCAACAAGGATGGCTATGAAGTAGTGCAGCTATACGTGAGGGATTTGGTTGGTTCCACCACACGGCCCGTTAAAGAGCTAAAGGGCTTTCAAAAAGTATTTCTGGCTGCCGGTGAAAGTAAGCGGGTAAAATTTACCTTATCCGCCCGGGAGTTGGCCGTTTTAAATCAAGATTTCAATCCGGTTATTGAGCCAGGTGGGTTTTATTGTTGGATTGGCCCCAATTCTGTAGAAGGGCTAAAGGGTGAGTTTGAAATAGTTAATACAAAAGACGATGAACAATAAATATATAAGAATGACGAAGTTATTAGGGATTGCCGGAGCCTTGGTTGTGTGCTGTACATGCCAATTGGTTTTTGCACAGGAAACCATGAGTAGCCTTCCGGTGGTAAAAAAAGCGTTAAACTATTTACAGCAAACAGAACCGGAAGTAATTGAAGAACAAATTAAAATTTGTCATATTCCGGCACCGCCATTTAAAGAAGATGCCCGAATTGCTTACATTAAGAAACGGTTTACTGAACTTGGTTTGGAAAATGTTTTTGTTGACCCGGTTGGTAATGTGATAGCTGGGCTTTCAGGCAAATCCGATGAAAAGGTATTGGTGTTATCGGCTCATTTAGATACGGTTTTTCCTGAAGGTACCGAAATTAAAGTGGAGCGGAATAATACCCTATTAACAGCGCCCGGCATAAGTGATGATAGCCGTGGGCTAGCTGTTTTATTAGCGGTTGCCCGGGTTTTAAAACAGTTTCAAATTCAAACGGAAGGTTCCATATATTTTGTTGCTACCGTTGGTGAAGAAGGGCTCGGAAACTTACGGGGGGTTCGCCACCTTTTCGAACATTCATTAAAAAATAAAATTACACACTTTATCTCTATTGATGATGTAGGGCTACATTCGGTAATTACTGCCGTAGGCAGCCATCGGTATAAAGTACTGTTTAAAGGTAGTGGAGGCCATAGTTATGCCGATTTTGGAATTCCGAACCCCATTCATGCATTAGGCAGGGCAATTGCGGGGATTGCTGATTTTCAGGTGCCATCCGAGCCCAAGGCTACTTTTGCTGTTGGCAGGTCCGGAGGCGGCACCTCGGTTAATTCTATTGCACATACCGCCTGGATGGAAGTAGATATGCGTTCTGAAAGTGTTATAGAGTTGGAAAAGTTAGACAGTGCTTTTCACCGGGCTGTTTATACTGCCCTCAGCAATGAGAATGCCAGGTGGGCTGCTAAAGACACCCTAACGGTAGCCATAGAACTATTGGGCAAGCGGCCTGCAGGTGCGGTGTCAAAAGACGGGGAAATAGCAACCGCTGTAAAAAAAGCAAACAAAGCCCTGGATATTGAAACCGTATTTAGCTCGGGTAGTACAGATGCAAACATCCCAATCAGCCTTGGAATTGAGGCATTAACGATAGGCGGAGGGGGAAGCGGAACACACAAGCATTCGCTAAAAGAAACATTTAATACGAAAGACAGCTACCTGGGAACACAAAGAACTTTGCTGATAGCATTAGAAATTGTAGGTGTGCAATAACCGAAGGTCAAAAATAAAATAATGAGTAATTATAAAGCTGTTATGGGTTGCCTGTTGGCTGGTTGTTGCCTGTTGTTGCCAGCCTCTTGCCAAAAGCCTGTAAACCAATTAGATAAATACTTCGCTGGCCTGCCTTTTGAAATGCCTTCTATTCGTCCGCCAAAGTTCCCCGGTTATACGGTAAACATCACCGACTTTGGCGCCAGGCCCAACGGTGATTTTAATAATGCTACGGCCATAAACCGGGCCATACAAACCTGCGCCCAGGCCGGTGGCGGCAAAGTAATTATACCGGCCGGAATATGGCACACCGGCCCTATAGTCCTTAAAAGTAATATAAACCTGCACCTGAATAAGGACGCTATACTTTTATTTAGTGGCAAATTCGAGGATTATCCGCTCATCGAAACCAGTTGGGAAGGCGTACCTGGGGTACGATGCACATCGCCTGTTTCAGGTAAAGATTTAGAAAATATTGCGATTACCGGCAAAGGTATTATTGATGGGGCCGGGGACAACTGGCGGCCGGTTTTACGAAGCGAAACAACCCGTGCACAATGGCAGGAACTGGTGCAATCGGGAGGGGTGGTACGGGCAGGGTATGGCACCCGGGTTTGGTGGCCATCGGCAGGGGCGGCAAACGGTAAGGAGTTGGTGGCGTTTCTGGACAACAGCCCGGAGGCAACCTTGTCGGACTATGCCGGTGCACGCGAATACCTGCGGCCGGTGCTTATCAGCCTTATCGGGTGCAAAAATGTATTGCTTGATGGTCCAACATTCCAGAACTCCCCTGCCTGGAACATCCACCCCTTACTTTGCGAAAACGTTATCATCCGCAACATAACCGTACGTAACCCCTGGTATTCGGTAAATGGCGATGGGCTGGATATAGAATCGTGTAAAAACGTGCTGGTATATAATGCCACTTTTGATGTAGGCGATGATGCAATATGCATTAAATCGGGCAAAAATGAATTTGGCAGAAAAAGAGGTGTGCCCTCAGAAAACATTATTATTACCAATTGTACGGTTTACCACGGGCATGGCGGGGTAACCATAGGCAGCGAAATGTCGGGTGGGGTGCGTAATGTGGCCGTAAAAGATTGCCGCTTTATGGGTACAGAGGTTGGGCTTCGGTTTAAAACCACACGAGGCAGGGGCGGCATAGTAGAAAACATATTTATTAAAGATGTACTCATGAAAAGCATTAAAACCGATGCCATACGCTTTAATATGTTTTACGATAATAAAGCCGCCAGCCTGGATGACTATAAAGAAAATGTGGATAACCAAACCAATGTTTCTATTACTGAAGAAACACCCCGGTTTAGAAAAATTCACATAGATAATGTTGTATGTTACAATGCCGGACGGGCCGTTTTTCTTCGGGGGCTGCCCGAAATGGCTATCCGCAACATTGCGATTGCCAACACCTATATATCTTCAACCTATGGCGTGTTAGCTATGGATGCCGAAGGCGTATCGTTTGAGGATGTGATAATAAAATCGGCTGACACACCGAAGTACACCTTGCACAACAGCCGGAATATACAGATAAGCCATAACGACCGGATTGAGTTTACCCGGCTTTTTTTGCAACTGTCGGGCAGGCGTACCGAAAATATCCGGTTAGCGGGTTTTGAGAAGGTTACTATCGGGCAATTGGTTAAGATAGGCCGGGAGGTAAAAGAAGGTGCATTGGTGTATTAATGCAGGTGGAAAGACATCCCGAAGCGGGTTTTCCTGCCAGTGGCCGCTTAGCCGTTGGTACGAAGAAGAAAAAAACAAGGTTAACCCGTGGCAAATGTTGACGGATTTAACTATTATTGAACTTGTAATTACAAGTAAAATTATACCGGCCAATAGCCGGGGAAAAAATTATCGCTTTATGAGAACTTCTGTAATCTTATTGTTGTTTCCTTTTATTTTTTTCGGCTGCCAAACACAAAAGGCAGACGGGCCCCAAAAATTGTACAACATGGCCGAAATACCCATTGTGGATATGCACACTCACCTGGACGGCCTGGCGCAATTTGCGCAAACGGTAAAAACAATGGACGAATGGGGCGGCACCATCAGCATTACCCTGAACCATAACGACACGAGTGTCTTGTCTTATATAAAAGATAGCCTCAACAACCGGATATTACTCGCTGAAAGGGGTATTCACCTAACCCCCGGGCAGGTGCAAAAAATGCAAGACCAAGGTTATGTAGGCCTGAAATCGCATTTGCGCTACCATACGCTGCTGTCGGAGTTTTCGTCTGAACAGTTGTCGAAGATGGGCGAATTGGGGATGCCATTTATTGCCATGCACATAGCCGACCCGCCCGAAGATGTGTACTATAATCCGGATAAATTTATGGTGCACCAGCAAGATGCCGAACGGATAATCCGCAGGCACCCCGAAACCAATTTTATTATGGCCCACGGCTTTTATTTGACCAACCGCGATTCGGACATTGATACGCTTAGGCGTTTTTTTGAAAGAAACCCGAACCTGTATGTAGATATTGTGTGCTCCAAATGGTGGGATGCACCCCAGCCGGCCTATCTTAAATTAAGAAAGCTGTTAATCGACTACAAAGACCGTTTCTTGTTTGGTACTGATTATAAAGTAGCCCGCTCGGCCCCGGCTTTCCGCTTTTTGCGCGAAAAGCTTGAAACAGACAAGCCGCTTACTTTTGGCATGAACGGAGGCCCTACCCCGGGGCTGGCCCTGCCACCGGATGTGCTTAACCGGATATACTACTGGAATGCGGCCAAAATCATTCCCGGGGTAAAGGAAACCCTCATGGGGCTCGGGTATGAAATAAGCGATACCCCGCCCGTAGCTTCTCCGGTTGTTCCCGGCTTAGACTACAACCCTGCGTATATCACCGTTATCGAGCACCCGGACTCTTCCCGCCTTTCGGGGAACTTTCCGGTACGCATAAATTTAGCAGCATACGGCCGGCCATTGACAGGCAGGCTCGAAATCCTGAATATCAAAAAGGAAGTACTGCAAACCTTGTATGCCGGTACCTTTGACGGAAATATGGCCTTTGCCTGGGACGAAAAGAACTCCCGGGGGGAAAAAGTAGGGCCGGGCACCTACCGGGTATGGCTTATCCTGGAAGGAAATAAATGTGCGGAAACCGTTTTCGAGCTGTTTTAGGCCGGTAACCACCCTTTTAACCCGGATTTATTCTCACGAAAGTCGTGAATAATGAATTACATCAAAATTCATATGAATTTTTCGGGTTAGGTACTTTTTCACCCGTTTGCTTTGCCGTATCAGACACTTGATATTCTGTTGAGTAGCTAAAACGACCCGTACAAATAAAAGCGGTCCGTATGGCAAAAGGCTTCGGAAAAAATACGCGTTCTTTTATTGGTATAGTGCGCTACCTCAAGGTGCAGAATGGCTTTCCCTGTGGGTACCTGTAAAAGGCCGGCTATCTCTTCGGTAGCGTTTTTAGCCCGGATATTTTGCTGCCCGTCTATAACATTAATACCATAATCGTTTTTCAGGGTGCTGAACAACGAACGGTTTTCATATTTTTTCTGACAAAACCGGGACAGGTCTATGTTTACCAGGTGCACGATGTCGTAAATCACCGGCTCGTTGTCCAGTAACCGTAGCCGCTCCATCCTGATGCATCCTACCGCTTTCTCCTCTTCGGTAAGCCCGTACATAAAATTTTCGGGCCACATGCCCACCGAGGGTTTTTTTATCATACGCGTAGTCAGGCTACCGCGGCTACCCAATATCTGGCTAACCCCTTTGATAGACAAAATGCCCAACCGGTGATGTATATTTTGTACCACACTGCCTTTACCCTGGTGCCGCTTAATAAACCCATCGTTTTCCAGCCGTGCCAAAGCCTGCCTTACCGTAGGGCGGGTTACCCCGAACAACCGGCACATTTCGTTTTCGCTCGGTAACAGGCTGCCGCCCGGGTATATATTCTCCTCTATGTTTTTACGAATATTTTCGTAAACCACCCTGTGTTTCGGTGTGCTTTCTGCCATAGCGCTCTTGTGTTTACAAGTGTAAAGGTAAGAATAGTCTTTGTGGTTACAAATATAACGTTTTAACTACCGGGGCCATAACTCCCGATATGGCCCTATAGAGGGTGGTCGCTGGGGATAAGCCAGGCAGCAAACCCGGGTAAGGCATCGGCTACCCCATCATAACAACCATAAATTTAAGTAGCCGGAGCTTGTTCTTCGGGGTAATTGTAATACCTTTGAGCCAATAACCAACTTGTAAATACAAGTTATGTATAATTGACTAAATAAACGAGCATGAATTTCAAACAGGCGCGCCTGAACAGGCTTTTTAACAAATCGGGCAATTGTTTCGATGTAGCCATCGACCACGGTTTTTTTAACGAGTATGCTTTTCTTCAGGGCATAGAAGATATTCACCAGGCCGTGCAAACCATTGTAGCGGCCAATCCTGATGCCATACAACTCACTATTGGCCAGGCAGAGGTGTTGCAAAGTATAGCGGGTAAAGACAAACCTTCTTTGGTTTTACGTACAGATGTGGCCAATTGCTACGGTAAAAAGAAACCCGATTTATTGTACAGTGTATTGATAGGGGATGCGGTAGAGCAGGCCGTAAGGCTGGATGCCACCTGTGTGGTAGTTAATCTCTTACAACTGCCGGGCGAACCCGGGTTGCACAAGCAATGTGTTGATAACATTGCCAAATTAAAGCCGGCTTGTGAATATTATGGTATGCCGCTGATGGTAGAGCCCCTGGTCATGCAGCCAAACGAAACGGCAGGCGGCTATATGGTGGACGGGGATTTGGAAAAAATCATTCCCCTGGTGCGCCAATCGGTAGAACTGGGGGCAGATATTATTAAGGCCGACCCCTGCGATAACCCCGAAGACTACCACCAGGTAGTGCGGGCCTCACGGGTACCTGTTTTGGTTCGGGGTGGGGGCAAGGCCTCCGAAGAAGAAATATTCTCCCGCACCATTACCTTAATGAAACAGGGGGTAAAGGGTATTGTGTATGGGCGCAACATTATTCAGCATAGTAACCCCAAAAGCATTACCGAAGCATTTATGGCCATTGTACACCAAAATGCCACTGTAGAACAGGCCTTAAAAATCTTAGCTTAACAAATGAGAACGATAAAATTCGGCATAATCGGCTGTGGTTTAATGGGGCGTGAATTTGCCAGTGCCGCTGCCCGTTGGTGCCATTTGTTAACACCATCGGCCAGGCCGGTAATTGTTGGCATTTGTGACAAAAATACAGACTTGTTTGGCTGGTATGAAGCTAACTTCTCTTCTATTACCCAGTCCACTACCGATTATCGTGAACTGCTGGCCAATAACGAAATAGAAGCCATCTACTGTGCCGTTCCTCACGCCTTGCATAAAGATATTTACATCGACATTATCCGCTCAGGCAAACACTTGCTTGGCGAAAAGCCTTTCGGTATGGACATGGAGGCCAACCGGGCCATCCTCCGAACGATTGACGAATACCCGCAAGTCCTGGTTCGAAGCTCCTCGGAGTTTCCTTTTTTTCCCGGGGCCCAACGGGTGGCCAGGGCAATAGAAAACAACGAGTTTGGCCATATCATCGAAGTAAATGCCGGATTTTTGCACAGTAGCGACATAAACCCGGAGAAAATCATCAACTGGAAAAGGATGATTGATATTAATGGCGAATATGGCTGTATGGGTGATTTGGGTTTGCATGTGTTGCATTTGCCCTTGCGCATGGGCTGGATGCCGGAAACCGTATATGCCCAACTGGCCAACATTGTTGCTGAAAGACCCGATGCCAAAGGCAATAAGGTTGCCTGTCAAACCTGGGATAACGCCCTCATTAACTGCCGGGTAAAAACCAAAGAAGGGCAGGCGTTCCCTATGACTTGCAAAACTTACCGGATAGCACCGGGCGAAACCGATACCTGGTATATTGAAGTAAAAGGAACACGCAAAAGTATTTCCTACACAACAAAATACCCGAAAACACTCTTGAGTATGGACTATGAGCCCGGAGGTGGGCAGGAGTGGCGCAGTGAAGACCTTGGTTATGAAACCGCTTATCCGTGTATAACCGGAGGGATATTTGAATTTGGTTTTACCGATGCTATATTGCAAATGTGGGCGTCTTTTATCGAGGAACTGGCCACCGGTTCTCCGGGCAGGTTTGGTTGTGCCACACCCCATGAAACCCGGCAATCGCATCTGGTCTTTACCGCAGCCCTGGCTTCGCAAAAAGACAATAAAGTTATCCGTATAGCCTGATTAATGGGTGCCACAAACCATAGCGTAACGAAAAGCAGGCCCTGGCTTTACTATGCACTAATCACCACGGCTTTGTGGGGTGTTTGGGGTGCACTTATCGAAATACCCGAAAAAGCAGGCTTCCCCGCCACATTGGGGTATGCTGTTTGGGCCCTAACCTTGGTGCCCGTGTCGCTTGTTGCCATGAAACTGATCGCCTGGAAACCCGACAAAGACATAAAATCGGTTATGATTGGCCTGGCGGCCGGCTTTATGGGGTGTGGCGGACAGTTAATTTTGTTTCAGGCGCTGCGCTCCGGCCCGGCCTATATTGTGTTCCCTATTATATCCTTGTACCCTGTGGTTACTATCTTGCTGTCAGTCTTTTTCCTGCGGGAAAAAACGAGCAAAAAAGGCTGGGCTGGGATAATTATTGCCCTGGTAGCCATTTTATTGCTGGCCTATATACCTCCCGGGGGAAACGCCTCCCATAGCTATACCTGGCTGTTATTGGCTGCTGTGGTCTTTGTGCTTTGGGGTGTGCAGGCGTTTGTCATGAAGATGGCCGGTGATAGTCGTAAGCCCGGAAACATGCAGGCCGAAAGCTTTGTGTTATATACCATGGTAAGTGCCGTGCTGCTCATTCCGGTGGCCGTGTATATGACGGATTTTTCCCTGCCAATAAACTGGGGGCTAAAAGGTTTTTATACCGCAGCGCTGGTTCAGTTGCTCAACGCAGCCGGCTACCTGTTTTTTGCCTATACCATGCGCTATGGCAAGGCCATCATTGTAGTGCCTATGTTGGCCCTGGCGCCTGTGGTTACCGTCATATTATCCTTGATTATCTATGCCGTAATACCCCACCCGGTAATCATGGCCGGAATGGTGCTGGCCTTTTTGGCAATTTATTTAATGGCCGAATAGGAGAAAAATCAATGCAGCGGATATAACTAACAATAACATTTACCAAGGTAAAAGATGATTAAAACAAAAATAGGGTTTATTGTTTACGGTGTTCATAAAGACGGCTTGGCCGACCCGATGGGCACCCCGTTTATTGATGAAACGCTTATCGGAGATGCCAAATCTGCTTTGCGGAATGCCGGTCTTGACCTGGTGGAACATGAGTTGGTAATAGCTTCCAGGCAAGAAGCCAAAGCGTGTTTCGCAAAGTATAAAAAAATGGATGACATAGATGCCGTTGTGTTGTTTTCGGGCACCTGGGTGTGGGCGTCTAACCTTATCGGGGCCATCCGTGATTTTGCCGCTACCGGCAAAGGCATTGTCCTTTGGACCCACCCCGGATCGCAAGGGTGGCGGCCGGTAGGGGGGCTGGTTATGCAAGGGGCTTTAAAAGAAGTGGGTATTAGGCACCGTTTTGTATATGGCAGTTATAAAGACCCTGCCGAGATAGCCAAAATAACTGCATATTGCCGCGCCAGTCATGAGAAAAACATACTTAACATGAGTACCATCGGTGTGTTTGGCGGCCGGGGTATGGGGCAAACCTGTGGGGTGGCCGACCCGTCCCAATGGATGCGTGTATTCGGTATAGATATCGACTCCCGCGATACCACCGAGTTGTTGAAGACGGCCGAAAATATTTCGGCCGGGGAACTACAAGAGGCCAAAGACAAAATCCAACCCTGGTTTGTCAGCCCTATCCCCGATGACGTAACGGCCGACAAGTCCATCCGCCTCTATTTGGCCATAAAAAAAATAATGGCAAAAGAGGGTTGGCTAACTTATACAATTCAGTCGTTCCCTGGCCTTGGCGATGATTACAGTGCCACCTGCTTTGCCCAAAGTATGATGTTAAACGATGGCATAGGCACCTCAACCCTTTCGGATTTTAATACCTTATTAACCGCTAAATTACTAACCGATTTAAGTAGCGAGCGGGTATATTATGGCGATTTGCAACATATCGACAAAAGCAATAACGAGATTAAAATTATCGGTGACGGGGCCTGTCCGCCTTCCTTGGCCGGCACACTCGACCCGCCACGCTTTGCCGAACACGGCATACCTACCGAAGGGGAGGCCGGGGGGCTATCGGTGCGGCTTACCTGCAAGCCCGGCAAGGGGGTGCTGGCACGCCTGGGCCGGAACAACGGGGCTTTTGAAATGGTAATTGTACGCTGCACCGTAACCGAGCCGGGGAAAGAAGAATTGAAAAAAAGACAACTTGAATGTGGCATCCCGTTCTGGCCCCATGCTTTTGTAACGGTACATGGCGATATAGAGGAACTGCTTCAGGCATGGAACAATGAGTACGCAGTATTGGGCTATGGCGGACATTTGTATGATGACTTGATTGCTTTTTGTGAACTAACCGGAATTAAGGCAATAGCCCTGTAAAATGAAAATAAACAGAAAAGAAATACTTGGTTGATGATGCCCGGGCCCTTTTACGGGCAAATTTGTTCCCGTAGGGGCTTTGGGCCATCTTCAGGCTTTTTATGATTCAATGGCAAAACCACTTTTGAGCAGGTTATTTAAATATAAGGGATGGCAGGTTGTGTATTCAGCCAACGATGGCGCCCGTCTCGACCGCCTGTTATTTAATGGAGTTGATTTGTTAACAGTAGGGCCCAAACCGTTTCTGCCCCCCGTGGCAGATTATGGCAGGTATGAAACCCGCCCTGTCTATGGCTATGACGATTGCTTTCCCAGTGTAAGCACCTGCCGGTACCCGGGTACAGATTGGCAGGTGCCCGACCACGGTGAGGTGTGCTGGCTTCCCTGGGAGGCCCGTGAAAACAAAAACCAACTGTTGTTTCGGGTTAGCAGCCGCAAGTTGCCCCTCATGTTTCTACGTAAGCTTACCTTTAAGGAAAATAAAATTATCTGGGAATACGAGGTTAGCAACACCGGCAGGGAAATTTTGCCTTTTCAACACGTCATGCACCCGCTTATGCCGTTAAACAAAGTGGTATCCCTGCAAACGCCCGGGTTTGAAGCGGTATATGACGATATTGACCGGTGTAACCTGGCCATACAAACACCCGATGAACTGGAAAAATACCTGCTGCACCGGCCTGCCGGTACAGCCAATATGTTGTTTCTGCGCAAGGTTAGCAAAGGGGCAATATGGGTGGGTTTTGCCAACGGGGTTACCCTGCAAATGCAATTCCCCGACCGGCTTTTTCCGTCAATAGGCCTTTGGTGGAACAACTACGGTTACCCCGATGAAGAAGGACTAAGACGCTGCGAATGTGCTTTTGAGCCGGTGCCGGGTTTCTCCGACAACCTGGCCAACGAATATAAAACGGGTAAGTGTTTGTTTATTGAACCCGCCAGCACAGTGAAATGGAAGATTACATGGGAGATAAAATTAACCGCACACTTTTCAAACAATGGCAGAGCATAACCACATGATTGATGGCACCAAAAGTTACCGGAAGTGCTACCGAATGTGTGGGCTGAACAAACCGATTATCGAAACCTGAACATAACCGTATGAACAAAATATTGCTATTGGGTATATTGTTTACCATGTTGTTGCAAACAACCCTCGCCCAAGAGGCGGAAACACCCCTGGCCGGGAGAAAACAAATGGTAGAGAAAATGGACAAGGAAGGCCTCTTGTCGCGGCAAACTGCAGAAATTATAAAGTCCGCTAAAGTATTGCAGGTGCCGGGGCAAGCCGCCCACCTGCAAGGGGGCTTTACCGTAGCGGCTACAGCGCCCGTTATGGAGTTGATGATTATTCCCATTCGGGAGAGGTATCAACCAGATCCGCCCGCAGGTTATGTGCCTACGCTATGGTCGTCTTGGGGGCAAGGTGTTTATGCTCCCGCCACCAAAACCTATTATGCGGCTTACGGTAATCACCGTCTTAACCAGGCACGTATTTTCATTGCCGGATATAACACGGCCACCAAAACCATTGAAAACTCACCCGAAATAAACAGGGCGCTGGGAAGAAATTTGCCAGACGGCCTGGGAGACGGCAAAATTCATGGCTGGCTGGCCCTGGCCGGCAACGAAATATATTTTTACACCTACTGGGGCTATTATCCCAAACCATTGGAAGAACATTTCCGTGCCGGTTATGATGGTGGCCACATGGCCAGCTATAACCTGTTTACCCGGAAGGTTACCGATTACGGCCTGGCGATGCCCCGGGCAAGCTGGCCTTATCATAATATGGATACCCGCAGAGGGCTGCTGTTTGCCGTGGGTATGTTTGGCGAGTTTTCGTGCTATGATTTATCCAACAAACAAATACGTTTTGCCGGATTCCCTCCCGAGGGGATTAAATGGAATAAACGGGTGATGCTGGTTGACGACCAAACAGGCATGGTGTACGCCACCAATTTTTCGGCCTTGGATACAGCCGTCCACTTCATTAAATACAACCCGGTTACCAATAGTTTTGCCAAAATGGCCAGTACGGTTTTGCCTAATATTGAATCGGGCCAAATTGACCGGATGCGGGCACATACACCCAAAAAATCAAAAGACGGCTGGTTTATCGGGGTAACCAGCCGCAGTGGCAACCAGCCGGCCGGGCAGCTTTTTAAGTTTTATCCCGATGAAGACAAAGTGGAAAACCTGGGGCTTTGCTGGACAGGCGAACAACGCTACACCACAAGTTTGGCATTAAGCCCCGATGAAAAGTACCTCTATTACCTGCCCGGGGCACATGGCAAATCGCACCTGGAGGGCAGCCCGGTAATCCAATATAACATCCACACGGGCGAACGCAAAGTATTGGCTTTTCTTTTTCCGTACCTGTACGACCGGTATGGTTATGTTGCCGGAGGGTCGTTTTCGGTGGGTATCAACGAAACGGGCGACAAACTGTTTATTTGTCTCAACGGCAGGTTTACCGATTATGACGTGCTGGAGGATGATGTGTTTGGCGACCCGGCCATATTGGTGATAAATATTCCGGCAACGGAACGACAGTAAAGTAAAACTATGCCATTAATTTCAGCACGCTCTCAGGTACTAAACATATATTCCCGGGCGGCCCGACAGGGTTGGGTATTGCCTGTTTTCAATTCGGAAAACTTGACCACTACGGAAGCCATTTTAGCCTCAGCCCTGGCATATAGTAAAAAAACAGGTATAGAGGGGCTGCCGGTTATTGTAGGCATCACCAGCAAATATCAACCCAGGCCGCAGGCTGTTTATTACTCCCATACCCGGCAGTGGGATATCGGCATGCAATTATTTTTACAAGAACTGGAAGTGCTGACCTCGGCAAAATCACCCTATGCCGGGCTAAAAGTAATGGTCCACCTCGACCATATACAATGGGATGACGACAAGGAACTGCTGGAGTGGGATATGGGCCGGTTTTCTTCTATTATGTACGATGCCTCTGCCTTGCCTTTGGAGATGAACATGGAAAAAACCGCCCAATTTGTCCGGCAAAACGCCCATAAAATTTTAATCGAAGGGGCCTGTGATGTAATTGGCCCTGCCTCGGGCGAAGCGGGCGGGTTAACCTCCCCGGACGATGCTTACCACTACATGAACCGTACAGGAGTGGATATAATTGTGGCCAATCTGGGTACCGAACACCGGGCTGCTGCAGCCGAGCTGCGTTACCAAAGCCATTTGGCACAGCAAATAACCGCCCGCCTGGGCAAAGGCTGCTTGTGTTTGCACGGTGCATCTTCCGTTCCGGTTAAAAGTTTAGGCCGCTTGTTTGAAGACGGCATAAGAAAAGTGAACATCTGGACAGCCCTGGAGCGGGAAAGCTCGGTGGTACTGATGGAAGAAATGCTTAAAAATATTGCAAAAGTGATTGGGCCGAAAAAGACGAGCGAACTAAAGCTGGCCGGTCTGCTGGGGGAAACCACAGACGATAGCCCCAACGCATCGGTTGACTACTGCACCACTACCTACCGGCAAGGCCTGGTGTTTGAAACCATGAAAAAATTGGTTACTACCTACCTCGATGTATTTTATAAACTGTAAAACAAAATATATATGGCCTACCTCGGGTTAGATATCGGCACCAGCGCTTGTAAGGCAGTGGTGTATGCCGGCAACGGAAAAAGGCTGGCACTTGCCCGAAGGGAGTATGATATTCATTATACCTCCGATGGCGGGGCCGAGTTAAACCCCGAAGAAGTTGTGGCCAAATGTTTTGAGGCTATACGTGAATGCTCGGCCCGGGTAGCGCCCCGGCCTGTTTACGCCATGGGGGTTTCCAGTCAGGGCGAAGCTTTTACGGCCATTGACCGCCAGGGCGAAGCCTTGTGTAATGCTATGGTATCGGCCGACAGCCGTTCGGCACCCTACGTTGAACCCTGGGAACAGCAGTTCGGGGCCGACAGGCTATACCAGATTACCGGGCACACACCACACCCCTTGTTTACCTTGTTTAAACTTTTGTGGCTAAAGGATAACAGGCCGGAAATATGGCGCAAGGCCGTAAAATTCCTTTGTTTTGAAGACTTTTTTCATCAAAAACTGGGCCTTAGGCCGGTTATTAGCTATTCGTTGGCCGGGCGCACCCTGCTTTTTGATGTACGTAACCAGATATGGGACCGGGAAATTTTGGCCGCAGCCGGCCTGACCGGGGAACAACTGGCTACCCCTATGGCCTCGGGCTCATTGGTGGGCAAACTCAGCAAACAGATGTCGGCAAAACTAGGCCTGGCCGAAGGCGCTGCCGTGGTGGCCGGTGGCCACGATCAAACCTGCGGGGCGCTGGGGGCCGGCATAGTTAAGGCAGGTATGGCCATGTACGCCACCGGCACGGTGGAATGTATTACCCCGGTATTTGACAAACCGGTTTTTTCACAAGAACTGTTGGCCAATAACCTGTGTACGTACAACCATGCGGTAAAAAACATGTACGCTACTTTGGCCTATAGCCTTACGGGAGGCAATATTTTAAAATGGTTTCGGGATGAGTTGGGGCAAAAGGAAGTGGAACAGGCCCAAAAATCGGGCAAAAGTGCCTATGCGTTGCTCCTGGATGCAATGCCGGAGGAGCCCTCGGGCCTGCTGGTATTGCCCTATTTTACCCCAAGCGGCACCCCGTATTTTGATACCACTACCAAAGGGGCCATCTTAGGCCTGCGGTTGAATACCAGCCGGGGAGAAATAATAAAAGCCCTGCTGGAAGGGGTGGCTTTTGAAATGAGGTTGAATTTGGAAATTTTGGCCCGGGCCGGTTGTCGTATCGATGAACTGCGGGCCATGGGTGGCGGGGCAAAATCAGCCGTCTGGACACAATTGAAAGCCGATGTTACCGGTAAAAATATTATTGTTTTGGATGTGGTTGAAGCCGGCTGCATGGGCGTAGCCATGCTGGCATGCGCCTGGCACACCGGCCGGGCAATAGAAAGTTTGGCCGCGCAGTGGGTAAAGCCGGTAGCAACGGTGAGGCCGCAAGCAGGCCATGCCGCTTTCTACAATAAGAGGTTTCGGCAGTATAAGAAACTTTACCCGGTTGTTAAACAAATAAATATCCCTTGAGTATGTCAAGCCGTAAGCGCCTAACCGTCTTATTCGTTTTATCCCTGTTTGCCCCGCGGGTAATGGCTGACGTAAGGCTGCCTGCGCTAATAAGCAGCAATATGGTACTGCAGCAAAATACCCGGGCACCTATTTGGGGCTGGGCCGATGCGGGTGAAAAAATTAGCCTTAGGGCCAGTTGGCTTACCCATCGCCTGACTACGGTTGCCAACTCCGGGGGCGAATGGCAGGTACTGTTGCCCACCCCGGCAGCAGGCGGCCCTTACAAGCTCATTATTACCGGTAACAACCGTATTGTTTTGGATAACATCCTGTCAGGTGAAGTATGGTTTGCCTCCGGGCAATCCAATATGGCCATGGCCGTGGAAAAATGCCGTAATGGCGAAGACGAAATTACCACAGCAAATTACCCGGATATCAGGTTGTTTCATGTAGCCCGCCAATGGGCGGCAGAGCCGCAAGCGGATTGCCAGGGTTATTGGACCGGGACCACCCCCGAGACTATTCGGAAATTTTCCGGTGTGGCATATTTTTTTGCCCGCAGCCTGTACAATACAATTAATGTGCCGGTTGGCATCATCAGTGCCAGTAAGGGTGGCTCCCCCATTGAATCCTGGATAGCCGGGGAAACATTAAAGGCAGACCCTGATTTTGAGCCTGTCTTTGCGCTGTGGAAAAAATGGGAAGCGGAATACCCTGAGGCAAATAAAAAATACCGCCAGGCACGGGCAACCTGGGAAAAAGAAAAAAAGCGGGCTTTAGCCTTAAACCGGGAACTGCCCGAAAGCCCCATCCGGCCCGAAGCGGTACACCAAATATCCAGGCCCCATAAAAGGCCTGGCCACAATTATAATGGCATGGTGGCGCCTATTGTGCCTTTTGCCATAAAAGGGTTTATCTGGTACCAGGGCGAAAGCAATGTTAGCCGGCCTGAACAATACGCTAAACTGTTTCAAACCTTGATAACCGGTTGGCGGCAGGAGTGGGGCCGGCAAGAATTGCCGTTTTACTTTGTGCAAATTGCCCCGTACCGGTATAAAGAAGGCCCGCTGAAAGCCTCACACTTACGCGAAGCCCAGGCGCAAGCCTTGTTGCTGCCCCGTACAGGTATGGTGGTAACTACCGATGTGGGTGATATGGAGGATGTTCACCCTAAAAACAAACAGGTTGTGGGCCAGCGGTTGGCCCAGCTGGCATTGGCCAAAACCTATGGGTTCGACACCCTGGTTTATTCGGGCCCGGTTTATAAATCCATGCAGATTGAAGGCAGCGCCATCAGGCTGTACTTCGAACATACGGGTTCCGGCCTGATGAGCAAAGGCAGCCGGCCTGTTGGTTTTGAAATTGCCGGCAAGGATAAAGTATTTGTACCGGCAAATGCCATTATTGACGGGAGGGCCATCCTGGTATCATCCGAAGAGGTCAAGCACCCGGTAGCCGTGAGGTTTGCCTGGTGCCTGAAGGGCATACCCGATTTTTTTAATAAAGAAGGCCTTCCGGCAGCACCTTTCCGGACAGATGGCCCAAAGTAAGGCTAACCCGGGTATTTGCCCCTCCCATATGCTTATGGGCTTTGGCTTGCTGTAGCCTTGAGCCGGCTTGCCGGGTAGTTGGCATGTCGTTCCTTTATACTATTACCGCAAAATTAATCGCCAATTTTTATTCGGGGAAAAGCATAAATTATTAATTTTATAATTAGGGTATAAAATCCTGACCGAAGTTAAAACCTAAATAGTCGTGATGGTAATGATATACGCTTTATTAGGGGATTACAATTGCCGGGAGTTTTTAAAAGTACGGCTTGGCTGAAGCCAGGCAGGAAAAGTTTGCCCCGGGGCTTAATTAGGTGTATCAATTAGGTATATTTGGTAAAAACCATATTTTTTGAAAAAGGAATATTTATATAATGAACAAAAGCTGGTAAAAAATCTGCAAAAGGGGAGCATTGACGCCTTTGAAGATTTATACAAAGTATATAGCCTGAGGTTATACCACTTTGCCATGCGGTACCTGAAGTCGGAAATTGAAGCTGAAGGATTGGTGCAGGATGTATTTGCCAAAGTATGGGAAAAACGGGCCTCCTTAAAAACAGGGTTGTCGTTTAAAGCTTACCTGTTTACTATTTCGTTTAACCTGATAAAAAAAGAATTTATTAAGAAGAAGAAACTACGGGAGTATTTGCATTCGGAGCAAGGGAAGGGCGATATGGATTTGAGTACCCTAAATCAGGTCGAATACCAGTCATTAGTGGATTACCTGAATACCCTGGTCGGGAAATTACCGGAACGAAGGCGTGAAGTTTTTGTTAAGAGCCGCATGGAGGACTTGTCGGTAAAAGAAATAGCCAGCCAAATGGGCATTAGTGCCAAAACGGTCGAAAACCAGCTCACCTCTGCTATCAAGTTCATTAAAGCCAATTGGCAAAACAACCATTTGCCGGCACTCCTCTTTCTGGCGTTGGTCTTGCCGGTAGAATAGGGCTTACGGCAGCAGGCCAGGGCACAAGAGTACCTGGCTTTTCCTTAACCCCACAACAACATTTAGGGTGCCGGTACGTCAGGCAGCAAAAAAATTACGGTCTGATAGGGGGTTTTTTGTTGTAATGGATATAACTAATGTAGTTTAAGCCAAAATTTAAGTATATAAACGTATTATGGGTACGAAAATCGATAAAGAAGTATTACTAAGGTATGTAAACGGTGAGTTTACACCGGCAGACCGGAAATACATTGAAGATATTTTTACCGATGAAAACTTGCGGCCGGAACTACAAAAGCACCTCAGTGCCGACTGGCTTGCCTTGTGCAGTCAGGATCGGTTAGAAGAGCATGATATGGCCCCTATACTCCATAAACTTTATTATAATATTAAACATCAGGATGAGGGCAAAAAGAAGGGAGTACTAGTTACATTATGGAGAACCTATAGAAATATTGCCGCAGCTATACTGCTGCCCCTGGTACTGGCGTATGGCTATAGCCAACTTGCGGCATTTCAACCCGGTAAAGAAGACAGACTGGTTTCTTACGCAGAAATACAGGCCCCGTTGGGCTCGCGGGTTACCTTTAGCCTGCCCGATGGCAGTACCGGATGGCTTAATGGGGGCTCAACATTGAAATACCCTGTTATGTTTGCGGGTTCACGGGATGTTGAGCTGACAGGAGAGGCCTATTTTGACGTAAAGAAAAATGTAAATAAACCTTTTAATGTAAAAGCAGGCGATATCAATATTTCTGTTCTGGGTACCAGGTTTAATGTAGCTGCTTACAGTGACGATAGTAATGTGGACGTGGTGCTTGAGTCCGGGAAAGTGAGGTTATATGATATGAAAATAAAAAAATATATAGAAATGGAACCGGATGAGCGGGTGGTTTATGAAAAAAAGGAACATAAAGTAATAAGCAAAGAAAAAGTAAATACCAGAAAATACTCCTCATGGAAAGAAGGTAAGTTGGTTTTTAGAAATGACCCGATAGAAGAGGTTGCCAAAAAACTAGGCCGGTGGTATAATGTAGATATAGAAGTTAACCAATCGCCCGGTACCGACTTTAGGCTTAGGGCTACTTTTGTTGATGAAGATATAGAGGAAGTGTTACGGTTGCTGAAACTGACCTTCCCCATAGATTATAGCTTTGAAAAAAGAAAGAAAGACGCAGAAGGAAAATTTGCGAAAAGAAAAATAATCCTGAACGTTAAATAAAATATTGTACCATAAAACCTGCCGCCTATGATTTAACCAAACCTTTAGGAAAAGAAACAGGGAAACGTTAGGGCGCTTCCCTGTAAGCTTTAGTAGATCAGACATTTAGAAAATAAATTGAACACTAAAACATTGCAAAATTATGGAAAATAATGTTAATGAAGGACGGGTTCCATTCCTTCTTTTACAAAAAATTTGGAGAATCATGAAAATTACTACACTATTTATTGTGCTAGGAATTGTAAATGTAATGGCAACTGAGGCCTACAGTCAGAAGGCAAGGGTCACACTTAACCTTTCAGATGCCCCCCTTGAGGTTGTGCTGGATGAAATTGAAAAGCAAAGCGAGTTTTACTTTCTTTTCGATCAAAACTTGATTGATATTGACCGGAAGGTACATGTAAATGTAAAAAACCAGAAAATAGGTAAAATACTCGATAAGCTTTTTAAAAATACGGATATAACGTACAGGGTGTTTGACCGGCAAATTGTACTGACAAAATCCGATGTTGAGGGCACAATAGCCAACGGTAAGGATGGCCTGTTATTATACGATAGCAACCCGGGCGCAGAAGAAAGAGCAACCCGGGCAACAAGTAATGTGTTGTCTGCCGAAAGGGTTATCTCAGGCCAACTTAAGGATGCCACTGATGGTTCTCCGTTAATAGGGGCCAATGTTATCGAAAAAGGTACTAATAACGGAACGGTTACCGATGTCGAAGGAAAATACAGGCTTATCGTATCGGAAAAGGCCACCACGCTTGTTTTTTCCTACATAGGTTATGAAACCCAGGAGATAAGTATAGGCAACCAATCCGTGATTGATGTAGCTTTGTTGCCAGACCTTAAGCAACTGGAAGAAATTGTTGTTGTAGGGTACGGCTCGGTTAAAAAGAGTGACTTAACAGGGTCGGTGGCCTCGGTAAGTTCAGAAGATTTAACAGCCTATCCTGCTATTGATGCTGCTCAGGCCTTGCAAGGCAGGGCAGCCGGGGTAACGGTTACCTCAACAAATGGTGAGCCGGGAGCACCTTTCCGCATTCAAATACGGGGAAATACTTCTATCAATGCCAGTAGCGCCCCCTTGATTGTTGTGGATGGTTTTGTAGGAGGGGTTATGCCTCCCCCGGAAGACATCAAATCCATGGAAATATTGAAGGATGCTTCTGCAACAGCCATATATGGCTCCAGAGGGGCCAACGGGGTTATCATGATTACAACCAACTCAGGGAGAAAAGGAAAACCACAAATTAACTTCTCCTCATCGTGGACTTCCCAAACCCCCACCAACCGTCTGGAGCTTCTAAACGGTACCCAATACGCTGAATATGTTAACGAAGTCAGCCCTGGTTTCTACCCCGATCCCGCTTCTTTTGGGCAGGGTACCGACTGGCAGGATGAAATATACCGTACTGGCGGAATCCAGAACTACCAGCTTTCTGTTGGTGGTGGCTCTGACAATGTCAACTATTATGTTTCAGGTGTACTTTTTGACCAAAAAGGTGTAGTAAAAGATTCACAATTTAAGCGCTACTCTTTAACTTCCAATGTTAATATTAAAGCGTCTGAAGTATTTAGCTTTGGTGCCAACCTGTTTACCCGCAGGTCAGTACAATACGGGACCAGAAGCCAGGAGGGCGGTAATGCCTCGCAAACCGGGGTTATTTCCGGGGCCTATAAATTTGCCCCTACCCTCGGCATCCGGGACGATGAAGGAAACTTTACGGTGGCGGACAGGGGGTTCCCTATAGATAACCCTTTCGCCCTCGCTACAGAACTTGAAAATGAAACGTTTCTGGATGTTTTCCAAAGTAACCTTTATGCAGAAATAAACCTTTTCGAAGGATTGAAGTTCAGGACCACGATGGGGGCTAATATAAACAGCAGAAGAAGCGGCCAGTATTACCCCCGAACTCTCGAACGGGGTAATGCGGTAGATGGAGAGGCTACATTAGGGTTTGCCAAATCCACTAATTTTATTACAGAGAATTATTTAACCTACAACAAAACTATTGCCAATGTACATGACATTAGTATAATGGGGGGGTATTCGTATCAATCAGACAGGAGGGAATCGCTTAATACCATTACCTCTGGCTTTATATCCGATTCATTTTCGTGGTGGAACATTGGTGCCGGGGTAAATGAGCCTTATTTATCCTCCGCTACGGTTTTTTCTGAAATATCTTCTTTTTATGGTAGGTTAAACTATTCATTTAATAATAAATACCTGCTTACATTTAACGCCCGCTATGACGGATCGTCCAATTTTGCCGCTAACAATAAATGGGCATTTTTCCCATCGGCAGCCTTTGCCTGGAATATTTCCGAAGAAAGCTTTTTGTCCTCGTCAAGTTTAGTTGACGTGCTCAAACTACGGTTAAGCTACGGGCAAACCGGTAACCAGTCAATACGGCCTTTTCAGTCTTTGGCTTCTTTCACAACAGTGTTAACAACTGTTCAGGGAGGCGAAGCCCCTGCACTCAGGCCGGGTTCTCCCGGGAATCCCGACCTGACCTGGGAAACCACAACCCAAACCGATATTGGTATTGATCTTGCCATCTGGCAGAGCAGGCTGGCCTTTACTGCAGATTACTATGATATGAAAACCACCGACCTGTTGTTTGCCATGCCCTTACCCCTTTATTCCGGGTTCGCCAGCCAATTGGCCAACATCGGAACGGTACAAAACAAAGGGGTTGAATTTACCGTGAGCGGTGAAATATTAACCGGAGAGTTAAAATGGACTACCAATGCCAATATTTCTTTTAACAGAAATAAAATACTGGAACTACCGGAAAACGATACAGAGGGTAATGACATACTGTATGGTTCGGCACCCCTTCCCGGAGGCGGTAATGTGCTGTTACTCCGTGAAGGACAACCGGTAGGCTTGTTCTGGGGTTACCGGTATTTGGGCGTATTGCAAAATGGCGACACCCAACTGGTTAATGGTGAAGGCGTTGGTGGCGAGAGCTTTATGGATTTAGACGCCAACGATACCCTCACCGCAGAAGACAGGACAATAATTGGTGACCCGAACCCCGACTTTACCTGGGGCTGGAACAATACCTTTAGTTATAAGGGCTTCGAGCTAAACGTATTCATTCAGGGATCACAAGGGGGCGACCTCTTTAACTTTACCCTGATGGAGTTAGGCAGGTTAGAAGGCGACATTAATACAACCGTGGACGCCCTGAACCGCTGGACCCCCCAAAATACCAATACCGATGTGCCCATGGCTAATCCTTCCAGACAGTTTGTTGCCTCCGACCGGTGGGTAGAAGACGGTAGTTACATCCGGGTGAAAAACATATCACTTGGCTACAACTTCCCCGCCTCTTTGTTAAGTAAAATAAATATGAGGTCGGCAAGGGTTTATGTGAGTGGCCAGAACTTGTTCACCATAACAGGGTATAGAGGCTTAGACCCGGAAGTGGCCTATAGGAGTAGTAGTAGCACACTGGGGCTCGACTACGGTAGTTATCCACAGGTACGGTCGTATACTGTGGGACTAAACATAGGCTTTTAACCCCAACTCTATCGTACTAAAAAAAATATAGCTATGAAGAAAATAATAAAAATTTCGATTTTAAGTTTGGTAATAGTTTTTGCCGGGTGTACCGACCTCGTAGAAGAACCGGTTGGTGTGCTTGCCCCGGAGGGGTTCTATAAGTCACCGGCAGATATTCAGATAATGACCAATGGCGCTTACGGCACTATGGCGTCCAGCAACTTCATGGGGTCAGGCCTGCCCATAACGTTACAGTTGTTAAGCGATATGGCCGATGTTGGCATCAATGGCAACTCCAGCCAGAATGCCTTCAACGATTTCTCTTATACCTCCCTGACCCCATATATCGAAAATATCTGGCAGGTGGGGTATGCGGTTATTGCTATTGCCAACTCCGCCATAGACGGGGCACAGTCGTTACAAGTGGTGCCCGAAGAGGAAGATGCCCGCTCCCGGGCAGAGGCCGAAGCCCGGTTTGTCAGGGCTTTTACCTATTACCATTTGGTCAGGCTGTTTGGCGCTTTGCCTTACATAGGGTCTTCGCAACTTTCCGGTGAATCCCTGGCCACCATAGATAGGATGCCTGCTGCCCAGGTATATGATAAAATAATAGCCGATTTGGAATATGCTTCAGCAAACCTGACGGTCGAACACCCTTTAGGCTTGCGCTCCCGGCCTTCACAAGGCACGGCACGGTCGGTTTTATCTTCGGTTTACCTGACCTTGGGTAACTGGCAGGCAGCTTATGACAATGCCAAATGGGTGATTGATAATGCCGGGGCATTGGATTATGCCCTGGAAAGCGATTATCAGGATTTATTCCGCCAGGAACTACAAGATAATATGCGTGAGTATATTTTTACAGTTGATTTTACCTTCAACGTGAGAAGCGGAGGTAACGGAACCCTGGAAAATGATAATAAAGTTGGCCCGTACAATGGTGTTAGCGGAGGGGCTAAACCTTACCGCGGATGGGGAATGGTCGTGCCCCATCAAAATGTTTATGACACCTGGGATGCCAATGATTATCGTAGAAAAGTGAGTTTTGATGATTCGCTTATGGTAGGGGACGATATTGTGCCTTATACCAGTTTCCCGAAGACCCAAAGACCACACATTGCCAAATGGACCAGGTTCCCGGGTGAAACCAAAGGAAAAACAGCAGGATGGCGGTCAGACCTTGACTATCCCTATTTTCGCTATGCCGAAGTTTTATTGATTGCAGCCGAAGCAGCCAATGAACTGGGAAATACGGCCGAGGCTGTGGGTTATGTAAACCAACTCAGGGCACGGGCCAGGGCTGGTGGCAATATCAATTTTGATGGTAATGGTTATGGCAGCTATCCGCCTTCAGCTTCCCCGGCCGATATTGTCGGAGTGCCATCGCAAAGTGCATTCAGGGATATGGTGCTGGAAGAAAGGCGTATAGAGCTATCCTTTGAGTTTAAAAGATGGTATGATATTGTACGGAGGGACCTTGGTGGACAAGCATTTGGGCCTGGGGGGCTTGAGCCTCAACCCGGTTTTGAGTCGAACAAGTACTTGTTGCCAATACCTCAATCCGAAGTTGACCTGAACCCCAACCTGGGGCAAAACCCCGGGTACTAGTTAAGGGTATTATTTAAGCACCTTGCCCCTTTAATGGGCAAGGTGCTTACTATTTCTGCCCATTTGGTATTGACGCCTTTGTAACCAACCTGTTTTACAGTAATGTAAGTAGGTAAATTTGATAAAAGGCGGGTATAAACTGCCGTTAAAATAAGCCAGGTGTACAACCGGTAAAACCCATTACAATTGAAATAATAAAGTTGGTTACTGACCCGGAAATTAAATTAACATAGGCTCCGCCTGCCTGCCGTAACCAAAATCATCCCCCTCAGGAAGGCGGCCCGAATAATAATCAGACACTTAAAATGAAAAAAAAACTATACCGTACACTCTTAATTGGCCTTGTACTTTTGATGATATCACCTAAGCCTAAGGCTTTTTCGCAAAATGCCCCGGTAGCCATCTCCATGGGCTATCATGTAATGGCGGATAAGCAGAAATTTATAAGTTTGTCGGCATATTCGGATGCGATCACCTATGTGCGGGCGGCCTATGATATATTGCCGGTTAACTTTGGGGTAAGGTATATTGATGCCATTACGGATTGGCGGATTGAGACTTTACCGGGAAGTGGCAGGCTTTATGCCGACAGCACGGAAATAACTTCAGTACCCTATTCGGTTGCCGACCCTGACGAGTTGTTATATATACCCGACAGTGGGTTTACCGGGGCCGACAGTTTTCAATTCAGTGTATCAGACGACTACGGCAGTTCCAACCTGGCTACCATAAGCTTAACGGTAGAAAGTGCCGTAACCTTGCCCCATGGTATTCCTGCCATGCCGGCTATTTTTGCTACCCCGGCCCCACAGCCGTCTGCCGGTGGCAATACCGAAACCATTGATTGGTATATTGACAACGCGCACCCCAATGCCACTGACGTTTCCCAGGCGGGGGAAAGCGATCCCCGTCATGGCACGCCTGATGTTCCGCGTTTGACCTTGCCGCCCAATAACAGCACCATAACGGCCGGGGCGCGGGTATTTATTGGCGGAGGCATAGCCACCCCCTATACGTTACGCAACGGGGTAAGCTGGCACCAATGGATAATTTCCGGCAGCGCTACCGCCCCTGTTTATATCATAGGGGTGAACAATGGTTACCGTAAGCCCGTAATCACTACGGCAGGCAACTCGGCCGGGCAATTGCGCCTGCAAGTTCAATATGCCATATTCGAAGGGCTTCATATCAAAGGTGTACGGCCCTCCCACCGGACTGGCCAGGCCGAAGGCAACGTGGTTTTCAGGCATACGGTACTGGATGGTATGCACACGGGCACCACGGGTGCCGGCTTTGCCATGAACCGTGGCGATAATATTGTTTATTATGACGTACACATAAAAAACACCGGCCGCACAGAGCCGGACCTGTCCACCGAAAATGATGTTCACGGCATCCAGGTCAGCAGTTCTAATGTATGGATTATCGACAACCTGATCCACGGCAGTGCCGGGGATGCGATACAGATTAACGGGGAGTTTGCCCGGGGTATTTATATTGGCCGCAACAAGTTGCATTCAGACAATGAGAATGCGCTGGATTTCAAGCGCAGGTCTGATCTG
>Ga0256839_1001585_pt1 | contig 27259 bp, 21 predicted proteins | sample 354166metaG_FD_185968 | JGI IMG/M metagenome (GOLD analysis project Ga0256839, IMG submission 185968) | Hydrothermal vent microbial communities from Mid Atlantic Ridge, Atlantic Ocean - 354-166 | ecosystem: Environmental > Aquatic > Marine > Hydrothermal vents | place: Atlantic Ocean: Mid... | reverse complement strand
TTTTATCGCTTTAGCTCCACCAAGTAGCTTGAAATACTCGATGTGCCCTACTCTCTCATAGCCCTCATAATCACAGACCATAAACTCACCACCCCATAAATTTCCATCTTCTCCATAACCAGTACCATCAAAGGCAACACCAAAGACTTTTCCTTGTATCTTCTTCTCCACCATCACACCCAATATATGTGCATAATGATGCTGGGTAGTTTGTAGGGGCAATCCCTCGTGGTTGCCCTTGGCATATTTCGTACTCTCATATTGTGGATGCCTATCATGAACAATTACCTCAGGCTCAAAATTATAAATACGCTTTAACGTCTCTATATTTTTTTCATAATACCCCACAGAGCCTATACTGCTTAAGTCACCAATATGAGGAGAGAGTATCACTTCATCACCAAAACCTATGGCTACAGTACTCTTTTGGTTTGCCCCCAAAGCAAGAGTATTTTGTTTCAGAGAAAAAGGTAGCTTCACACTTACTGGAGCATATCCTCTAGCACGCCTGAGTATAATCTGTTGTCCACCTGCTACCATCAACACAGAATCATCACAACCATTCACTATGTCTCTATTATGTTCCAACACATAGTCATAGACACCCTGCAATTTTTCTAAGTCTTCTAGGCTTGTACAGATGGGTTCATCTGTGACATTAGCCGATGTAGCTACAAGAGGACGATTAAGTTTGTCTAGTATGAGCAAATGTACTGGTGTGTATGGTAAGAACAACCCAATCTTAGAAATATTTGGATTGATGATATCTGTAGGTCGGGGTGTCCCTACCCCGACAATTACAATGGGACGTTCCTTGGAAAGAAGTAATTGCTCTTCTAGCATATTTATCTCTGCCAATCCTCTAGCCATCTCCATATCTCTCACCATCACAGCAAAAGGTTTAGTAGGTCGATGTTTACGTTCACGTAATGCACTAACTGCTTTTTCATTTGTAGCATCACACATGAGATGATAGCCACCCACACCCTTTACCGCAACTATATTTCCTTTTAATAAAAGTTCAACTACTTTATTTATTATTGTCGGGGTGAGGACACCTCGACCTACATTATCCATGAGTTTCAATGTTGGTCCACATTCCCAACATCCTATGGGTTGAGCATGATAACGTCTGTCAAGAGGATTAGAATATTCAAGTTCACAAGCTTCACACATTTCAAAGAACTTCATAGAGGTATGAACCCTGTCATAAGGCAAATCATAGAGGATAGAATAGCGAACCCCACAGTTAGTACAAGTTATGAATGGGTAGCCATATCGTCGATTTTGAGGGTCAAAAAGTTCTGACTCACACGCCTTGCAGATACTCACATCGGGAGGGATGTTTACAGTCACTTCTCCAACTTCTTCTGTCTCTACTATAGTAAAATCATCAAAATGTTGAAATTCTATCTCTTCACAGTTTATATTATTTATGGTAGCTAACGGAGGGTATTCGTACTCGATAGCTATAAGAAACTGCTTGAGTGTGATGCTATCAGCGTTGAGTACTATCTCAACACCTTTGCTGTTATTACTTACAGTACCTGTAACCAAGTACCTCTTAGACAAAGCGTAAATAAAAGGACGAAAGCCTACACCTTGTACTGTACCTGTAACGTGTATCTTATAGGTAAAGTGCTCCATGTACCGCGTTCTCCTTGCCTATAGGAAAGTTTTTACTCATCAGAGGATTTTTCACTCCTAGTGTTCTTTGTATTCTAGCATAGAGTGACTGATTGGCAAAAGTTTCACCTGTGAGTACGACAATGTTTGAGCCGACCTTGTCACACAGTTGAGGAACTAGTTCCCCGATATAATCTCCAAACGATTCATAGATACTATAACACATAAAGTTGTTTTCTACATCTCCAAGTTGATAAGACATAATAGAAGTTAAAAAAGCATAGTTGTCAAAACGGTTGTCTTTTACTCTCGTGTCTATCTGCAGTCCACCCTTACCTAAAAAGCTAAGTGCTTCAGCCGATATACCCTCAAAACTTTCATCTGCTAAACCTAAAGTAATGGCAGTGACTTCAAAGATATCCATGTTTCCCTCAAGGTTATCAAGACGTTCCCACACTTCAGGATAGGACTTTTTATAATTACCTACAAGTCTGTCTGAACCTTCTCTTAGCTTACTTATTTTCTCCCAAAGATTGTCTGACTCAAAGGGATTTGCAGGTACAGCATTGATGACCTTCTTACCGTTATAATACAAAAAGTTTAACGTACCATCAAAGTGTACCCCAACTGCTTTTTGCCCTATTTTATAGTGCTCTGCAAGTACTGACATCATGGAAGCAGCGTGCTGTTCAAACCTTTGTTCATTTGAATGTCCACTTTCAAAGTCTTCATTTTCTAGTACAAGTATCTCATTCGTATCTACCGTATCAAATACCTCTAAAGAATCTATAATCCTTTTCCCAGCCACTTCTACACAGGCTAAATCATGAGCAACAGTGACTCTATTTTTAGACCCTTGAACAATGGCAGGATAGACTATACGTTCACCAGAAACAAAAAGTTTTGTATCTTGATTGATAAAAAGTTTCATATCTTTTTGTGAGATGATAGGCATATCAAAATCAACTAAGAAGTCTGCCTCCTCACTGCTATCACACTCTAAGTATGAAACATACTCTAAGCCATGCTTTACAAGTTCCCCTGCTAAAAGCATCGTCATACCATCATCAGGATATTTCACCAACACTGAAGAACCATAGAGTTTTTTAAGTGCATCACTTTTTGTAGCTACCCTAAGTAGGGGACGTTCTATGCTAAGCAAGGCATTAAACTCTTGTTCTACCATCATCAGGTGTTCATTCAATCCAGCAGCACTTGCCATAAGCAGTGTGGAAAGGGCTATATTATCATCATTTGATTCTCCAAAACTATAAGGAGATTTTGTTAAACCTGTTTTCAGTGTATTGACTGTAAAGTCAATGTTTTTAATGGCATCTGAGTCTTTGTTTGGATTAAAAAATTTTCTATAACCACGTGTGGTTTTCATAAGCAGCGTTTTTCCAGAGGCGATAGCACCCGCAGCAGCTTTAAAAAGCTTACGGTAATCACCTTTATTGAGAGCCATATGTTCCGTTTCCTTGTCAAGCATACGCAGCCCTATGCCACATTCTATACAAGATATGAGTGGATAATCCTTACGCAAGGCATTATGTTCTCTTTCATCTTCACATGCCTTACAAGGCACTAAAAATTTCATAGTAGTATTTTCACGTATATAAGGGTATTTAGTCAGAAATGGGTGCTGTGAACCACAATTATTACATGAAGTAAATGGATAAAAATAACGACGTGAGCTTACATCAAACATCTCTTTTTGACAGCTTGGGCAGGGTGCAATATTAAGAGGAAGATTTGTTTTTTCTACAGGCATAAGTGCTGGTTTTTCTTCAGCAATATAGTGTTTACTTTTACCTAAAAATAAAGAGGCTGGAAGTATTGAGTCCAAGCCTAATGTAAAACTTTCTAATTGTTCGTCATCCTGTTTAAAGATCATAACAATTTTTTCTTGACTTTGAATAACATCTACTTCCATCTTCTCTTGCTTTGCATATGCACGAATAAGATTAGCCAAATAATTTTTTCCCGATGAGAACTCAATCTCAAAAATAAAATACATACTATATCCTTATAATTGTTTACTGCACAACCAGAAATATATCGTCTGGCTGTAAACTAAGCAATATTTAATAGGATGTATAGATTACCCTATACATCCTGTCAAAGTAATAATCTATTGAAAGTCTTCTATCTTAGGGTTAGCAAAAGCTTCTATGATATCTTCAAAAGTAACTTCTTTTGCTTCTTTTCGTTGAAGTTTTATACCGCTATTCGATAATTCATTTAAAGTTTCATTCACTAAATTTGGCATGCACGCAAGAGCTTCTTTTGTCATACCATTTTTTACATCTATAATATCTTGAGGTACCATAGTGATAAGCTGTACTTCTCCCATATCTTCATGAAATGAGCAAATTTCAACCATCATGGTGATCTGTTCTGCATTCTCAGAAGATATAGTACCAACTTCACCTTCAGCAGAACCCGTCCCTACAACAATTACCTTGTCATATTCTTGATAATAAGTCATTAGCGTAAAGCCTAATGTCCCACCTTCAACAACTGTTAAATTTTCTGGAATAATATAATTTTCTTCAATGTATTTGACTAGGTAAGCACCTAGCCCCTCATCGTGGAACATAATGTTACCAATACCGATGAGTGCTATTTTTTCATATTTCAATCATTTTCCTTGACTTATAAAAGAGAGATTATCTCTCTTTCATGTCGACATCTTTGTTTCCGTCTTCGCCAACTTTCATAAATTTACTACCACCAACAACGATAGCAACATCACCTTCTTGCCAAAATACAGTTCTCCATACTTGATAATAGATATGAAAAACTACCCATGCAATAATATACCACATCGTGTAATGGTGAGATATACGTACGTCCATAAGGTTTCCACCTGTTGCCGTTGAACCAATAAGCCAGTTACTTACAGGGATAGTCCAATCCGTTGCCATATGAAGCATCGTTGGCCACCATTCACCTATACTACTATGCCCATGTGGGAATATTTGTACATACATTTGAAGACCTGTAAAAAGCATCCATGCTAACATCAAGTGAAAGATAATAAAGAAAATTGAGTTAAAACTATCACTATGTGATGAGTCAAAATTCTTTCTTCTATTAAGTGTTATTAAGTTAAAGAACACCTCAAAGAATTCTACAATATTTTTCTTATTAGGTATAATTTTTAAATAATGTTTCTCAAAACGCGAGAAAAAGAAAAGATATGCCACTAAAATAGAAGTAACATCAAATATGATTGCTACAATAAAGTGTCCCCATCTGTTCCATGCCATTACATATTTATCTACTGCTGGGTCTGCAATAAGCGTCTGGTAGTATGGTGCTCCTATATAAAGTCCTGTGGCAATTGCCACAATCATAGAAAACACATTCACCCAGTGAATAAGACGCATAGAAAATGTCATACGTCTTACTCTTACTCTTTTGTGACCTAGTTTATCATCATACTCAACTGTATTTTCCATCACAGCCTCCTTAGAATGCACAAGTAGGGTCAACTTTATAGACAGCTAACTCCTTACCGTTTGTGTCCATCACATGCACTGCACAAGCAATACAAGGATCAAAACTGTGTACCGTTCTTATGATTTCTAGTGGTTCTTCAGGGTTTGCGACTTTTGTACCAATAAGTGATGCTTCATACGCACCTATCTCACCATTTGGTCCTCTTGGTCCTGCATTCCATGTAGAAGGTACTACGGCTTGGAAGTTTTGTACTAAACCGTCTTTTATGACAATCCAGTGTCCCAAAGATCCTCTAGGAGCCTCAGCCATACCACGACCTTTACAGTCTTTACTTACTTCATCAAAGTCAAATTCTGTCCAAGTACTTAAGTCGCCAGAAGCTGCATTTTTAGCAAGTTCTGCTGCCCATTCTACCATTGCATCACCAATCATTTCAGTCTCTATAGCACGTGCTGCTGTTCTACCAACTGTAGAGAAAAGAACAGTAATAGGAAGACCTGAACGCTTTAAGAAGTTACCTACATATTTAGTGATATTTTTATCACCTTTTACATAACCCACTACCATACGAGCAAGAGGTCCCACTTCAACTTTACGTCCATCATACAGTGGAGATTTAATCCATGAGTATTTACCATCTGTTTTAAGATAAGCATACCCATCATCTTTTTTGTTGAGTCCTGTATACTCAGGAATAGTTGTACCTACGTAAGGGTGTTCAGGAGCACCTGTACCTTCAAACCATGAGTGTGTAACATCTTCAGTAATTTTGTCTTCATCTAGTTCATGTACTTTTGTGATGTCCCCATCAAGTACGAGACCTTGCGGCAAGAAAAGTGCTGACTTATAAAAACCTGTATCATCTAGTCTAAAGTCACCATAAGACATGTAAGAGAGAAGCCCTCCACCAGAACCACCTACACCTTTACCAAGTGTACCTTTGTGTTTTGTGCCATGGAAAGACTGAGACGCATCTGTAGCTTCTTCTGCATATGCTGTACCTGCCATATAAATATCTGGAAGATATGCTCTTTTAACAAAATCATTTGTTTCACGCAGTAACTCTTGGAAAAGAGAAATACGAGAAGGATTTTGGATATCTTGTACACAAGTAACCCCACCAACAACGATAGACTGAGGGTGTGGAGACTTTCCTCCAAAGAGTGCATGCATCTTAGACATACGTCTTTGAACATCTAGACCTTTAAGGTAGTGAGCCACACCGATTAGGTTTTGCTCAGGTGTAAGTTTATACCCTTTGTTACCCCAGTAACCATTCCCAAAGATACCTAAACGACCCTCTTTAGCGAACTTAACAATACGATCTTGAATTGCTTTAAAGTCTGACGCTGCTGCAATGTATGGTATTGTTCCAGCTACACTAGCCCATTTAGCTGCTTCTTTTGCAGTCGCTTCTGGATCTGCTTTTGTTGCAGAGATAATATCTACAAAATCTAGTGCATGTAAGTGATAGAAGTGTACAAAGTGGTCATGTACTTGTAATGAACCTTGTATAAGGTTACGTACAATACGTGCATTTTTAGGGATAGTAATATTAAATGCATCCTCAACTGCTTCTATACTTCTTTGGTAGTGTGTACCTGTACATACTCCACAAATACGCATCGTCATCAAACCAACATCACGAGGATCTCTGTTTTTTACAATCGTCTCAATACCTCTAAACATTGTAGAAGATGACCATGCATCGATAATAGTGTTGTTACTATCTATCACGGCTTCTATTCTAAGGTGACCTTCAATTCTTGTAATAGGGTCAACAATAATATGTTTATTTCCATTCGCATCTGTTGAATGAAAATTTCCATCTGAGCCATGTGATGCTGATTCTACAGCTTCTGCTGCTACCGCTGTTTCTGTTGTCTCTGTACCGCCTCCGGTTACGTTAGCGTCTACTTGTTCATTTAATTCTGGCATTAGTACTGTCCTCCTTCTGCTCTTTTTCCTGCTACTACACTTGCTACTGCATGAATACCGATACCGATACCCGCTGCTGTTAATAATCCTAAACCAAACTCATCAACGGTTTTTTCAACCCCACCTGTTGGTGCTTTGATATTGGCATTTGCCATTGGTCTTTCATAGGCATATTTATCCCAGAAATCTGGTTCAGAACACCCAATACATCCGCGTCCAACACCAATAGGCCAGTTCACACCTTCGTTATAACGAATGATAGAACAGTTATTGAATGTCATTGGACCTTTACATCCTACTTTATAAAGACAGAAGTTGTTTTTTGCACCTTCATCACCCCACTCTTCTACATATTCACCTGCATCAAAGTGGCCACGTCTCTCACAGTTATCGTGAATACGGTAACCAAATGCAAACTTAGGACGTAAAAGTGAGTCAAGCTCTGGGATAGTCCCAGTAAGTACAAAGTGTAAGATGACCCCCACCATGTTAGATGGGTTAGCTGGACATGCTGGAATATTTATAAGTGGTTTACCTTTAACTACATCCATCACACCTACGGAATCAGTAGGGTTTGGAGCAGCTGCTGGTATACCACCATAGGTTGCACAAGAACCAACAGCTACTACTGCTGCTGCACCTTCTGCTGCACGATGCAAGTGATCTACAAATGTTTCACCTTTTGCACCTATTGTTCCATAATTGCCATCCATCCCTAGTGGCACAGCACCTTCAACAAAAAGTAAATACTTTCCTTTAAAGTGTTCCATCGCTTCATCCATCTGTTTTTCAGCCTGGTGACCAGAAGCAGCCTGAAGTGTTTCATGAAACTCTAAAGAGATAATGTCCAATATAATCTCATCGATTTTTGGTCCGTCTGAACGTAAAAGTGCCTCAGAGTTACCTGCACAGTCTGAAAGTTCTACCCAAATAACTGGTACTCTGTTCATAAGTACTGCTGCTTCCGCCACAAGTGGTGTAAAGGAAGCAGGAAGCATAAGCATCGCAGTTGTTGCAGATGCCCACTTTAAAAAGTCACGTCTCTCTAAACCTTGATCTTCAATGCTTTCTGTAAAATCTACTCTGTTGTTAAGTGGAGTGAGTTTTTTTAACTCCTCAATCCTCTTTTGACAGGTACTATATAAATCGTCATAATAGGCATCACCTTTATTGGTATCAACCGCTGCACTTTCAGCCGTAAAAAGTTTTTTTACGGACTCTTCTTTGTCTATACTCATTCTACTCTCCTTTTTTTGTTTTAGAATTTGCTATGAATGTTCGTTCACCATGATAAGTTAACTAAACTTAAATGAAATTGAATTTATATTCATTTTAATCAAATTTTTCAAACTATGTTTATTTTAATACATAAGTAAAAAGAATAGTTATAAATCATATTATACAAAATTATCTTATGTTGGATTTTTTCATATACTAAACATAATGTAATTCATCTATTTATTATGATGATAAATCATAATAATTAAAAATATGTAACAATTTGTTTTAATTCTATACTTTTTTGAATAGGTATTCATTAAACTTTAAGCTTTGATAGTTTAAACTCCTGAATAGGTATTCACTTTAGTTAGTGATACTTACATACATACTCATATATGACTGTCACACATTTTCATGCTCCTCCTTGATCCGGTGCATTATGTGATGGTCATATATACCTAAATATGGTATGAATATTGTTCAGCTAGAGACAATTGTTAATCTTCTTTCTTTTTATAGATTGAAATCAATTTCATTTAAGATATACACTCCCTGTATTCTTAATGTTCCTTTTAGTCCGTACTCTAGCTGTGCAATGTTCATCCATTCATTGTTTAGTACACAGTCAGATACCTTGTCCAAAACTAGGTTGATATATAAAACGTGTTTTAAAACTTGATGATATTGTATAATGTTTATATATACCATCCCTTACCCTTTTAAATTTATCTGACTGTGTAGTGAACAAAATTAAGTAATTTTATCATATACTTAATAATCGCTATTCATAATGTCAAGTTTATTATATATATGAATTATTGGGAAAAGAATATATAATTAGGTGAAGGATTAAAATAGTCACAAAGGCTCAAAATATGCTAACAAAAGAATTGACCACTGATGAAAATGCGAGCTACTCTACAACCACTAATGAAAAGGGGATTATTGTTTCTGTCAGCAAAGATTTTGAAACAATCTCTGGATATAGCAAAGCCGAACTTATAGGTAAAAATCATAATATTGTAAGACATCCAGATATGCCTAAAATAATCTTCAAAAAGATGTGGGATACATTGGAAAATAATAATGAATTTGTTGGCTTCATTTTTAACCATGCAAAAGAGGGTGGCTATTATTGGCTAGCAAATAAAACCTATCTATTTTCTAAAGAAAAGGATGGTACATGTAAATACTTTTCATATAAGTCACCAATGTCAGTTCGAGCAAGGCACTACATGACAACCCTCTATTTAAAACTACTCGAAGAAGAGAAAAAAGGTGGGTTAGAAGCATCGGAAGCTTATCTTAATAAATACTTACAATTTAGAGGTGTAAGTTTTGATGAATACATGAAAACATTTTTAGATGGTAGTGGTCTACTAAAAACAGGTTTTTTTATGGCAAGAAAACTTTTTCGTGGAAGTAAAAAGGAAGACTAGTATCTGTTACTCTATAGAGTATAAGAGAAGATATATAACTGATATGTAGACATAATGTGTATATAACACCATATATTAGTTTAAATTATTATATTTAAAAACAATTAACCCTATTTTAATAACTACTTTTATAGTATAAATGAATTAGAATTTATTATATATAGGGAATTATTCGTTATGAAAGTTGAAATATCAAGAAGACGTTTTTTACAAGGTTCTGTTGCCTTGTCTGTGGTGGGTGGTACCTCTGCTAACACACTGTTTGCAGAAGCTAAAAAACCCGCACACGCTAATATAAAAGTAGCCACTGTGTGTGAAATGTGTGTGAACAAATGTACTGCTTGGGCAAAAGTTGAAGACGGCATCGTCAAAAAGCTTGACCCTAATCCTCTCTTCCCCAAGTCGAAGAACATGCTCTGTGCAAGAGGAGATGCAGGCATACATGCACTCTATGACCCAGACCGACTCAAGTACCCTCTCATCCGTACAGGAAAAAAAGGTTCAGGTGAATTCAAACGTGCCACATGGGAAGAAGCCTATGATGCTATACTCAATGGTACTAAACTTTTCAAAGGTATGAAGCAGATACTCGATGAAGAGAAAGATAACCGTTCTACCATTGGTTATTGTGCTGGTGAAGGGATGGGTGAGCATACCTTTAAACAGTTTATGGGTGATATGATAGGCTCTGCTAACTTTGTTAACCACTCTTCCATTTGTCTTAAAACGACCACTGCTGGCTATGCCCTCACCTTAGGGGCTTATGGAAAAGCAGATATGGACAATGCAAAGTATGTCATCATGGCTGGAGCAAACAGAGCTGAAGCCATACTCACGCCTGACACCATGGATATGTTTAAACGTACACGTGGGCGTGGACTTAAGCTCATCGTCCTAGACCCTCGTTATACCAATACCGCACTTCATGCTGACAAATGGTTAGGTATAAAAGTAGGTACAGACCTTGCTTTTGTACTAGCACTTACTTATGTCGTCATGAAAGAGACACTCTACAACAAAGAGTTTGTCCAAAAAAATATGGATCATTTTGAAGAGTATAAAAAACATATACTCTCAAATAACTATACACCAGAGTGGGCTGAAAAAATTACAGGTATAAAAGCATATGATATCTACAAAATAGCCAGAGATTTTATGGCACATGCCCCGCAAGCTATCTACTATCAAGGTAGACGTACGGCATGGAGTTTACAAGATTTTCAACTACGACGTGCTCAGGCCATCTTTACCGCTCTTGGTGGGGGTATAGATGTAAAAGGAGGTATCGTATTTGGTACAAAACTTCCTTTGGGGGACCATACTGTTGAAGTACCTCTATATGCGAACATCAAACCGCGTATAGACAAAAAAGAGGCAACATTTGTGGGACCAAATGGTACTTGGATAGGCTTTAGAAATGTCATCATAGAAAAAAGAACCCCCTACCCTTTACGTGCCATGTTCTCTTACAAACAAAATCCTATGCAAGCCATACCAAATGTAGCGAAAACACGTAAGATGTTTGAGATGTTAGACTTAGTCGTGACCATAGACACTATGCCTTCAGATACAGTCATGATGTCAGATGTGGTACTACCCGAGTGTACATACCTTGAAAGAGAAGACCCTGTAAAATCTTTTGCAGGTGTCGAACCAGCCATTATTTTGAGAAACAAAGTCATTGACCCTATGTATGACACAAAAGCACTTTTTGACATACTTAAAGGGCTTAGTGCTGTCATCTCAAAGCCACTATTTGAAGTCACAGCAAAACATGATGAAGATGTACAAGAAGAGATAGAAGATGCCTCTTATGAAGAAGTCTATGAAGAGAATGGATTTAACCTCAATTTAGCCTACGAGCATACACAAGAGCACATCAATAAAGAACGTGTAGTAAGTGAGTATGGTGAAGAGGCATATAAAATCCTCAAAGAAAAAGGTGTCTTCTACCCTCACATGGACAAGTACTTTAAGCAACTCTCTGCCAATGAGTTTCAGTACTACCCAGAAGATAAAAAGTACTACACCTCTCCAGGTGGTGAAAAACTCGATGCACAAGATACATGTATAGATGAAAAAGCAATAGCTGCTTTAAAAAAGAACTTAGGAACACCTAGTGGAAAAGTAGAATGTTACTTAAAAACTATGAAAAAAAATGGTGTCGATCCTATGCCTACATGGAGAGATGAACTTTATAAAGAAGCGCCTAAAGGTAAATTTAAGTTCGTCACGGGGCGTCATGCCCAGCAGACACAAAACTCTACAGCCAACAACATCATGCTTCTAGATGTCATGCGTGAAAACTATGTATGGATAAACAAAGAGCAAGCAGATGAAAAAGGCATTAAGTATGGGGACATCGTAGAGGTGAAAAGTTCTGTGGGGATTATACACATCAAAGCATATCCTACTATCAAAATCATCAAAGATGTGGTATTTTATGTGCATGGGTTTGGACAAGAGTCTACAGGGCTTACCTTTGGTTACAGAAATGGAGCCAGTGATAACATGATTATAGAAGATACCATAGAGTCTGTGTTTGGCACAGCAGCCATGCACGAAACATTAGTAGAGATAAGAAAGGTTGGATAATAAAATGAATTTTGCAATGACATTAGACTATCAAAGTTGTATAGACTGTAAGGCATGTGAAGTTGCCTGTAAAGAAGAAAATGGTGTACAACTAGGTGCAGACAAACAGCGTATATGGGTAAGTCAATCAGAAAAGAGCATTTTTGGAGAACCTTTTGTTGCCTTGCACCCTTCTCAGTGTAATCACTGTCAAGATGCACCCTGTGTAGATGTCTGTCCTACGGGTTCTAGCTACTTTGCACTTGGTGGCATAGTGATGACCAACAAAGATACCTGTATCTTGTGTAAAGGGTGTATGGAAGCCTGCCCTTATGATGCACGTTTTGTAGATGATACCCATGTGGCTGTAGACAAATGTAACTTCTGTTATGATACACGTATTGTAGAGGGTGAAATGACCACTGCTTGTCAAGCTACCTGTCCTACTAAAGTAAGACTCTTTGGAGACATAGATGACGAAGAGAGTGAAATCATCCAAATGCTTAAAAATAGAGAATTTTATGTACTAAAAGAGGATGAAGGAACTGTACCAAAACTCTTTTATCTACTACCAGAGCATGATAGAAACTATGCAGCAAACTCTGTAGATGAAGGTACAACTATTTACACTTGGGACACCTATAAACCTATTATTGAAAAAGCAAAAGCAAAAAGGAAACCGCAATGGCAAGCTATGCAGGAGTAGAAGTAAACTCAGTATCTGTAAAAGATTTTCTTTTACATAAAAATATGTATCTTATTTATGCTTTTCTAGCTGTAGCACTCTTAGGTGTATTTGATGTCTTTTATGAGCGTTATTTTTTGGATGCTGCAAATGCACATGATGCAGGACTAAACCCAGGCTCCAGAGAAGTAGCACATGCCATGAAAGAAGCCGTTTTTGGTTCTGGAGGTGAAGTAAAAAGAGAAGCACCATGGTCACTCTATATTGTAAACTATATGTACATGATTTATGTTGGTTCAGGCATTATATTTATTGTCGCAGTTGCTGAACTACTAGGAGAAGACCGTATTAAAAGAGCCTCTGCTGGTTTTTTAACATTAGGACTTGCCATGATTATCGCAGGACTCTTTACAATACTAATGGATTTAAATATCTTACATATTCACCATATGTTATTGTCCCCTCGATTTACTTCTGGTATGTGGCTTATGTTACCTCTCTATATGATTTATATCCCTCTTATTATCTTTAAAATATATCTCACACTTAGCCATAAAGAACAATGGTCTAAACAAATAACCATCTTCATTCTTATAGTTAGTCTATTGGTAGAAATAGTTGAATTTTATGTTCAGGCAAAACTTTTCAACATGAATGAAGCAAGAAATTTGTGGACAACTTACCCTTTCTTAACCCTATATTTTATGGTTTCATCCTTTGCAGCTTCTGCTGGTGTGATGATACTCTATACCTATTTCACTTACAGAAATACCGACAGGAACAAATGTCATGACATGATGTCACTCATACAAAAATTTGCTCTTTATACTGTCATACTTTTAGGTGCATATGAAGCAACTTCTTACCTATTTATAGACAAAAAATGGGCTGAAATTATTCTTTTTGGTGATTTCAAACTTTATTTCTATGCATATTTGGGTATGGCTGTAGGTATACCTTTTGTACTCTTATATAAAGATTTTTTAAATTCAAGCTATAAAATACTTGCTTCAGTTTTTATTATTTTAGGTACGTATTTGGGAAAGATGATTTTTGTTTATGGTGGTAATGCTTACCCTATGAGCGATAGATTTGGAGTTGGTTTCGAAAAATATGGTGAGTATGAACCTGTAAGAGAAGTGATTTTCTTTATGCCCCCTATCGGAGAGATATTTGTAGTGGTAGGTTCCATTGGTATTATACTATTTATCTATAGAGTAGCAGATGTCTATTTCTCAGTCTCCACCATGAGAGAGCATTAATAGTCATAGTGACTACTGTGTCGTACACACAGAACATACATCAAAAGTACGAAAGATAAACGTTGCTTCTTCTATACTCTTTGAACCTAGCATTGCTTCTATAGCAATGCCGTGCTCCCCTTTTGTCCCATGACTTAAGTTCCATTGCGTAGGGGTAATGATGTCATAGTTCGTGATGCGTCCCTCTTTTACGGTCGTTTTATGTATCAAAGCACCACGAGCAGCTTCCACTACACCTGTACCTTCAAAATTTTGTAGTCTTGCATGAAGGTCTAGTGTACATGAAGCTTCTTCTAAATTGAGGTTACTCAGTAAGTTTTTTGAATATGCTAAAAGTGTTGCCACTTCATGTATACGAGCAAAGACACGCGTAAGAAGAGAATCTTTATAGCGTTTATGTAGGTTTTTTACTATGGCTCTTTTAGCTACCATTCCTCTAGCCAAAGGACCAACTTCATAGAGTCTCTCTTTATAAGTAACCGCTTTTGCCACCGTACCAACTTGCTCTGTCTCTTTTACATATTTACTATTTACATTGGTAACTTTTGTTCCTATGGATTTACCAGACTTTGAAAGGATGCAGTCACCAAAAACGATAAACCTATCATGGCTCTTCCCTATCTCTGTCATACCTGAGCTACCTATGAGCTGAAGTAGCTTTCCAAAATCTCCACCTATGTTATGTAAATCAGCACAGTATTCTATATTCAAATATGTGTCCAATGGTAGTTCTGTTACCACTTGTTCAAAAAATGTTATACACTCATCTACAAGGCTTTGTGCTTGCATCACATCTACATAGGTAGGGTCACAAGTCACCCCTCCAGGTACTGCATAAGATGAGTGAGGCCACTGCCCTGCGAAGATAGCCAAGGCCTTAGTAATCTTTGAAGCTAGATAGCTTGCCTTTACAGCATAGTTCTCCTCGCTCGTACAGTCAAGATAACTTTCTATCTGTGGCAATAGTGTCATGTATAACCACTTAATATGGTTTTGTATGAGTTCACAAGCAAGTGTAAATTCTCTTATCTCTTTTGCTTTTGATGTGAGTTCTATTTTCTGCCCTGCATTTTCATACCCATTTTCTATGGCACGTACTGCTGCCAAAAGATGAGCATGGTTACAAATGCCACAAACCCGTGGCGTGATGACAAGTGCATCTCTTGCATCTTTTCCTTGCAGTATCTCCTCTATGCCTCTGTAAAAGCCAAAGTTTATCTTAACGTCTTCTATTTTCCCCTCATTAAAAGTAAAATCAAGTTCAGCTTCACCTTCTATCTTTTCTATGAGTTGTTTAATGTGAAGTTTTTTCATTTGTCATAGTCCATGAGACGCTCTGTAAAACGCTTTATCTTAAAACTTTTTGTCACACCTGTAAGTGTCAAGTATGCACGCCTAGGAATCCCCAGTGGCATCTTAGCAGGTATGCCCATGTTTGTCTTGGTACTATAGAGAGATATTTGTGGAAAAGTAGGTTCAGTACAACCAAAACAAGGCGTCCCAGAGCGTGTTTTAGAACTCACATCGTTCCATAGTATCTTGTTACAAGACCCTCTGGTATGAGGACCTTGACACCCTTGTTCGTAAAAGAGACAACCTTCTTTGAGTCCAAAGTTCTTTGTGTCTATCTTCCATTCAAAGTATTCGTTTCGTGTACAACCTGTATGTACCGTATAACCGTACAGTTCTACAGGTCGATGTAAGTTATCTATCTCTATCACTCTATTATTTGCTATCATCATCAACACATAAGACATCCACTTAGGGTGCATAGGACAGCCTGGTAAAGAGACAAGCTTAGAAGCATAGCTAGCATAGCGAGAAGTCTTCTCTCCTAAGTCAAAACAAAAGCCAGAGATTTTATCGGGATCTTTTTGTTTAAATATACCGCCAAAAGTCGCACAGGTTCCCGCGGAGATAATATGTTTTGCTTTATTGGCATAAGTCTTTATAAGTTTTGATACTTCTATGCCCCCTTTTAAAAAGCCCTCTTCCACAAAAGAACCTTCCAAGATGAGTATATCACAAGGCACAGAGCCAGCAATGACATCTTCCATACTATAGCTACCATCAAGGGCAGGATGATGGACTATCTCAAAATGAGACAAAATAGAAAAAAGGTCTGGGTGGTTTAAAAAAGAGTGTGTATTTCCATTACATGTAATAGCTTGTAACCAAAGTAGTTTAGGTTTCATATCTCTTCTCTTATCTCTATGACTAAAGACTTCCCGAATAAAAAGAGATATCTACTAGACATCTTAAGCCTTTAACGCGTTGTATATGTTACGCGAAATATCATCTATATAAAATTCAATACCTTGAGGAAGTACATCCTCACCTTTTAAAAATACCATGCCTCCCAAATACCCCATAAAGAGACCAAAGGCAGAAAAGAAATCTTGGTTACGAAGTTCACCCGAAGAGACAGCATCATCAAAGAAAACCATAATCTCGGTGATAAAACCAGAAACACATACCATCCCCTGACAGTCACCTGAAAATACTTCACGGTTAGATAAATAGACACGTAAAAAGTACTCTATCATCTCAGGTTTTTCTTTTGCCATAGTAAAGTAAATATCCACTATCTTGTGTATTTTTTGCTCCGCACTTACATCTAACTCATTGACCACACGAATTTTTTTACCAAGTGTTTCTGAGGTATATTTTATAATCTCTTGAGCCAATATATCTTTAGAGGAAAAATAGTTATAAAGGTTCCCCACAGACATTTGAAGTTTACCTGCAATATCTGGTATGGTAGTTTTATGAAAGCCGTTCACTGAAAAAAGCTGTAACGCAGTTTGGATGATGGATTCTCTTTTGATTGCTTTTTTTTCTGCTATTTTCATGGTGTCCTCAAATTTATAATAGACATATTTTAGCGTAAAAAGTTATAAGTAGCGATTGATTAAATGTATTTGGATATTTTATATAAATATATAGTGAAGTGGTGGGTCGGGGGAGACTCGAACTCCCGACCACTCGGTTATGAGCCGAGTGCTCTAACCAACTGAGCTACCGACCCATAAGTGGTAGTTGGTTTTCTCAAATAATCAATGAAAATCTTTTGTTTGCATCGTTATTTTCGAGTCAGAATTATAGCGACTATAATCTTTAAAAGCAATGAGATTTTGTAAAATTCCAAAAATAACTGCAAATATGATAAAAGAGGTGCCTCCATGGCTAAAAAGTGGTAGAGGAAGACCTACCACAGGAGCGAGACCTATGACCATGTAAATGTTCACACCCATGTAGACAAAAATGAGAAATGCCAAGCCTGAAGCGAATGCTTTTATCAGATAATCTTTGGCATACTTCGCAGAGATATACAGTAGGTTAAAGATGAGCAAGATATAGAGTCCTATAACTAACATCATGCCCTTAAAACCAAATCTTTCTCCTAAGTAGGCAAAGATAAAGTCTGTAGAGGACACAGGCAAAAACTTTAACTGTGTCTGGGTTGCATCTTCCTTGGCTTTGCCTTCCAATCCGCCTGAACCTATGGCAATCAATGCTTGCTTAACATGGTAACTTGGCTTGCCTATAAAATCTGTAACACGCTTCTTTTGGTATGGCTTGAGCTGTCCATACAGTAAAGGTGCTGTAAGTCCCAATATGATGATAATAGTCACCCATATTTTCCAGTTTACCCCTACCACAAACAGTATACCATACCCAGTGATGAGCAAAACAAGAGCTGTACCTAAATCTGGCTCTTTAGCTATAAGTAAAAAAGGGATAATGATCACAATAGAGAGTTTAATAAAATGAAATAACCCATACCCCTTTTCAGGTGGGGGTCTACGTCCTATAAGGTAGCCTAGCATCATAATGACGGATACTTTTATGAACTCTGAAGGTTGTATGGTGACCCCTATTCCTGGAATCTCTATCCATCTTTGGGCACCTAGTATAGACTTACCTATGAACTCTACAGCTACAAGCAAAGCTAAGTTACCCAGATAAAAGATAGGTACAAACCACCAAATAATCTGTCGCCATGGGATAAAAGCAGACAGTACAAAAGTAACAGATGCAATAAGATAATAAATCATCTGCTTATGAAAAAGGTGGGGATTAATTTCGTTTACTAAATAGGAAGAGAGTACAAAAAGTGGTACCACTTGAAACATGAGGGTATAAGAAAAATGTTTAAAAATACGTTTATCAAAATCAAACCATGATTCCATACATTTTCCTATTTTTTTAGATATTATATCCAAAAGGTATTAAGGATTTTCATGTTTGATTTTTATAGATTTAAACATTTAAAGAAACACCCCTCGGTACTGCACCTAGTGAGTACAAAGTCGAGTCTTTACCCTTACACATTTAGTTTAGCTCTTCACACAGGTGAAGACAAAAAGGCCATCGTACAAAACAGAGAGATGCTAGCAGAGCAATTCACATCCAGTATACCATTACATTTTATAGTAGCCAAGCAAACACATAGTGATAACATCGCCGTTATTAGAGAAGATAACACAAAAGGATGGAAGCATCTTGATGATGCCATAGAAAACTGTGATGCACTCATGACAGATGTACCTCATGTAGCCTTGAGCATCTTAACAGCAGACTGTGTACCTTTGCTGCTTTATGATAAAAAACTAAATGTAGTTGCTGCCATACATGCAGGCTGGAAAGGAACACAGCAAGAGATAGTGAGAAAAACCCTTGAAAAAATGAAAAAAACATTTGATTCTAACACAGAAGATATCCTAGCTGGCATAGCCCCATCTATAGGTAGATGTTGCTATGAAGTGGAAGAAGATGTTGCGAAACATTTTTTTGATACACCTGAGGGATTTACAAAAGGTAAAGACAAATATATGCTAGACCTACCTTACTTAAACAAAAGACAACTCCTAGACTGTGGCGTCAAAGAAGTAAACATAGAGATGTCAAATATCTGCACTGCCTGCCACAACGACAAGTTCTTTTCATATAGAAAAGAAAAAGGCTGTACTGGTCGGTTTATGAGTATTATTGCATTAAAGGATTTAGATGAAAATTAGAGTCTATTACGAGGATACTGATTTAGGTGGTATTGTTTATCATACGAATTATATAAAATATTGTGAACGAGCTAGGTCTGAGGTGTTTTTTGAAAAAAACATCTCTCCTACTTTAGGTGATAACAGTGGATTTGTCGTGAGAAACATTTCTGCTAATTTTTTGGCTACTGCAACACTAGGTGATATGCTCACAGTGGCCAATAAACTACTTACCTTAAAAAGTTCATCTTTAGTACTGTTACAAGAGGTATGGAGAGATGAAGTAAAACTTTTTAGTATGGAAGTTGTGTTGGTGTATATCGACAAGGGGAGACCTTGTCGTATCCCTAAAGTATTTAGAGAAGTTTTTACATCATTTTAAAGATTAGAGTGCAGCATCAATTACTTTTTTTGTAACTTCTTTTTTAATAGGGTCTGAACCAGCTACTTTTTCCACAACCATATCTGCTGCTTTATCTTTCATTGAAGTCTCTGTTGAGGCTCCTTTTGTTACACTGTCAATAACACTATTTGCACCTGATACTTTGTCAGTCACAGCAGATTTTACTTCAGTTTTAGCTTTAGATACAGCTACATCAGTCATCATATCTGCGAAGAGACCTGTTGCTACCACAGCAGAGAGTAATATTATTTTTTTCATTGTTTTTTCCTAATTAGAATTAATTTGATTAGATAGACTAATCTAGTATAGATTAGACATAAAGATTGTGTGATAATTGTGTGAATAGTTTAAGTTAAGAAAATATAGAAGAAATAATTTTCTCTCTTATAAAAAGAGAGAAAATAGGTAACGATTAAATATCCTACTCAACCATCGCAACAAGCTCTTCTTTAGAGACTTTGTTGAAGTTTAAGTATTTGTAAATATCATCAGTCATTTCTGGTTTGATTTTGTCTTGTACGATTTCTAAGTACTCAGATGCAGATGGTAATCTACCTTTAAGTGCAACCACAGCTGCAAGTTCTGCTGAACCTAGGTATACTTGACTTCCTTTACCAAGTCTGTTGTCAAAGTTACGCGTAGATGTAGAGAATACCCATGCATTTTGCTTCACAGCTGCTTGGTTACCCATACAGAGTGAACACCCTGGAGGCTCTATACGAGCTCCTGCCATACCCCATACTGAGTAGTATCCTTCTTCTTGAAGTGTCTTCTCATCCATTTTAGTAGGAGGACACACCCATAGCTTAGTCTCAACTGGACCTTCACCACGAAGTACTTCTGCATTGGCTCTAAAAAGACCAATGTTAGTCATACATGAACCGATAAACACTTCGTCCATCTCTACTCTAAGTCCAGCCTCAGCAACTTCAGTTAATGTTTTAACATCATCTGGATCATTTGGACAAGCTACAATTGGCTCTTTAATCTCAGACATATTGATTTCGATAACAGCTGCATACTCTGCATCTTTATCTGCTTCAAGAAGTACTGGATTTGCTATCCAGTCTCTCATTTTTTGAGCTCTTCTTTCTAAAGTCGCTTTATCTTCATACCCTTGAGCGATAAGCTCTTCAATGAGAGCGATGTTAGACTCAAGGTACTCAATGATAGGCTCTTTGTTTAGTTTTACAGTACATGCAGCAGCACTTCGCTCTGCCGAAGCATCTGAAAGCTCAAACGCTTGTTCACATTTAAGGTCTTCAAGTCCTTCTATCTCTAAAATACGTCCTGCAAAGATATTTTTCTTACCTGCTTTTTCAACAGTAAGTAAACCATCTTTTATCGCTTGATGAGGGATAGCATTTACCATATCACGTAGTGTAATACCTGGCTGTAACTCTCCTGAAAAACGTACAAGTACTGACTCAGGCATAGTTAAAGGCATCATACCTGTAACCGCTGCGAATGCAACCAGTCCAGAACCCGCTGGGAATGAGATACCTATTGGGAATCTTGTATGGCTATCTGCTCCTGTACCTACAGTATCTGGAAGACACATACGGTTCAACCATGAGTGGATTACACCATCACCTGGTCTGAGTGTAAACCCTTTTCTTTCCACCATAAAATTTGGTAGTGTATGCTGAAGGATAACATCTGCAGGTTTTGGATAAGCAGATGTATGACAAAACGACTGAAGTACAAAATCTGCACCAAAGCTAAGAGCTGCCAGGTCTTTTACTTCATCTCTTGTCATGGCTCCAGTTGTATCTTGTGAACCAACTGTAGTACATACTGGCTCAGAATACACACCTGGTTTAACACCATCCATACCAGCAGCTTTACCTACCATTTTTTGTGCAAGAGTAAAGCCTTTACCATTGTCCGCAGGTACATCTGGAGTCATAAAGATGTCCCCAGCATCCATACCAAGAGCTTCTCTTGCTTTTACAGTAAGACCTTTACCAATAATAAGTGGTACACGTCCCCCTGCTCTCATCTCGTCTGGAAGTGTATTTGGCTCTAGTTTAAACTCAGAAACCACTTCTCCATTTTTTTCAATCACACCATCAAAAGGTTTAAGCGTAATCACATCACCCGTTTCAAGTTTAACTGTAGGTGCTTGTATAGGGATACATCCACCATCTTCTGCTGTGTTAAAGAAAATAGGAGCGATGATATCACCGATGACCACACCACCAGTTCTTTTACCTGGAATGAAAGGAATGTCCTCACCCATGTGCCACTGAAGTGAGTTAATACCAGATTTTCTTGAAGATCCAGTACCTACAACATCACCAACATACGCCAAAGGATGGCCTTTTGCTTTTAACTCTTTCATTGTCTCTAATGGATTATCCATTCTATTAATTAGAAATGAATTTGCATGAAGTGGAATATCCGCTCTTGTAAATGCTTCAGATGCAGGAGAAAGATCATCTGTATTTGTCTCACCAGGGATTTTATACACTGTAAGTGTAATCTCTTTTTTCATTTCTGGTTTATTGTAGAACCACTCAGCATTTGCCCATGATTCTATAATCTCTTTTGCCAAAGCATTGCCATTATCCATCAATGATTTTACATCATTAAATGCATCATATACAAGGATAGTATTTTTAAGTTGCCCTGCTGCAGACTCAGCCACAGTCATGTCTGATGATGAGAGTGCATCCACAAGTGGTGCCACGTTAAATCCACCTAACATAGTTCCTAAAATAACTGTTGCAAAAACTTTATCAATCTCCGTACATGATGCATTACCTTGAAGGATGTCATTTAAAAATGCTGCTTTAATGTATGCTGCATCATCCACACCTGCTGGGATATGATTTTTAAATAAATCCATTGCATATTCTGCATCTTTAACTGGATTTTCTTTGAGTAATTCTACAAGCTCTGCTGTTTGTTCTGCAGTAAGTGCAAGTGGTGGTACACCTAACTTAGCACGTTCTTCTGTGTGTGCTCTATATTCTTCTAATAAGGCCATGTGGTCTCCTGTGTAATATTTTGTCCCTAATATTAACAAAAAAAGGTTTTAATAAGGTTCTATAAGTTAGATAGAGTGAAGAGATATATTTTATGTATCGGATGGTGACAAAAATAGCCTAAATTACACACTATTTAGACTTTTACTCTAGAAGATAAATACTTAGAGTATTTCTCTGTTACCTTTTGCATTAGGTGCTGAGAGTACTCCTTTGGCTTCAAGTTGCTCTATGATATTTGCCGAACGGTTATAACCTATTTGAAGTTTACGTTGAAGGTAAGAGATAGATGTTTTATTGTCGTTTAACACCACTTGTTTTGCCTCTTCATAAAGTGCATCTAGTACGATATCTGTATCGCCATCATTACTCATGGCTGCTGCTCCACCTGCTACTAAATAAGACTCATCATACTCTGGTACACGCTGAGCTTTGATGTATTCTACAACTTTGTCTATCTCTTCTTCTGTGTTCCATGGTGCATGTATACGTACAAGCCCTGTGCTTCCTGGAGGGGTAAAGAGTCCATCTCCTCGTCCCAACAAGCTGTCTGCACCCATTGCATCTAAAATAACCTTAGAATCTATGCGTGACCCTACTCTATAACTGAGTCTTGAGGGTAAATTTGCTTTTATCATACCTGTTACGACATCCACAGAAGGTCTTTGGGTTGCAACCACCAAGTGTATACCACAGGCACGTGACTTTTGTGCAAGTCTTGCGATGGAGTGTTCTACTTCTTTACCCCCACTCATCATAAGGTCAGCAAGTTCATCGATAATTACAACGATAAAAGGGAAAGGCTCTGCTCCAGTTTTTTTCACTTTTTCATTATAATTTTCTATGTTTTTAGTACGTGCATCTGCCATGAGTTTATAGCGACGTTCCATCTCGCCTACCATGTTAGCCAAGGCTGCTATGGCTTTAGCAGGTTCTGTTATCACAGGAGTGATAAGATGAGGGATATCTTCATACGCTGCAAACTCCAGCATCTTAGGATCTATAAGCATCAGCTTTAAATGCTCTGGGTCATTACGATAAAGTAAAGAAAGTATCATCGCATTGATACCCACAGATTTACCAGAACCTGTAGTTCCAGCTATAAGTAAATGAGGAAGCTTTTTGATGTCTGTTATAAACGGATTTCCCACAATGTCCTTGCCTAAAGCTACTGTTAAAGGAGAGGAAGACTCTTGAAAAATATCACTTTCTAGTATCTCACGTAGATAGATGGTGTCTATGTTTGCATTTGGTATCTCTATACCCACAACATCACGCCCTGGTATAGGAGCTTGTATACGTATTGTCTCCGCACTTAAAGCCATAGCAAGGTCATCTTGTAAACCTAAGATTTTAGAAACCTTTACGTTAGGTGCAGGTTTAAACTCAAAGGTAGTCACCAGTGGACCAGAGTAAGTACGTATGACATCACCATCTACCCTGAACTGTGCTAGTTTTGAAAGTAACTCTTCTATTTTTCTGTCTATTTCGGCTTCATTGACTTTTTTTGTTACTTTTGGAGCTTTTTGCAAGAAGTCAAGTTTTGGTAGTTTAAAGTTTTTTGGTTTTAACACATCACCTTTGTCTATAGCATCCATAAGTTTAGAGTTTTCTTCTAACTCTGAGACAATTTGTACATTGGTATTTGTCACCGTTGCCTTGTCGCTAGAAGATGATACACACGCCATATCATGCTCAAGCTCTAATATTTCGTTGATGACAGAATCTTCTGCTACTTCATCTAAGCTAGGTAAAGGATCTTGTACTGTCTTTGTGGATATTTTTCTCACAGGCGTTTTACGTTTAGTAGCTATCTTTCGCTTAGGTTTTACTTCTTCAAGCACAGGCATCATTTCATCTTCTAAAGAAGGGGATGCAAACGGGTTTGTAAAGACTTTTTGAAGTACAGCTCTAACTCCAGCGAAACGACTAGTCAGCCATGCAAAAGAAGTCTTAGGTCTCTTCACCTTTAGACTTGATAGGGAAAAGTCATCATCTAGTACAAACACCAAAGCAAGTGAGACTATCATAAGCCAGAGTAGCCATAAACCAGCTTGTCCTATGAAAGGCTGTAAAAATTCAACTACTTGTGTCCCTAAGTAGCCTGCATCTTTTAAGTCTAAGACCAATGCTTCAAATATCACCAAGGCAATAAATAGGAGTATCCAACCTAAATAAAAGTCTAGGTTTTTTCGTACACGTACATCTGTATATAACTTATACAAAGGATAAAAAAGAATAAAGATATTGACATATGCCAAATACCCAAATAGATGGATATTTGTCTCCCCAACTATCTTCCCTATGTTGCCAGCCAAAGTGGTATCATGGAAAAATGTTGAAAATGCTCCATATAAAAATAGTATTGCTGTGATGATAATCGTAATTTTCAAATCTGTTCCTAAATCCTATGTTAATATTAATTAATGGAGATATTATAACAAATTAAGATAAGTCATCTATGAAAATCTTTCAAATTGACATTAAATGATGATTAGTACTCATTATCAACGATGTTTAAGCACTCTAGTTGTAAAATCTATTTCACATTATTTTATGCCCGCGTGGTGGAATGGTAGACACGTCGGATTCAAAATCCGATGTCGCAAGACGTGGCGGTTCGAGTCCGCCCGCGGGTACCATTGATTAGGACGTTTTTTGAGCAAAGCTCAACAAAACTACGCTGTCGCTGTGACAACTTCAACAGTTGGTTCAAACGACTAGTCGTTTTATGATTCTTTTTTCGTAATAAATGATATTTTCATTTTTTGCGGGCGTAGCTCAGTGGCTAGAGTTCCTGCCTTCCAAGCAGGCTGTCGAGGGTTCGAATCCCTTCGCCCGCTCCACTTTCTTCTCTAACACTAAGCACAAACGTCATTTTACCTACAAAGCGTACACTTACCTTTCAAAATAACACTTTCAACCTCATATCCTTCCAAGGCAATACTCCCTAAGTTATCAACACATTGTATACTATGGCAATAATTACAGATAAAATGTGGATGTGCATCCATTTTCATTTCAAAATAACTCTTTTTATCATTAGATTCAAAGCTAGAGACAATATCTTCTTCAATAAATTTGGCTATGTTTCTATAAAATGTCGCCTTATCCATGTTAATGCGGTGTTTTATATCTTCATAGCAGACAGGTTTGTTTACCTCTATTAAAATCTCCAACAATTCTGTTCTTGCCACAGTAAATCGCATATTTTTATTTTTCATTATATTTTTAATATCCATAAACATATTATATCAAACTCTATTACCGAACTAAGTAAATATTAAGCATTATGCGACTAAGTCGCAATTAAGTTTAAGAGGGTTACTATTGCACTCATATTTAAAGTCTAAGGAAAAAATACCATGATTCAAAAAACCATTAAGACATTAAGTCTACTCACGCTTGTAGGAACAATACCACTATGGGCATGTAACAGTTCACACGTTTTAGGTGCTGGTGGCTCAGGTGCGGTCTATACGATGTCTGCAAATACCATGAAAGAAGGTGGATTTTACTTAGGGTTCAATGCAGAGAGAGTAAGCAACTCTACCCTTAGTGACAGCAGCATACTCCAGGCCCTGCAAAATGGTTCAACACATCTACATAATGTGGATGCTATTAACTCCTACTCACTTTCACTCTCTTATGGTATCCATGATGACTTGACACTCAATATGCAAGTGCCTTACCTCTCTCGTGTGGGCATTCGTGCGGGGGAGATGGATAACAATACGCCTGCAGTACATCCACATGAAGATGCTGAAGGTATGGGAGATATCTCGGCTATTTTACAATATAAAGTCTATGACAACGCACAAATCAAAGTTGCACTCTTAGCAGGTATCAAAACGCCTACAGGAAAAACCAATATGAAAGAAGAAGGTGAAGCACTTGAGGCTGACTTGCAGCCTGGTACTGGTTCATGGGATCTCTTTGGAGGTGTGGCGTTTACACGAGATTTTGAAGCCCTCTCTCTTCACTCTAGCCTCCTTTACAAATATAACACCAAAGGGGTAGAAGATAGCCAACTTGGAGATGTCTTTAACTACAATGTAGCACTCTCATACAAGCTTATAGAACAAGAGCATGACCACACATTTCATCCACACACTAAAGAGGAGGGTTTTGACTACTCCGTAGATGTTTTTATGGAACTCAATGGTGAGTGGGTAGACAAAGATTATTTTGCTGGTGAGATAGCAAACAATACTGGACACCATGTACTTTTTGCTACGACTGGGGTACAAGTATTGACAGAAAGCAACTACTCACTCTTCTTCACACTCTCTGTACCTATCTACCAAAATTTTAATGGTGTACAAAATGAGATAAACTATAAAACAAGTTTTGGGATAGGGAAAAGTTTTTAGTCACTTTTCTCTACTCCATACATATCTTAGCAACAACTTCATCTTTATGGTTTTCTATGAAAAATGTAAAACCATAACGTGTACAAATCTTTTGAATAATATAAAGCCCTAAACCAAAGCCACCTTCAGATTTATCTTCTCTATGGTACTTTTTTGCAATATGCTTTTTAGACTTAATAGTAAAAATGGGGGTCTAAAAATCTCTTCAAAGTACGGTACAATGGGAAGAAAATAAGGAAAAGTTACAGATGGCTGTAAAAAAACACCAAGATTTGTCCAAAGT
>Ga0256839_1001584_pt1 | contig 27261 bp, 26 predicted proteins | sample 354166metaG_FD_185968 | JGI IMG/M metagenome (GOLD analysis project Ga0256839, IMG submission 185968) | Hydrothermal vent microbial communities from Mid Atlantic Ridge, Atlantic Ocean - 354-166 | ecosystem: Environmental > Aquatic > Marine > Hydrothermal vents | place: Atlantic Ocean: Mid... | reverse complement strand
TTTATTGCAGCACTACTTTGGACAACAGCCTACGATACCCAATACGGAATGGTTGATATAGAAGATGATTTAAAAGTTGACGTGAAGTCTACTGCTATATTTTTTGGTGAATACGATACTTTTATCATTGGTGTTTTACACTTGTTCACCCTAATGATTATCACTTGGATTGGCATGATAAATGATCGTGGACCTATTTTTTATCTTAGTATTTTGATTGCATCAGGCTTTGCCATTTACCAACAATTTTTAACACTAAACAGAGAACCACAAAAATGTTTACAGGCATTTTTGAATAATAATTGGCTCGGTATGATTATTTTCATTGGCACCGCCATCGATTATTTTGTGCAATAGGGTCTTATCAAGTAATATCAGCAGAAAGATATAGTAATAAACTTAATTGGGAAAGATTATGACAGTAGAAAGAAAAAGCTCATATAACTACGAAGAACTTCTTGAAAGTAGCGCGGGCACATTATTTGGCGAAGGTATGGCTCGTTTGCCGGCACCTCCTATGCTGATGCTTGATCGTATCGTAAAAATTGATGCTGAAGGCGGAGAATTTGGTAAAGGCATTTTAATTGCTGAATTAGATATCAACCCTGATCTATGGTTTTTTGACTGCCACTTCCCAACTGACCCTGTAATGCCAGGCTGTCTAGGGCTTGATGCCATGTGGCAACTAGTTGGCTTTTATCTTTGTTGGTTAGGCAACCCTGGCAAAGGTCGCGCTCTAGGTTCTGGTGAAGTAAAATTCTTTGGACAGGTATTACCCACAGCAAAAAAGGTTACTTACAAAATTGAATTTACTCGTTTAATTCAAAGAAGATTGGTAATGGGCGTGGCGAATGCCACAATGGAAGTGGATGGTAAGGAAATCTACTCTGCTAAAGACCTAAAAGTGGGGTTATTTACTTCAACTGAGGATTTTTAATAGCCACCCCCCCTATTTTTCGATGATTTGTATAAAAAAAGCCCGAATATCTTGAGATATTCGGGCTTTTTTTCTTATGCGAGAAAAGAACAGCTAAATCGATACACCTTAGTTTTAATCATCTCCGCCCATACTCATCATGAACTGTAATATATACCAGAACAACAAACCAACACTTGAGAACAACGAAAGCGAAGCTGCTACGTGTTGTTCAGTATGGTATTCATGGATAATGTTTGATGTACTGTAAAGTACCGAAGCACCCGCAAATAATATCATTGCGCCAGAGAACCAAAGCCCTAGAGAAAAACCAAATAGCATACTCGCTACAATCATTCCCATCGCGACAAAACCACCTAACATTAACGCTCGCCCCATAAATGAGAAGTTAATTTTGGTTGAGAATGCAGTAAATGTTAAGCCAGCAACAAGTGCTACGGTTACCACTGCCGCATTTTGCAATAACGTTCCACTAGGATCACGAGCCAAAGCCATGTAAATCAATGGCATAAAAATAATCGCTTCAGCAACAACAAATAAACCTAAACCCATGTACTGCTTTTCACGTGAGATACCTGAATGCGCCCAGTTATTTGCAACAGTCGATACCAGCATAAATGCACCAAGCACGATCAACCAGCTCCAACGGCTACCTGATAACATCGCCATAAATGAATCCGCAACACCAGAACGTAGTAACAATGTCTCAATAATTGCAAATACGCCAATAGCACCGGCTAAATGTACGTAAGTACGTTTAATAAAACTAGCACGCTCGCTTTCTGCTGCGTTTGCAACAACTTGCCCTGTGCCTACATCTAAATAACTCATTTAAAACTCCAGTAAAATAAAATAGTTAATACCCTATTAGTCTAGCATAGGGCCAAAAAGTTCGGTAATTACCTGATAAAAGCTTATTTTTTATTGGTTGTTAAATTTGAATACCCTGTTGCATAGCAGTTTCATATTCTTCGCTAACTTCCATCCAATCAAATTCTACTAATTGCAAAGATTTATCTGATTCACTTTTAGCCAACAAGGTTTTTTTAAGCTTTTCTTTATTTTGTTCCAGATAAAGATCAGGGTCAGCTAAGGATCTTTCAAGTTGATCTGTCTTTTCTGTTAACTCATCCAATTGTTTTTCTAGCTTTTTAAGCTTGCTAGTCAAAGGCTGTAATTGTTTTCTTCGTTCTGCATCAAGCTGTCTTTGTTCTTTTTTCGATAATTCTTTCGTTACAGAAGCGTCATCATCACTTGGTAACTCTTCTTTCTTAAATGCTTCTTTGATAAAGGCCGCATAATCATCCAGATCACCATCAAACGCTTCAGCTTTACCATCATGCACAATCACCAATTCATCCGTTACCGTTTTTAATAGATGACGATCATGCGATACGATAACCATTGCGCCTGAAAAACCTTGCAATGCAACGCTCAAGGCATGGCGCATCTGTAAATCTAAATGATTAGTTGGCTCATCCAGCAATAACAAATTAGGCTTTTGGTAAACGAGTAAAGCCAATACCAAACGTGCCTTTTCACCACCAGAGAATGGCTTTACAGGCTCATCAACTCGCGAACCTTGAAAACCAAAACTGCCCAAATAATTGCGTAAATCTTGTTCTCTCGCATCTTTATCTAACAAACGTAATTGCTCTAAAGCAGTTTGATCTACTCGCAACTGCTCTAGCTGATGCTGTGCAAAATAACCGATTTTTAAGTCTTGAGCTTCCCACGATTCTCCTGCCTGTGCTTTAATCTCACCCGCCAAAAACTTAATAAGCGTTGATTTACCTGCACCGTTTGGACCAATTAAGCCTATTCGCTCACCCGGCATCAACTGTAATTTCACATTGCTAACGATAGTTGTATCCCCATAACCAATGGATGCATCAACAACGTTTAATAAGCGCTCTGGTAATTTTTCAGGTTCAAAGAAACGAAAGGTAAAAGGCGAATCAACTGCGGCTGCCGAAATCTCCTCCATACGCTCCAAAGCTTTTAATCGACTTTGTGCTTGTTTCGCTTTTGTGGCTTGTGCGCGAAAACGGTCAACATACTTTTGCATATGTGCACGTTCACGCTGTTGCTTTTCAAATGCACTTTGCTGTTGCGCCAAACGTTCTGCACGAACTTTTTCAAATGAAGAGTAATTACCTGTATATAAAGTTAATTTAGCATGTTCGATATGCGCGATATGTTTAACCACCGCATCGAGAAACTCACGATCATGAGAAATTAAAATTAATGTACCTTCATATTTGATTAGCCAATCTTGCAACCAAATAACAGCATCTAAATCTAAATGATTGGTTGGTTCATCCAATAACAATAAATCCGAGCGACACATCAACGCTTGCGCCAAATTTAAACGCATTCTCCAACCGCCCGAAAAGCTATCAACAGGGTTGTTAATTTGATTTTGCGAAAAGCCTAAACCATGCAATAAAGTTGCCGCACGAGACTCAGTTGTATAACCGTCTATTGCATCAAGTTGCGCATGAAGGTTGCCTAAATGCTCACCCTCGGCAGTTTCTAGCTCTTTATGAAGTGCAACAAACTCTTTATCACCTTCTAACACATAAGCCAAAGCCGTCACATTTGAAGAAGGAGTTTCCTGTGCCACGTGCGCCAGCACCCAGTTTGGAGGAATGCTAAGCTCACCCTCATCTTGCCCCAACTCACCACGAATCATGGCAAACAAGCTAGATTTACCCGTACCATTAGCGCCTGTCAAACCAACTTTATAGCCAGGATGGAGACTGATTGAAACATCAGATAAGAGCTTTTGAGAGCCACGGCGTAGTGTTATTTCGGATAAGACAATCATGCTATATATTTTGGCAACTAAGTAAAGAAACATCAAAACACAGCATTTGCTTTTTTTCCACTTTTTACGTTTCTAAAAAATTAAGATTTATTTGAAGCTTTCAAAATCAAAATGACAGCTCATCTTAAATATAATTAAAACACACAGAAGAACTATAAAATAGATAGCCAAATAACAGTCTTTAAACTATAAAAAATGCTAACAAACAAACTAACCAATAAACTTGCAGAAAAGGGCTTACCAAGAATATGGCAGTACTATATTGCTGTTCACGCTACTTTAGCAATCATTGTTGGATTTGTGAGCAACGAAAACCTGTTATATACGCTAACAATTACCAATCACTTCATTATGTTTTTTGGACTTGTAGCTGGCTACCAATTTCACAAAGAACATAGCTACCCTAGACTTTTAGTGGTTACGGGAGCAGGCCTGATTGTTGTTGCAAAAATAATGGAGTCATTTGTATATATTGGATTTCCCATATACCCCACCATTACTTTCTTAATTGAAGAACAAGGCATTGGATTAATTACACTATTTGCATTCTACCATATGCAATTATTTGAAAATAAATTCAATATGAAAGGCTTTAGCATCGATTACAGTCTTTTATTATTATCTTTCCTTTTTTTCTTTTTACTAATATCCCCTACTGTCTCTGACACGCTATTCTATAAATTTATTTTTATACAGCAAATATTGTTTATCAATATATTTATTGGTTTAACACTATTAACTATGGCAATCATCCACTACTTTATTACCAAGTCTGTGGAGCTAACCGACGGTATACGACTTAGTTTAACCCTATTACTAGTCCTGCATTTTAGCCTTGATCTTGTCCTAACTTTTGACATAAATACAAACAGGGAGCTCTTAAAATCCATTTCTCTTAGTTCATACCACCTTACAGGAGCACTAGCAATAGCTTTTATTATTTTAGAAAAGTTTCCTTTAGACTATCCAGCGATCCTCCCATCTCAGTTAGGCAACTTATTTATGTGGGTAGCAAGCATTATTGCCATAATCGCTATACCACTTGGACTTGTAATACGCTCTTTATTTAACGCGCCTCCTATCAGTCTTCTTTTGATTGGTATCGCAGGGTCAATTTTAAGTATTGTCGTAATTTGGAGATTCATACTATTAATTCGCAATGCTAATGATCAAAAAGATCGTCTACGTACTTTAATTCATACCAATAACGTCACTGGCTTACCAAACTATAATGGCTACCTAGAAAAAATCACACTATCCCAAGCAACGAACCTATTAGTGGTAAGTATCAATATTGAAGACTTTAAATCCATCAATGATTTGTATGGAAGAGACTCTGCTGATGAAATACTAAAAAGCCTAGCATCTAGAATAAAAAAGTTACCCAATACTATCGTAACGGCCCACACCCATTCAGATACATTCTTAGTAGCCTATCGCACAAAAAACTCTGAATTTGACACTATCCTATTAGTAGAAAATCTACAAAGAAGCTTAGGTGTATGGGATAACATCTTAGGGAAATCAATTACTGTACCCTTAACATTTGGTGCTAGTTACTCCTTAGGGGAGGCTGATCCTGAAAAGCTCGCAAAACAAGCTGAAGAGGCACAAAAAAACGCCCGTACTCAACGAGTTTCTCTATGTTTCTATACTGAAGCAGAAAATAGTAATAAATTACCTCGCCACGAAGTTCGAGATATTCTTCAACAAGCTATAGATGACAACTATTTACCCGTCCATTTTCAGCCTATTTATAAATTAGATGATGGATCATTAAAAGCTTTAGAATTATTAATAAGGGTAGAATCATCTGAACATGGGTTGCTCCCTCCACATCAATTCTTAGATCAAGCCAAGGAGTATGGACTTCTTACATCTTTAACGCGGGTATGCGTAAAAATGGTTGCTAAACACTATAAAGATCTACCAAATGTCACCATCAACATTAATCTTCCACCATATATGCTGAAAAATAGTTCGACACTCAATAATTTTGTAGACCTTTTTAGAGAAGAAAATTTACCTCCTAATCGTTTTTGTATTGAAATAACGGAAGATGAGGATATTCCTGCAACAGAGATAACATCAGCCATATCCTTACTAAAAAAAGCTGGATTTACAATTGCAATGGATGACTTTGGTACGGGTTACTCTTCATTAGATAGACTATCAACTCTCTCTGTAGATACCGTAAAAATAGATCGTAGTATCTTATTGACGGCTGATTCTGGAAATACAGCCATTTTGGAATGGGCTATTTCTTTGGCAAAACGACTAGGGGTCTCAGCGGTGGTAGAAGGTGTTGAAACGAAAAAACAACTTTCTCTAGTAAAAAAATTGGGTGCTGACTCAGTACAAGGATTTTTATACTCAAAGCCAATACCTGCCATTCAACTACCCAATATTGCTATGAATTCTGATGATATTATTATTGCCTAAATATTGAGTATCGCCTGACGATAAAACTGCAGTTCTTCAATAGACTCTAAAACATCATCCAAAGCCAAATGCGCTCCCTTCTTAACGTGTTGGTCTAGCACTTCTGGCTTCCAGCGTGCGGCAAGTTCTTTTAGCGTACTTACATCTAGGTTTCTATAATGGAAGAAATCCTCAAGCTCCACCATTTCACGCGCCATAAAACGTCGATCTTGACAAATACTGTTGCCACACATCGGCGAAGCCCCTTTTGGCACGTATTGCTCTAAAAATGCAATCGTTTCTGCTTCCGCTTGCGCCATGGTGTAGTTACTTTCTTTGATGCGTTTTATCAAGCCAGAACCGCCATGATGTGTTTGATTCCATTCATCCATTGCATCTAACACACTATCTGGGTGGTGAATGGCAATCACCGGACCTTCTGCTAATTTGTTTAAATCTTTATCGGTTACGACGGTCGCAATCTCGATAATCGTATCGGTAAAAGGATCTAACCCAGTCATTTCCAGATCAATCCAAATGAGATTATTTTTGTTTTGACTCATGGGTTATAATTCCATTTTTTCGAATAATAGAGTAAGTTTAGCAGATGCATATTTTCACTTGGTTATTTATTTTTGCCGTTATTATTACCGCAGGTGTTCAACTTTGGCTTTCTTTACGACAAGCAAAGCACGTGGCAGAGCATCGTTCAGCTGTCCCTGCTGAATTCTCCGACAAAGTAACACTCGAAGAACACCAAAAAGCAGCAGACTACACCAAAGCAAAAGGCAGTTTTGGTCGTTTACAGCTAATCATTGGTACAGTTGTGCTATTCCTTTGGACATTGGGTGGCGGACTAAACTGGCTAGATCAACTTTGGCTCACGGCTGATTTAGGACCTTTAGCGACAGGTGTTGCGGTGTTAATTAGCTTTTCGATAATCTCTAGCTTGATTGATATTCCTAGCTCTTTATACAGCACCTTTAATATTGAAGAGCGCTTTGGCTTTAACAAATCAACCTTGAAAACTTTTTTTGTTGATATGATTAAAGGCGCGGCACTCGCAATGATCATTGGCATACCATTGATTTTGCTCGTTTTATGGCTCATGGAATCTGCGGGTGATTTCTGGTGGCTTTATGCTTGGATTGCCCTAACCGCATTTTCTATCATTATGATGTGGGCTTACCCTAAATTTATCGCACCTATCTTTAATAAATTCAAACCTTTAGAAGAAGGTGAGGTCTTAGACCGTTTAACGAGCCTTTTAAAACGCACAGGTTTTAATTCCGACGGTGTATTTGTTATGGATGGTTCAAAACGCTCTAGCCACGGTAATGCTTATTTCACTGGCTTTGGTAAAACTAAGCGTATCGTATTTTTTGATACCTTACTCAAGCACCTCTCACCAACACAGGTTGAAGCCGTTTTAGCACATGAATTAGGTCACTTTAAGCGCAAGCACGTACTAAAAGGCATGATTGCCTCAATGACGATGACATTAATAGGCTTTGCTATTTTAGCGTGGCTAATGAAACAAGCATGGTTTTACACGGCTTTTGGCATTGAACAGCCTTCGACTTACATGGCTTTGATTTTATTTATGTTAGTTTCACCCGCCTTTACTTTCTTTATAGGCCCTATTATGGCGCGCTGGTCTCGTAAACATGAGTTTGAAGCAGATGAGTTTGCAGCAAAAGAATCAGACGCGAATGAACTAATTAGTGCATTAGTTAGTCTATATAAAAAGAACGCAGGAACATTAACGCCAGATCCACTTTATTCGGCGTTTTATGATTCACATCCACCTGCTTCGATACGCATTGCGCGTTTGAAGTCGGTTGGATAAAATATGGTTACGGAGAGATATTATGAAATTTATTAAAACACTAACTAAAAACTCAATATTAGGTTTAGCGGGCTTGCTAATTTCAGTAGCCGCTTCAACATCTGCGATGGCAGCGGGTAACGAAGCTAACGGTAAAAAACTATTTACAGGGTCTAAGTGTGACCAGTGTCACGGCACTGAAGTTTACACACGTAAAGATAGAAAAGTAACCAGCTTAGCTAAGCTTGAAGCTCAAGTAAGACGTTGTGATTCAAATCTAAATACAAATTGGTTTGACGATGAAATCATTGACGTGACAGCGCATTTAAACAAAAACTATTATAAGTTTAAATAACATGATGATTAATTCTTGAGCCACAAAATCAGTACCGGTCGGGTCATCATCCGATTTGGTGCTGAACTCTTAGTAGAAGACACTCCTTCCGAAGATAAAGACCAATCTACCACTCCCGTTCGTTGTACCGCCAAACGCAAGTTTGACACCATTGTTTGTGGCGACACCATCACATGGCACCATAACGAACACGGCAATGCCTCGGTTGATGATTTACTCCCCCGTAAAAATGCACTAACACGCCCCGGTTACCGTGGTCGTCCGCGCACTATTGCCGCAAACATCGATCAACTCGTCATCGTAAATTCATGGCTACCCGAAACCTCATGGGATTTGGTAGATCGCTATCTCATCGCCGCCGAACAGCTTGAAGCCACCGCAATAATCGTAATGAATAAAAGCGACTTGGCAGACAAGCACGCAACAGATGAAGATTGGCAAGCGATGGAAACGTATCGAAGCATCGGCTACGACGTATTCGAAATGAATGCGCTCACAGGCGAGGGTGTACAACAGCTACAAGATTTAATGGCTGATAAAACCAGCATTTTTAGCGGTCGCTCTGGCGTGGGAAAATCCTCCATCGCCAATATCATCCTGCCTGATTTAGACATTGCCGTTGGTGTGATTTCAAACGCAGGCGAAGGCAAACACACCACCACCACCGCAACCTTGCATAAACTACCTAGCGGTGGCTATTTGATAGACTCCCCTGGTGTGCGAGATTATGCTTTAGGTGACATTAGCCTAGAAGACCTAAGCGGTGGCTATATCGAATTCGCACCTTATAAAGACCAGTGCCGATTTAATAATTGTACGCATGATCATGAGCCAAAATGTGCCGTTAGGGTTGCCGTTGAGAATGGTGAAATTTCAAATGAGCGATACCAACGCTATTTGCACGCATTAAGGGGACTCTAATCAAGTCCAATTATTTTTAGCTTGCCAAAACTGCCGATATTTCCCATGAAGATCGGCGCAATAGAATGACTATTACGTCTCACTTCATGAAAAATAGCGACAGTTTTTTCTACGCTAAATTATAATTGACTTAATCAGAGTCCCCTTTAGAAACTTAGACTAAAACAACAATCAAAAACATTAAACGCCTTCGTCATTCTGGCGAAGGCCAGAATCTATTCACGAAGAGGCGCTATGCTTCGACCATGGATACCGACCTACGCCGGTAAAACGTGTTTCGGGACTAAAAAATTACTGCTTTATATGAAAAAAACCATAAATTAGGCTTTCTTTTATACCCACCCCCCCTCTTTTTCGATGATTTGTCCGAGTTTTACCCTCATTTTTAGCTACAAAAGTGGCAAAAAGGGGGGGGGTGGCTTATATTGTTAATCTAAAAACGAAAAACAACTAGAGAACATGCACGAAAGTTGTGATCTCAACACAAGGGGCTTATGCAGTTATTCATTAAAACACCATTGATGGGCGTTTTATTGGTCTTTGGATTATTCCAAACCAGTTTTACCAGCGCACTCTCTCAACAAGATGATTTTTTACAGGCTTATGATGTGCTCCATAAAGGTGGGCTTTATGATGACTCACATTTGCGTGGTTATTTGCTTCACCCTTACCTTGAATATGAGCGGATTAAACAAAATTTCAAAAAAACCAGTGAGCATACGATAGTCAATTTCATCAAAAAAAACCAAAACACGTGGTTGGCTGAAGACTTAAACACTGATTTACTGGTGCGCTATGCCAAGTATAAAAAATGGAAGTCTATACGGGCTTTTTATAAAAGAGAACAAGGTGGAAATAAGGCAAAATGTGTAGGGCTTGATGCAATTATCCGTACATCATCTGGGCAAGCTAAAAAGAATGCACTTAATGAAGGCTTTAAACTCTGGCTATCGGGCAATCAACGCCCCAGCGCCTGTAACTCACTTTTTGACTTACTTAAAAGAAACGGGCGTATCACTGACCAAACAGCATGGCAACGCATCACACTAGCAATGGAAAAAGGTCGTACTAGTCTTTCCAAAAGCTTAGCTAAAAACCTCAATGAGCCATCACTGGTGTCGCTATGGGTTCAATTACGAAAGAGCCCCAGTAAATCACTTAAACATAAACGTCTTAAAAAGAATGATGCGCGTAGTCGTCAGTTAATTGTTTATGCCATTAAACGTCTTGCTCGAAAAAATCCAAATAATGCGAGACAGGTTTGGAATAAGTTTCAAAAAACACACACGTTTACTCCACAAGAGAAGGCTGACGTTGAAAGTTATATTGGCACAAAGCAAGCGTTTAATCACAGCCCGTCTGCATTACAAAATTTAGCTAAAATCCCAAACAAGTACCGCAGTGATGATGGCAACACGTGGATGGCACGCATGGCGTTAAGGCAAGGTGATTGGCGAAAGCTAGGCACTGCGATTGCGTCAATGAACAGCGAAGATCAACAATCTGATATTTGGCAATATTGGCGCGCTCAAGCAGATATTCACACAGGCAAAAAAACCAACATCAATCTTCACAAGCTTGCGAAGAATGCATCGTTCTATGGTTTTTTAGCGGCAGATCAGCTGAAGAAGCCCTATCAGCGACTATTGCAAAAAGAGACTAATTGGAATCAGCTCATCCCTCGAATAAAAAATAGACCTTCTATTCGTAGAGCGGTCGAATTGTTTAGAATTGGCAAACCTAAACTGGCAAAAAAAGAGTGGTTCTGGACGCTAAAGCGGCTAAACAAACAAGACAAACTCACCGCCGCCGCTTATGCTTTGCAAATTAAACAGCCGTTTTTAGCGATTATTACCGTGTCGCAAACAAAAGATTGGAATCAAACAGGTTTACGATTTCCACTAGAATATCAAAGCTTGGTAAAAAGAGCGGCAAAACAACAAGGCATCGCCCCAGCTTGGGCATACGGCATTATGCGTCGCGAAAGTGCTTTTGATTCTCAGATTGTTTCTAGCGCCAATGCAAAAGGCTTGATGCAAATTCTACCCGCTACGGCAAGAGGTGTAGCACGAAAAATAGGTATCAAAAACCATAAAACTAGCGACCTATTTATCCCTGAAAAAAATGCCAGAATAGGTACGGCCTATTTAAGTCAAATGCTAAAACGATTCAAAGGCAATTATGCAAAAGCGACAGCAAGCTATAATGCAGGGCCACATCGTATTCCGCGCTGGTTGCCGAGTAAAACAATATCAGCACCACAGTGGATTGAGGGTATTCCTTTTAATGAAACACGAAAATATGTACGTGCGGTTATGTCTTACACTACGATTTATGATCATAAGATGAACTACAAAAATCGTCGCAATTTACGTTTATCCCAACGTTTACAAAATATCAAACCAAATTAGTATGAAAGCTAGCAGTAAAAATCAGCGAGGTGTTGCACTCATCGTCGCGCTTATAATAACCATGATCGCAATTTCCATTGCGGCAACCGTACTTTATCGCCAGCAAATTCATATTCGCCTTTCTAGCAATATTTCACATTTAGAACAAGCCTACTTATACGTCGATGGTATGGAAGGTTTTGCAGGTACAATTTTAGAAAAAAGTTATGAAGATCATCCCAAGTACGATTCGCTAAAAGATGACTGGGCATTTGAAGGGATTATCTTTCCTATTTTAGGCGGCACGATGAGTGGCCAGATTTATGACTTACAAGCTCGCATCAATCTTAATTCATTGGCTAGACCTATACCTCCTCCGCCAGTTTTAAAAGACAAAAATGGGAAGTTGATAAGCCCTGCCCCTGTAGCAAAACCTGATATTGCAGGAATTACACGTTACCGCCTCTTAAGTCTCATTCGTGAAGTTGATCCAGATGACAGTATGGGGCCTCCACAAAACTTTGCCTCGATTGTTAAAGACTGGATAGATAAAGACCAAACAAATGGCAATGTAAAACCTGGTAATGATGGAAATGGAACGGGTGCAGAAAGCCCATACTACCAAAGCCTAGAACCCGCCTATTTTAGTGCCAATACATTGCTTGTGAACCCTACAGAACTACGCTTATTAAAAGATATGAATAAAGAAGTTTATAATAAACTTGTTAATAAAGACCCAAAATTAAGCCTAGTATCAACCCTACCCATTACGCAAAAAACGCCAATAAATCTGAATACAGCCAATAAAGAAGTATTAAAAAGTATCGGCTTTGACCCATCATCGGCAGATGATATTATTCGTGAACGAGATATTGAACCGTTTGAATCATTAGCAAATAGCTTTCTACAAAATATTATTTCAGCTCAAGGTGGCAATATTGACAAAAATGACCTTGACGTTAAATCAAGCTACTTTTTGTTACGAGGAAAGGTTGAAATTAACAATATTCGCCTATTCATAAATTCTATTTTAGTTCGGAAAAATGGCAAGGTTTCTGTCATAATGCGCGACTTTAGCAATCCAAATTAATCATCCATAAATAAACTAAAATGCAACTTCTGATAATCAAAATCAATGCACTCCACTCAAATCCTGAGTATGCATTATTGGGCAAAAAACAAACTGAAGATCGCTACACGCCAGGTGAGTGGGATAAAGTACGCTCTTTAGCCAAGGGTCGCCGTGTAGTTATACTGTTACCCAATAGCGATGTAGTACTTACCAGCGTTAATATCCCTAGCAAGAATAAAAAACAACTTTACCAAGCCATCCCTTATGCCTTAGAGGACACATTGGCTGAAGATATTGAAGATTTACATTTTGCTATTCATCAAGAAGCTGCACTAGCAGATGCTCATGTTGCGATAATTAATCGTGAACGACTTGATCTTACAATTACTTTATTGCGCAAAAAGGGGATTACTCCACACTTCATCTTGCCGCAATTACTTGCTCAATCTTGCCCAGATAAAGCATGGTCTATTATTCAACAACCAATGGATCTAAATGGCAACCATCCCGTTACCATTCGCTTAAATGCATACAATGGCTTCAGCTGTGATAAAAATTTATTAGATATATTTCTAACAGAACAATTAGAGAAACTAGCACCAGAAACTCTTGCAACAAATATTGATGCAAACGAATTACCTGAAGCACTGCAGTCATTACCACACACTCAAAGCGACCCTACATTAGTAGAATACAGCAGTATCGAAAATGCCCTACCCTTAAATCTACTCACGGGGTTTGTCAGCCATAAGCGTGAATCTAATTTCGACTGGAAAGCATGGCGACCACCGCTTATATTAGCAAGTCTTGTCGGTGCAGTGTGGCTAGGAATTCTTGGCTGGCAAAATAGCGAATTACAACAACAGAAAAAACAATTGAATACATCGATTGAGACACTCTTTAAATCAACTTTTCCTGATAGCCGATTAGTTGATGCCCCCCAGCAAATGGGTAGTAAATTAGCCCAACTGAAAAAGGGAATAACCGAAACCGTTGATTCGCCCTTACCGTTAATCTCTGACATTAGTCCATTGTTAAATCAATACAAAGATTTAACCCTAAAAGAAATTCGCTACCAAGAAAATGAATTGGTTCTAGTAATGCAAGCGCCAAGTTTAACCCGTCTTGAAAGCTTTAAGAAAGAAGCGGCTGAGAAATCCAAACTAAAAATATCCATAAAATCATCAACCACCACAGCTGATAAAGTTGAATCGCTCTTGATTATCACTCCACTCGCAAGTGTTGAAATAAAAGCATCAGGAGCCAACTCATGAAAACTTGGTACAACACATTAGCACCAAGAGAACGTGCGCTGGTTTCTTACGGAAGCATTGTTGCCATACTAATTTTATTATGGATGCTAGTTATAGACCCTTTAATGACTAATCACACAAAGCTAAATAAAGTCATTACTAGTCAGCAAAAAACGTTAGAAAAAATGCAATCTCAAAGTGTTGAGATTAAACAACTACAAACACAAAATGCGAAACCAGTTGTGAATACGAATGGCAACCCACAACAGTTAGTAGAACGCTCATTGCAAACATGGCGATTAAAAACAAAATTAGAACGTATGCAATCTCAAGGCTCAAATGGTGTAAGGCTCACCCTCAAAGATGTAAATGCTGATCGTTTTATGCGTTTTTTATATGAACTTGAAAACAAATATGCACTAACAATTACAAGCCTTATCATTAATAACAATAAGAAAGAAGTAGGCTTTGCTGATGTACGCCTTACTATTAAACGCAACTAAATAAAAGCCAGACCGTCATTAGATAAAGAATTAGGTAATACGAACAAATGAAAAAAATCATATTTATAGGCTTGCTTGCTTTTTTAGCAGCCGCACTTTGGCAATTACCTTTATCTTATGCAAAACCTTATGCCGAGAAAGCCGTAAAAGGGCTGAAGCTAAATAATGTAAGCGGAACAGTTTGGAACGGCGAAGCAAAACAGCTTATTGCCAATAATACCGACTTTGAGAATGTAAAATGGAATGTAAAGCCACTACAAAGCCTAACATCTCTGTCGCTAAAGTTTGATTTTGACATTAAAAGCCGTGATTTTACCGCAAATGGTTTAGCAGGAATCACTCCAAGCAAAACTTTAATTATTAGTAATACCACTTTTTATTTAAACGCCAGCTATCTAAACAAGCAAATAAAAGTGGCTAAAATTTCTGGCGATATTAAAGGAACAATCAAGTACGCAGAAATTAATGAGCAAGACTTACCCCTCATTGATGGCGTTATCAATTGGAAAGAAGCCGCAGTTAGTTCTCCCATTAAGTTACCTCAAGGTGATTACCAAGCCATCATCACGCCAGATTCTGGCAATCTCAAAATTCAACTCAGTTCATCTGATGCTCCTGTGGAACTTGATGGGAAAATAACACTCAATAAAGAATGGATATACAAAACAGACTTGAATATTAAAGCAACCGACCCTAACTTAGCTCCTATGATGGGATTGATAGGTCAAAAGCAAGCCGACGGGACTGTTAATATCAAGCAACAAGGTGATTTGAAGCCTTATATCGGAAAATTAAGGAACAAAGTATGGGCATGGATAACAAAAGCCAATTAGATGATTTAGCAAAAAAATTAGCCGGTTTTATGCCAGCTTCTATACAAGACTTGCAATCTGATTTTGAAACTAATGCCCGTAGTGGTTTAGAAAGCGGCTTACGCAAGATGAATCTTGTCACTCGTGAAGAGTTTGATGTACAGACGGCTGTTTTATTACGCACCCGTGAAAAACTTGAAGCCTTAGAAAAAATTGTTGAGAAATTGGAGAGCAAATAATGAGAAGGCTCATTAGTATTTCTTTACTCACTTTCTTTATTACATCATTCTCCAGCGTGTTAGCTGAGCCACATCTCCACGGTGCACGGACACATACACATCCCTTTCCTGCTCAAGGCGTTAGACATAAACATGGTGCTGGTGCAATGGGTCATTATCCCGCGGGTATAACTGCACCAACTAAACAAGCAAGTCTTCAAACAAAACAGCCACCCTTACAACAAAGACAACGAGCCACTCCTAAATCAGGCAACGCTACTTCAGAACTTCAAAAAGCATATCAACGAAAAGACTATAAAAGCGTTTTCCGTATTGCTTCTGGCTTTGCAAAGCGCGGAAACCCCACCGCCGAATATATAATGGGCGAACTGTATTTATATGGTTTAGGCCAAAAGAAAAACCCAAAACTTGCTTTTAACTATTTTAAGAAGTCTGCAGACAAGAAACATCCAGGTGCGCAACACTTGCTTGCTTCACTTTATGAGACAGGTACTGGCACAAGAAAAAACCCAACAAAAGCGATCAGTTATTACAAACTTGCAGCGGCTCAAGGAGTTCCTGATTCATTAGTACGACTTGGGGTTTTATATGAGAACGGCAAAGGAGTAAAAAAGAATATACCTACGGCAATGCGTTATTACGAACAAGCTGCAAACAAAGGGATGACTGAAGTACAGCTAATGATGGGAGAGCGTTACCTCAAAGGTGTAGGTGTTAAGAAAAACCCAAGGAAAGCCTTTCAGTTTTTCAACAAGGCATCCCAAACTGGTGATAAAAAAGCAGATTACTGGATAGGTTTTTTACATGCTAATGGAATAGGTACAAAAAAGAACTCCAAGCTTGCCGTGAAATATATGTTAAAAGCGGCAAAACGTAATGACCCTGATGCGCAGTTTTTTATGGGAGGATCATATCTAAACGGTATAGGCGTTAAAAAGAATTATAAACAAGCTATTGATTGGTATAAAAAAGCGGCCAACAAAAATCTAGCTGATGCACAACATATTTTAGGTATCATTTATCTACAAGGTGTTGGCACTAACAAAAATTATAAAACTGCTTTTTCATGGTTTAACAAAGCGGCGAAAAAAGGCCTTGCTGAATCACAACTTTACTTAGGTGATTTATACGTTGATGGCTTGGGTGTCACTAAAAGTCATAAGCAAGCTTTAAAGTGGTACAAAAAAGCAGCTAATAAAAATATATCAGAGGCGCAGTATAGTGTTGGAGCAATGTATGCAAATGGCTTTGGCACAACTAAAAACTTTAAAGAAGCAAAAAAATGGTTTCAAAAAGCAGCTAAGCAAAAGAATCCTAAAGCCATTAATGCTTTAGCTGTGCTTAAAAAGAATGGTCTTTGATTTATAGACTCTCTCTTTTTTAGATTATTTATATGAGGGCTTCAAAGATGCCTTGCTCTCTATTCTTTCTCACCGCATTCCAATTAAAAACTTTTCCATTCATGGCAACATAAACACCCTGTGGTAAACACTGTACTGCTCCTAAAGCAAAACCCATATTAAAGGTTGCATCTGAATGTTTAAAAACAAAGGGGATCATTGCGCCAAGCAATACTATTGTCTTTTCAAGTTTTACTTCAGCCAAGACTGAAGCGGTTTTAACGATGGTGTCTGTGCCATGCGTAATCAATATTTTATCTTGCGATGTGTTTTTGCAAGCCTTTAATATAGTTTGTCGATTTTCATCTGTCATCTCTAGACTATCTAGCAACATCACTTGCTCTAGCTCAATATCCGCACGATTTCGTCCTAACGCTAGTAATTCTGGCATATGCGTTTCGGTAAAATCTAACTCGCCGTTAGATTCATTGTAGTGCTTGTCTATTGTTCCGCCTGTTAGCATTAATTTTATACTCATACTTGTTTCTACTCACTTTAACTCACTTTCAAACGAGGGACAGCCTCTAATAGTTTTTGTGTGTACTCCTGTTGTGGATTCCCGCAAACATCCGCTGTTAATCCCTGCTCTACAATTTTTCCTGCTTTCATCACGACAGTCTCATCGCTTAAATACTCAACCACGCCGATATTGTGTGTGATGAAAAGCAAGGTTAGATCACGTTGTTGTCGTATCTCTAATAACAGCTGTAGAATTTCTGCTTGCACTGAAACATCAAGCGCACTGGTGATTTCATCACAAACAATAAACTCAGGGTCAACCACCAAGGCGCGCGCTAAACCAATTCTCTGCCTTTGACCACCTGAAAATTCATGTGGATAACGCCATAAATGATCTCGGTCAAGTTGCATAATCTCTAGCACTTTTGCGGCACGTTCAATACGATCTTCTTTATTTTCACCAATACCATGAACACTCATTGGCTCGGTCAATGTAGTTACAATTTGTAGGCGAGGATTCAAAGAGGATTGCGGGTCTTGAAAAGCAATTTGTATGCGCGGGCGAATCGGGCGTAGCTGTTTTGGTGTTAAACCAACCAGCTCTTGTCCTGCTAATTTAATACTGCCTTCTGTGGCAGCCTCTAATTGCACAATGGCACGACCTAATGTGGTTTTCCCACAGCCTGATTCACCCACCAATGCCATGATTTTGCCTTTATGGATACGCAAGTCAACATCATCCACTGCGCGTACATGATCGGTTATTCTGCGAAACAGACCCGTTTTAATCGGGAACCACACTTTTAAGTTATCCACCGTAATCAATGCATCGTGGTCCGTTTCTAACTTTTCAGCACGTTTAAAATGGCTGGGGCGTTCAAGGTTTTCTGGCACTGCCGCCAATAGCTTTTTTGTATAGGGGTGTTTGGGGTTTCTCAACAATGTTTTCACATCGCCCTGCTCCACGATCTTGCCCTTTTGCATAACGCCAACTTGATGCGCCATTTGAGCAACCACACCCAAATCGTGAGTAATAAATAAGATACTCATGCCTGTGGTTTTTTGCAGATCTTTCATCAATGAGAGTATTTCTGCCTGAACGGTTACATCCAGCGCAGTTGTTGGCTCATCAGCAATTAATAAATCTGGCTTACAAGCAAGCGCCATCGCAATCATCACGCGCTGGCGTTGCCCGCCTGATAACTGATGCGGAAAATCATCAAAACGACCTTCTGCATTCTTGATCTGTACCTGCTTCATCGCTTTAATAGTTTGATCTTTTGCGTCTTGGTCAGATAGCCCTGTATTATGTAATTGAAGTGCTTCTACAATCTGCTCGCCAATACTAAACACTGGATTTAAAGAAGTCATTGGCTCTTGGAAGATCATTGCGATGCGTGAACCACGAATTTTTCTTAGCTCATCGTCTTCAAGTTTTAATGTATCAACTTGTGCATGGCTTTCATCAGCTTTACGCCAATCAAAAAGTATTTCGCCCGCTGGATTGGAGCTAATGCCTGCAGGTAACAATTGAATAATTGAAAGCGCACAGACAGATTTTCCACTGCCAGACTCACCAACCAAACAATAGGTTTCACCTTTTTTAATATCAAAACTAACATCATTAACGGCTTTGATAATTTCTTTTTTGCCAACCTGCAAATGTGTTTGCAGGTTTTTTATACTAAGCAATGGAGAGGTTAAGTTCATCTACAACTAATCCTCACGCTTAGTAACAGTTGGGTCAATCGCATCGCGCAACGCCTCACCCATGAGGTTGTAGGCAAACACGGTGAGAAAAATCGCACCACCTGGGAATGCTGCCATCCACCAATTAAATACCGATGATTTAACGGCCTGATTAAGCATCTGCCCCCATGAAGGCTCATCAACCAAACCCAATCCTAAAAAACTCAAGGTCGCAACCGCAAGGATTGCCGATGCTACGCCAAAACTGGCAGCAACCAATAACGGCGCAATTCCATTGGGTAACATATGTTTAAAAAGAATTGAACGTAAAGGCAAACCACTGGCAATTGCCGCTTGAACATAATCTTGCTTACGCAGTTTTAAAAACTCAGCACGAATATATCGCGCATAGCCTGACCACCCCGTCACGCCAATGATAATCATCATGATATATATGCTACGGCCAAAGAAGGCAACAAAGGTCAGTAACAAAAAGAGCACAGGAATGGCTTCAAATATCTCAACCAAACGCATCCCCAACATATCAACCTTGCCTGAAAAGTAGCCCATTTGTCCGCCGATAATAATACCGAGAAACATGGCAATGCCGGTTGCTATAAAACCAATCGACATGGCGATACGTGAAGCGTGAATCATTCGGCTTGCTACATCAGCGCCGTTTTCATCCGTGCCCATAATATGGTTGCGCTTGATGTCTGACAGCGGTGCTTCTAAACCTGTATCGCCATAATCACGTAGATAATCTTTTGCAGAATATGGAATGGGCGGTAGCACCATCCAATCGTATTCACTGGCTGTCTCACGGTATTGCTCATAAACAATGAGTTTAGGGGGCGAAACAAAGGCCTTCCCGGCAAAACCCGCTAGCATAACCAGTGTTGCAAAAATCCATAACTTGGTTGAAAAAGTTAGGCGTAATTTCCAGAGCACAAGTAAAACCAGAAATGCACTCATCACCAAGACATCTTCTGCGCTAATATATCGAAGAATTGGGAAGATAATGTCCCCATTTTTACTCGCAATCAACGGCATACTATTTGCCAATATCGGGGCAAACGCGGCTACAAATGATAGGATGATCACCCATGCCAAACCTAGCCTTGCACCCCAGCCCGAAAAGGCCGAACGCAAAATGCGCCTACCGTAAGATTGATTAATCCGTGTCTGGCTCATATCAGTCATATTGAACCCTCGGGTCAACCAATGTATAGAGAAAATCTGAAATCAGATAACCAATCAGTGATAGTATTCCGCCAATCATAGTGATCGATAAAATCAACTCTCTGTCACGTGATTGCACTGCCTCAATCACTAATTTCCCCATGCCTTCGATGCTAAAGATGGACTCGATAATAACCGAGCCAGCTAATAGCCCCGGCAAGATACCTGAAAAAATTGTGATCAACGGCAGTAAACTATTACGGAAAACGTGTTTCCATAATACATCGTTTTCAGCCACACCTTTTGCACGTGCAGTGCGTGCATAATCTGCATTTAAGTTTTCTAAGATCGAGGTTCGGGTGATTTTTGCCAAGCCTGCAAAACTGCCGTAAGACAGCGCAACAATTGGTAAGATCAAATGCCAAATTTTATCAAATAAGAAACCACGTACAAACTCACCTGATTGAAACTGCATAGCGATTAATAAACCGATACCTATGCCTGCCATGCTTAAGCCCCCAACACGAAAGAAACTAAACTTCGTCCAAGCAAACAAACCTAAAGTGACCGCGCCTAACAATGGCAACATTATCCAATTTAATAATAGCGTTTCAGGGTGTGAATTCGCCATCCATGCACCCAGTGCAGCGCCAATTAACGCTGATACAATCACGCGTAATTTCACATTGCACCATTGACTAAAGATAACCGCGCCAACCGCGCCCAACATCATAAACACAAAGACTTTGGCAACATCAAACAGCGATGACCAATGCGGTAAAAAGGGCATATTATAGGCTTCTCGACTGGATAAACCCGAGGTCGGAAACCAGTGCCAATGCTGTACGCTGGCAAAAAAACCAATCATCAAAACACCAGCCAACATACTAGGTATTGACCAAAGTGCCAGCATAATAATATTGGTGGAAACATCAAAACGCCCCCCTCGATCAGTCGCCGCATTCATGCCAATAATGATGGCGAGAATATAAATAAGCGGAATGGTAATAACATTGAGTAATAAAGTAATCGGCAAACGCTCGCCAATTAGATCGCTTACCGAGCGTCCATAATTAAAGCTTTCGCCTAAGTCCGAGCCTTTTAGCAATGAAAAGCCATCGATATTACGCTCTTTATCAAAAGTAAAACCGATGGGGGAAATATTATTGAGCCACCGTAGATATTGCACAGGCATCGGGTCATCAAGCCCGTAGCGTTTATTGTAATAATCAATCATCGCCTTTTTTTCGGCGGGTTTCATATTACCTTCTACTAAGCCTTCGGCGCTGATGCCACCTGGTGCGCTTGCCATTACAGCAAATACGACCATGGTGATTCCCAACAATGTGGGAATCATGAGGAGAATACGGCGTATTAAATACGTCAACATACGTTAATTTTGTCCTTCTTGTTTTTCTTGTTGATGTTGCTTTTCTGAATAATTTTGATCAGATAAATCAAGTTCATTTTCAATGGATAATGTTTCTTTTTCTGCAGACAGGTCTTCTTTAAATTCTTCTATTCCTTCTTCTCTCATTTTCAATTCAAGCTCTGGGTATAATTTATCAATATCTTGAATTTCGCTCAAACTTGGCATTTCATCCAATGATTTAAGGTTAAAGTAATCTAAAAACTGACGAGTTGTACCAAGCAATGCTGGGCGACCTGGAACTTCTTTATGCCCTACAATACGAATCCAATCACGCTCTTGTAAGGTTTTGATGATGTTTGAGCTAACTGCCACACCGCGTACATCCTCTATTTCTGCACGAGTGATCGGTTGACGATAAATGATGAGCGCTAATGTTTCTAAAAGCGCGCGTGAATATTTTGCTGGCTTTTCATCCCAATGCTGGGTGACCCATTTTTTGTATTCTTTCTTGGTTTGAAAACGAAAGCCGCTGGATGTTTCAACTAACTCAAACCCATGATTATCAAATGACTCCTGAAGCTGGCTCAAGGAAGATTTAACGTCGTTTCGGTTAACAAGGTCTTCTGGCTCGAAAAAGCCTAGTAGCTTTTCTACCGACAATGGTTTTTCCGCGCTTATGAGAATAGCTTCGAGTATTTTTTTTAATTTATCGGTTTGCATTCCGTATTTTAGTATCCAATTGCAGTTTTTAAGTCCTTAAAAACACTTTTTATTTGACCACCCCCCCTGTTTTTTGCTTTTTTGTACGCCCTAGGCGTTAAAAAGTATATCGTTACACCTTCCGAAGGAAGTGTCGATGCTGGTTGAAGCATCGAAAATACTATTTTTACGTACAAAACAGCGAAAAACAGGGGGGGTGGATACATTTATTTATCTAAAAAACCTCTCCCAGCAGAGAACCGTAAAAATCATGTATATTATTCTTCCACACTTGCCACCGGCTTTAGGTAAATCGGTGCAAAGGCCTCTGCTTGCACCATATCAATCACTTTTAATTTTAGCAACTCAAGCACCGCCATTAAAGTCACCACAACGCCTAAGCGTCCTTCTTTTAAGGTGAATAAGCTTTGAAACTCTACAAACTCATCGCCATTTAGCTTTGATAATACATGAGTCATTCGTTCACGGATGGAAATTTCTTCGCGTTCAATCTCATGATGCTTTTGCATATCGACACGGTTGAGAATATCTTGAAATGCCAATAATAACTCTTTCATATCAACTTCGGGTTCGGGCTTTTCTTTATCATCTCGAATGACCTCAACATCCACATCAAAATTATCACGTCCTTTGCGTGGAAGCTCATCAATATCAGTCGCCGCTTGTTTGAATCGCTCGTACTCTTGTAAACGCCTTACTAATTCAGCACGCGGGTCGTCTTCATCTTCTACCTCTTCATGGCGCGGTAATAACATACGTGATTTGATTTCTGCCAGCATGGCTGCCATCACTAGGTATTCTGCGGCCAAATCAAGATTAACCGTGCGCATCAACTCGACATATTCCATATATTGTCGTGTGATTTCATAAATGGGTATATCGAGAATATCTAAATTTTGACGACGTATTAAGTAAAGCAATAAATCTAACGGGCCTTCAAAGGTTTCAAGAAAAACCTCCAAAGCATCGGGCGGAATATAAAGATCTTCAGGCGGGGAAGAAATCTCCTCTCCCTGCACAATGGCGAATGGAAGCTCACCTTGGCTGTGTGCCGAGTAGTGTAATTCGCCTTGCTTGTCTTTATCTGATTTCATAAATGACTGGCTATACGAACCTCATTGCTTCCACTACGTCGTCCAAGGTTTCTCTCGCAACCTCTCGTGCCGCCTCACTACCTTCATCAATAATTGCTCTTACTGCTGAGCGATCATTTTCAAACTCTTTGGCGCGCTCACGAATTGGCTCCATTTCAGCTTGAACAGCATCAATCAATGGCTTTTTACAATCAAGACAACCAAAGGATGCAGCACGACAACCTTCGTTTACCCACATTAACGTTTTATCATCAGAATAAACTTTGTGTAAATCAAAAACGGGGCATTTTTCAGGATCACCAGCATCGGTTAAACGTGCACGCGCTGGATCGGTTGGCATTTTACGAATCTTTGTATCAAGCACATCGGGATTTTCACGCAAAGCTATTGTATTGCCGTAAGATTTAGACATTTTTTGTCCATCTAGCCCTGGCATTTTTGACGCTTTGGTAAGTTTGGCCTCTGGCTCTGGTAAGATAATTTTACCCATGCCTTCAAGATAACCAAATAGACGTTCACGATCACCGACAGAAATATTTTGCTGAGATTCTAATAGTGCTTGACCAACTTCAAGCGCCTCATCATCACCCTGTTCTTGATAGCGCTTTCTTAAATTCCGATACAACTTGGAATCTTTTTTGCTCATTTTCTTAATGGCTTCTTCAGCACGCTTTTCAAAATCAGCTTCACGACCATAGATATGATTAAAACGACGTGCTACTTCACGCGTCAATTCGATATGCGCAACCTGATCTTCACCCACTGGTACCATATCGGCTTTGTAAAGCAAAATATCAGCAGATTGCAATAGGGGATAACCCAAGAATCCGTAGGTGGCTAAATCTTTTTCCCGTAATTTTTCTTGCTGATCCTTATAAGTTGGCACGCGCTCTAGCCAACTAAGAGGTGTAATCATCGACAATAACAAGTGCAACTCAGCATGCTCTGGTACTTGCGATTGTAAAAAGATGGTAGCAGAGCTAGGGGCTATTCCTGCTGCCAACCAATCAATGACCATATCTTCTACATGCGTAGGTGTTCCGCTAGGATCATCATAATGTGTTGTTAACGCATGCCAATCTGCTACGAAAAAGAAACACTCGTAGTTTAATTGCATTTCTACCCAGTTTTTTAGTACACCGTGGTAATGACCTAGGTGGAGTTTTCCTGTAGGGCGCATGCCTGAAACGACACGTTGATTTTGGGGGATATTTGTTGCCATAGCTTATTAAAAATTAAACCTATTTATAAAAATAAAGAATTTATTGTGCGTAAAAAGAAACCGATGATCGGGTTCATAATGCTACCTAACACACCAAAATAAAGTAAACCCATAACGATAAAAAAGCCATACGGTTCTATTTTATCAAGAATAGCAGAAACTGATGGCGGCACGAAACCAGCCAACACTTTACTGCCATCCAGTGGAGGGATTGGGAATAAATTAAACACAAATAATACCAAGTTAATAGTAATACCTGCGCTTGCCATTGCGACTAAGCCTTTCGCTATATTTGCGTCAGGTACCATTGTTGCTAGTTTAAGAAATATCACCCACAGTATTGCCATGACTACATTCGCCAGTGGTCCAGCAACTGCCACTATAGCCATATCCCTGCGAGGCTGTCTAAGGTTACGTGTATTAACAGGCACGGGTTTTGCCCAACCAAATGCAAAGCCAGAAAGTAATAGCATTGCAATCGGTACAACAATAGTTCCAATCGGGTCAATATGCTTTATAGGATTTAGTGTTAGTCGCCCCAACATTTTGGCGGTTCCATCGCCCAGCTTATTTGCTACCCAGCCATGCGCGACTTCGTGTACAGTAATTGCGAATATCACAGGAATCGCCCAAACAGCGATAGTGTATATTATTTTTTCTATGTCCATTTTATTCTTATCGTTTCCTAATTTAGGTCGTTTCTATTTTTAATGTTGTGTTAGCCAATCAGTATTACCTAAACCTTGCCTCAATATTTCTGGCGCACCATCTATCAAACTCACAACGGTTGTCGGCTCATGCCCACTGAAACCACCATCTATAATCAAATCCACCACACCCTCAAGCTTGAGACGTATTTGATACGGGTCAGTCATCGGATATTCTTCACCTGGCATGATCAATGTGCTCGACATTAACGGTTGGTCTAGCTCTTCAAGCAAAGCAGAACACACAGCGTTATCAGGCACGCGCAGACCAATGGTTTTGCGTTTAGGATTGAGCAAACGTTTCGGCACTTCTCGGCTGGCTTGCATAATAAACGTATACGGACCCGGTGTAAGTGTTTTCATTAGCCGATAGTTCATATTATCAACCACGGCATACTGTGAAATCTCAGATAAATCACGACAAACCAATGTGAAGTTATGGTTTTTATCCAGCTGACGAATCATCCGAATCTTATCAACGGCTTTTTTATCACCTAGATGACAGCCTATCGCATAACTCGAATCGGTTGGGTATATCACGACACCACCCTTATTTATAATCTCAACAGCTTGTTGAATTAGACGCTTTTGCGGATTATCTGGATGTATTTCAAAAAATTGACTCATAGAACTACTAACCAAAAGAGTTAAGCGTTAAAATGCGCTATTCTACATCACGAGTCGCCTTAGGGCATATAACAACAATGAAGTTTTTGCTTGATTTTTTCCCCGTCGTTTTATTTTTTATCGCTTATAAGTTTTTTGGTGATTTACCACCTCAACTTATCGACAGCACTAACAGCTTGCCTTTCGTTTCTCTTGACCCTAAAGAACCCAAAGATGCCATTTATTTTGCAACACTAACCATCATAATCGCGACACTCATTCAAAATATTAGTCATTGGTTTATCTTTAAAAAGCTAGAGAAAATGCATATTATTTCATTAGGCATCTTAATTGTGTTTGGTAGTCTCACGCTTGCATTTAAAGATCCTTTATTTATCAAATGGAAAGTGAGCATTTTTAACTGGGTTTTTGCGACAGTTATCATTGGCAGCCAATTTATTGGTAAAAAACCACTAATTGAGCGCATGATGGCTCATGCTATCGAAGTCCCTAAAAACATATGGCGAAACATCAATTTCACATGGGGAATATTTTTTGCCATGGTAGGGGTTGTAAATATCTATGTTGCCTATAACTATAGTGAAGAGACATGGGTAGACTTTAAACTCTTTGGCGTTCTTGGAATGACAATCGTATTTATGATTGCCCAAGGCATCTACCTTGCTAAACATGCCGTAATTGATGAAGAGGATAGCGAGACAAATCAACAAGCAAAGGAAGACAAGTAATGCTTTATGCAATAATCTCTGAAGATATTGATAATAGCTTAGAAAAGCGCTTATCAGTTCGTCCTGCTCATATTGAACGTCTACAAGAACTGAAAAAAGAAGGACGTTTAATATTAGCAGGCCCACACCCAGCAATTGATAACGAAGACCCAGGAACTAATGGCTTTACAGGTAGTCTCATTGTTGCTGAGTTTGACTCGCTAGAATCTGCTCAGCAATGGGCTGACATAGATCCTTACATTAAAGCAGGAGTTTACAAAAGAGTCACTGTAAAACCTTTTAAGAAGGTACTACCATAGGGCTAACCTTAAATTATTAACTATAAATATATATTTCAACGAAGGAAAAGGGAAACACAAATGCATATTAATAAAAAAACCATTATCGCAACTTCAATCATCAGTTTAGCGCTTGCTACTGCAACACTTAACGCTGATGAAAAAGCACCTGCTGATACAGTCGTTGCGACAGTGAATGGTGATAAAATCATGAAAAGTACA
>Ga0256839_1001583_pt1 | contig 27265 bp, 27 predicted proteins | sample 354166metaG_FD_185968 | JGI IMG/M metagenome (GOLD analysis project Ga0256839, IMG submission 185968) | Hydrothermal vent microbial communities from Mid Atlantic Ridge, Atlantic Ocean - 354-166 | ecosystem: Environmental > Aquatic > Marine > Hydrothermal vents | place: Atlantic Ocean: Mid... | reverse complement strand
TTTCGACCAGGTATCAATATCCTTTTTGGTATAACCAACCACGGTTGGCTTACCGGTGGTACCGGAAGATGCATGAATGCGTGCAACATCTTCGCGCGGCACCGCAAACATGCCAAACGGGTAATTATCACGAAGGTCTGTTTTTACGGTAAATGGAAACTTCGCAAGATCTGCCATGCTTTGAATATCATCCGGGCGAACACCGGCATTGTCAAAGCTCTGCTCATAGAATGGCACATTTTGATAGGCATGATTGAGCGACCATTTCAAACGCTCCACCTGCAGGTTTTCAATCTCATCCCGCGAGGCAGTTTCAATGTGATCAAGTGTTTGTTTATCCGGTGTCAGGTCCAGCATAATTTCCTCTTATTCATCTTCATCAATCTCGGGCAAATGTTGCCCTTTTACGGTTCGCGAGTTACCGCGAAATTCTGCAACCACATCACCGTCTTGCCGCGATATTGTAATATCGTAAATACCCGAACGTCCGAATTTTTGCCGCTCCTTGGCAGAAGCCACCAGCACTTCGCCTTCATATGCCGGTTTGATAAAGTCAATCGAACAATGCTGCGCAACGGTGAGCTGGTTATAGCTGTTGCAGGCAAAGGCAAAGGCGCTATCGGCCAGCAAAAAAATATAGCCGCCATGACAAATATCATGCCCGTTGAGCATATCTTTGCGAACCGGCATTTTCAGCACCGCGCGGCCGCTGGCAATCTCGATAATCTCCATGCCCAAATCACGCGAGGCGCTGTCTTTTTCCCACATTACCTTGGCGCAGGCTTTGGCCAGCGCATCATCAGACATTTTGGAATTATTTGACATCAAGCGTCTTTCTTCCCGGTATATTTTGGTTTGCGCTTTTCTAAAAACGCAGTAACCCCTTCAATATAATCAGAAGAACTGCCAGCTTTACGCTGCAGATCGCGCTCCAGATCCAGCTGTTCATTGTAGGTATTGGTGGCAGCCGCATGAATAGCGTATTTTGCCAGACCCAGACTAACCGTTGGCGCAATGGCAAAATCCTCCATCATCTTATGCGCCTCCGCCATCAAATCATCATCATCAATGGCCTTCCAGATCATGCCCCATTGCTCCGCCTGTTCGGCGAATACCGGCGTGGCGGTCAAGGCAAGCGCTTTTGCCCGTGCCTGACCAATTAGCTGAGGCAATATCCAGGTGCCACCGCTATCCGGCACCAGGCCAATTTTGGCAAATGCCTGAATGAACCGCGCAGATTTAGCCGCTAGAACAATGTCGCAGGCCAATGCGATATTAGCACCAGCTCCAGCCGCAACCCCGTTCACCGCACAAATAACCGGCACCTCTAGCGCCCTGATCTGGCGCACCAGCGGGTTGTAATAGGCTTCAATTGTGGCACCCAAATCCGGTGTCTTATCGCTTTGGCTGAAATCGCGTTCGCCTAGATCCTGCCCGGCGCAAAACCCGCGCCCTGCCCCGGTTATCATTACCGCGCGACAATCCTTGTCTGTGGCCACATCATTAAGGGCTGATCGCAATGCAATGTGAAGCTCGTCATTGAAGGCATTGAGCTTGTCAGGCCGGTTTAATGTGAGAACATGATAGCCGGTTTTCTTTTCAACCAGCAGAACTTTATCAGCCATATTGACCTCCAATTACCTTCAATTTCAAAAAAACACTTGCATAAGCCGACCGAGCGGTCAATTAATTATTCAGCAAGTTTATCAGCCACCGGGAGAACCTCAATGACCATAATGCAACTCAACAGTTTTTCCGCCAATCAATGGATCGCACCTGCTGGCAACATTACACCGATTGCCAGTGCGGTTAGCGGAGAAATCATTGCCGAGGCATCCGCAGATGATGTGAATTTTGCCGCCATGTGCGAACATGCGAGAACTGTTGGTGGTAAGGCTCTGCGTGCGCTCACCTTTCACCAGCGGGCAGAAATGTTGAAGGCGTTGGCTAAACATCTCAATGAACGCCGTGATGCGCTATATCAGCTTTCCTTCCAAACCGGTGCCACCAAGCGCGACAGCCAGATTGATATTGATGGCGGCATTGCCACCATGTTTGTTTATTCATCCAAGGGCCGGCGCGAATTACCCAATACGCATACGCTGCTCGATGGAAATGTGGAAGCACTTTCGCGCGGTGGCAGTTTTATTGGCCATCATATCTATACGCCGCTCAAGGGCGTGGCGGTGCATATCAACGCCTTTAATTTTCCAGTCTGGGGCATGTTGGAAAAACTCGCGCCGAGCATTTTGGCAGGCATGCCAGTGATCGTAAAACCCGCAACAGATACCGCCTATCTTACCCATGCCTGTTTTCAAATGATGATCGAGAGCAATATCCTGCCCCAAGGCGCCATTCAACTGGTCATCGGGCGGCCAAAAGAAATGCTGGATCATCTCACCTGTCAGGATGTGGTTGCCTTTACCGGTTCTGCCGATACCGCCAAAATGCTAGGCAGCAATAAAAATTTACGCAAGAACGCCACCCGCTTTACCGCTGAAACGGATTCGCTCAACGCCTCCATTCTTGGACACGATGCCACAAACGGCACGCCGGAATTTGATCTGTTCATCCGCGAAGTTGCGCGCGAAATGACCGTGAAAGCCGGGCAAAAATGCACAGCCATTCGCCGCGCCATCGTACCTCGCAACGCGCAAGAAGCAGTCATTGATGCGCTCAAGGCGGCACTCACCAAGGTCACAATTGGCGACCCGGCACTGGAGACCACACGCATGGGCGCTTTGGCAGGCCAGCGCCAGCGCCGCGATGTTCAGGAAAAAATCAACATCCTGAAAACCGAATGCGAGCAGATGCTTGGCAATGATGAGGGCTTTGAAGTATCCGGCGCAGACGCAGAAAAAGGCGCTTTCATTCAGCCGGTTCTGCTATATTGCGAAAACCCTCACTCAGCCACAAAGGTACACGAAGTAGAAGCCTTTGGTCCGGTTTCAACTGTCATGCCCTATGACGATGTGGAGGATGCGATTGTGCTTGCCAATCGCGGCCTGGGTTCTCTGGTCGTCTCGGTCTTTACCCACGACACTTCGATTGCAACAGAATTTCTGCTGGGCGCAGGCTCGTTTCATGGGCGCATGTTGTTTGCCGACCGTGACAGCGCCAAGGAAAGCACCGGCCACGGATCACCCATGCCGCATTTGGTGCATGGCGGACCGGGACGCGCCGGTGGTGGTGAAGAGCTTGGCGGCATCAGAGGTGTCATGCACTATATGCAACGAACCGCCATTCAAGGCAGCCCGCGTTTGCTTTCAGCCATTGGCGGGCGCTGGTTTGATGGTGCGCCTGAAATGAGTGCCCCCCCTCACCCGTTCCGCCTCAGCTTCAATGAATTGCAGATTGGCAAAACCATTCACACAGAACCCAGAACCATTACGCTTGAGGACATCGAACATTTTGCTGAATTTTCCGGTGATAATTTCTATGCCCATATGGACGAGGAAGCAGCCAAAGCCAATCCATTTTTCCCCGGCCGCGTGGCGCATGGCTATCTGCTCCTGTCCTTTGCCGCCGGTCTGTTTGTCGACCCGCTTCCCGGCCCGGTTCTGGCCAATTACGGGCTGGATAATCTGCGCTTTCTTAAACCTGTGCCGCCGGGCGACACCATCAAGGTACGACTGACTGCGATGGAAAAAAGCAAGCGTAATGATGAATATGGTGAAGTGCGCTGGGACGTGGAAATCACCAATCAGGACGATGAGCCGGTCGCTAAATATGAGCTTTTAACAATGAACGCGATGGATTGAGCAGGCCATGAATAACAAAAGCGCTACACTGGAAAATCTTGTATCCATATTGAGTGAAAATTTTGCCCCGTGGATCAAGGCACTTAATATTGAGCCGGTTGAAATCACCAAAAGCGGTGCAAAATTCATAATGCCGGAAAATGCCGATCTTTCCCGCGAGGGTGGCATAATTTGCGGTCAGGCATTGGCCTCACTTGCTGATACAGTCGGCGTGCTGGCCCTTTGTGCCCACAATGAAAAATTCAGGCTACTCACTACCGTCGACATAACCACCCATTTCATGCGCCCGGCAATGAAAGGCATGGTTGAGGCAGAAGTAACGATCTTGTCGAATGGTCGACGCATGGCGACCTTGCGGGTAGACATCAGACAAGAGGGATCGCCCAAAATCGCCGCCGGCGCCACCTGTGCCTTTGCCTATCTGGATTCTTAACCCAGCCGAACCGGCAAACTATTATAGCCGCGAAAACGCGCCAGCGGGTTAAGCTTAGCCTTGCCATTTGCCTGTATATTGGGAAAACGCTGCACAAGTTTTCCAATTGAAGCCTTGCCCTCAAGCCGCGAAAGCGTCGCGCCAAGGCAAACGTGAATGCCGGTTATAAATGCCAAATGCTTGTTTGGCTGACGGGCCACATCAAATTGCTCTGGATTTTCAAATATTGCGGGATCACGGTTAGCGCCCGCAATTGATGTATGAATATAGGTGCCTTTGGGAATGTTCAGACCATCAATTTCAAAATCTTCGCTCGCCAACCGGTTGCCAATCTGCAGCGGACTTTGAAAGCGCAACACTTCTTCGATTGCGCTGCCAACCAGGCCTGGGTCATCTTTCAATTTTTGAAACTGATCAGGATGTTCAAGCAGCATCGCCAGCGCGTTACCAACCAGACTTGTGGTGGTCTCATGCCCCGCATTGAGCAGGAAAATACAATTTTGAATAAGCTCTTCCTGCGATAACCGCTTGCCATCGAACTCGCCAAATATCAGCGTTTGCAGCACCTCGCCCTCGCCCGCAGCATCCGGGTTTTTGCGCCGGTGGTTGATCAAGTCATCCAGTAACGCGCTAAACTCAACTACCGCATCATTGCCCACCTGCAAGCGTTCATCCGGCACCACCGGGTCCAGCGCGCCCAAAATGGCCATAGAATATCCGCGCAATCTGGGGCGAAATTCTTCCGGAATACCGAGCATGAAAGATATTATTTCAGTCGGCAACTCGCTGGCATAAGACGCAATAAAATCAAATTCTTGTGCGTCTTCCAGCCGATCCAGCAAACTATCAATAATTTGGTCAATCAGCGGTTCCATTTCGGCCAGTTTGCGCGGTGTGAATGCTGCCGCCAGCAATTTGCGTACAATGGTATGATAGGGCGGATCATTGAAAATCAAACTGGTGGTGTGGTGTAAATAGAGCGGCGTTTGTCCAAACTTTTGACCAAAAGCCTGCTTTTTGTCCGAACTCATATGTTTGGCCTGATAAACAGCTTTCACATCGCGGTATCGGGTAAGATATAAGGAACCATCCGGATTTTTATGCACCGGACTTTCCTCACGCAAGGCCTTTAAAACAGGAAAAGGGTTTTCGATAAAATCCAACCCGATTGCGTTGAGATCAAAATCCTGCACCAAAACCCAACTCCCTTTTTGCCCAAACGCTACTTTGAATGTTGATTTCTAATCCTGCGAACCAACATCCAGATAATCACCAGCACAAGCGGAACTGACATCGCCATCACCAACCCCGGCTGAAGCCCCGTATAATCCTGGACCCCCTTGGCCAGATAGCCAATCAGGCTAACTACATAATAGCTGACAGCAGCAATCGACAGGCCTTCCACCGTTTGTTGCAAGCGAAATTGCTGCCGCGCCCGGCGGTCCATTGATTCCAGCAATTCGTGATTTTGCGCTTCCAGCTGAATATCCACCCGCGTGCGCAGCAGATTTGCCGCCCGTGACAATTTCTTGGAAGCAATAAAAATTCTGTCCTCAACACTTTCACAAGTTCGCATCGCCGGAGCCAAACGCCGTCCTAAAAAATCCTCGACCCCCATCATAGATTTGTAAGGAGCGCCCACCAACCGGCTCAATCGAAGATTGACCAGATTGTAATAGGCTTTAGTGGCCGACAAACGAAATTGGCTTTTTGCGGATATTGCCTCAACGCTTGTTGCAAGCTTGGTGATGGTTTTCAGCAAGCTTCGACTTGCCTCAAGATCATTGGCGCCATCCATCTCGCCTATCAGGTCGACAAGTCGCGCTTCGACAGCACTCACATCGGGCATAATCTGCTTCGCCGTTACATATCCCAACAGAGACAAAACCCGGTAAGTTTCAATTTCCAAAACCCGCCGCACCACAGAGCCCATCACATTTCCATCGAGGCTCCTATTGAAAATTGAAATATGGGTTGCGCCATTTTCCAGCATTTTGAAATCAGAACCGATCACCGCCCCTTCGTCGTTTATTGACGTCGCGCAGGTGTTGTTGGGATCAAAATCGGTAAAATCAGCTTGAGCGCCAGCATCCAGCGGTATCAGGTCCAGTTGAACGAGCGAAATCAGCGCCGCATCCGGCACCAATATCTGGCTTTCATTTTCATTAGCCAGCCGAACCAGCTCGTCCACCGCACCCGGCTTGTTTTCACAGTCCCAGGTGAGCGTGATAAACTCATGATGACGTTCCCAAATCATCCGTACGCCGCCTGCAAGCGCAACCACATGGTGACGGGCATGAACATCCGGTGGCGCAATATTTTTTGCCTCGCACCAGCTCGAAAAGGCCTCACGATTTAAACCACCAGATGGTGGCGCCATATAAGCCTGATGAAATATCGCCCGCGGCGTTGGATATGATTCAAACGGCCTGGCATGAATTTCTTCAAGCGCCCGTTGGCGTAAAGGATGTTCTTTCATATTAATTTGACATCATTGAAATTGGTCCAGACGCTTTCTTTATAAAACCAATATTGCATTTTTCAAACAAGTCATAGCATTCTAACTTCGAATTATAACAGCCCCATTGCAGGAAATAATTATGCCAAATCAATCAGCTCCACCAATAACTGCTGCAATGCTGGTTATTGGCGATGAAATTCTTTCCGGACGCACCAAGGATAAAAATATCGGTTTTATTGCCGATTATCTGAATAATCTGGGTATAGACCTGATTGAAGTACGTATTGTTGCCGATGATGAAGAGCATATCGTTGATGCTGTAAATGCCCTTCGCGCCCGCTACACATATGTGTTTACATCTGGCGGTATTGGCCCAACCCATGATGATATTACCGCCGATGCAATTTCAAAGGCATTCAATCTTCCCTGTGAGTTTCACCCGGAAGCAATGGCACTGCTGACCAAACACTACAAAGCCAGAGATATGGAATATACCGATGCCAGAATGCGCATGGCCCGAACCCCGCGCGGGGCAAAGCTCATCAATAATCCAATATCCATTGCTCCGGGCTTCATCATCGAAAACGTACATGTCATGGCGGGCGTGCCGATGATTATGCAGGCTATGATGGATGCGCTCGCCCCGTCGTTAAAAACCGGCACCAAAATGCTGTCCAAAAGTGTTGATTGCCCCTTTGGCGAGGGCACCATCGGCGGACCATTGGGCGAAATTCAAGACAGACATCCCAACACCATGATTGGCTCCTACCCACAATTTCGTGATGGTTCCTATTCTACCCAAATTGTCATTCGCTCCAAAGAAGCCGCCGCGATTGATGCGGCAAAAATAGAAGTGGGGGAAATGCTGGCACGCCTCAAATCGTCAAAATAGCGATATTTTTTTCCAAATTATTCACCTTATCAATTCACCAAACCTGAACCCGCATCGCCTATATTTGCGCAAAAGATCATTCTTTCTGAATTGACGGGACAATGGCAGATGACGCAACAACATTTGGCGCTTGATATAAACGGACTTGAAAAATGCTTTGATCGGCCCGCAGTATCCGGCCTTGATTTACAGGTTAAAGGCGGCGAGTTTTACGCATTGCTCGGCCCCAATGGTGCCGGTAAAACCACAACCTTGCGCATGGTCGCAGGCCTGTTGCAGCCGGACGCCGGTTCAATTTCGGTTTTTGGCATAGATGCGCGGCTCAATCAGGTGGAAGCGAAAAATATAGTAGCATGGGTGTCGGACGAACCGATGATCTACGACAAATTGACCCCGCTTGAATATCTCGAATTTATTTCAGGCCTTTGGCAGATTGATGCAACCGAGGCTGAGGCACGATCATTAGAGCTTATTGACTGGCTTGGCCTTACCCCGCATATGAACGAGCGCTGCGGCGGCTTTTCCAAGGGAATGCGCCAAAAGGTGGCACTTGCGGGCGCACTGGTTCACGACCCCAAACTGATTATCCTTGATGAGCCATTGACCGGCCTTGATGCGGGATCGGCCCGTCAGGTCAAGGATGTATTGCTCAACCGGGTAAAAGACGGCGTGACCGTTATTATGACCACCCATATTCTTGAAGTCGCCGAACGGATGGCCGAACGCATTGGCGTTATTGCCGATGGCCGCCTGATTGCCGAGGGTACGCTGGAAGAATTGCGTCAGCAATCCGGCCAGAACGAAACCAATCTTGAAGAAATATTCCTGTCACTTGTGGCAGACCATCAAGACGAGGCAGAAGCCGCATGATCGCCCGTCCTGCAACCAGCCTTTGGTTTGCCCGTCATGAGATAAACCTCGCCTTTCGCGATTGGGTTTCAATGATGACAGCCGGCAAGCGCCATCGCCAATCGACAATTGTTATAATATTGCTGATTGCTGCGGCCGTTTTGCACCTCATTGCCAATGCGATCATTGGCCCGTGGGTCAATTCCGGTGTCGGTATCGACAAGCCGACTTTGGTTATGCTGACCGGCAGCGGCTTGCTGTTTTTCTCTTTGATGATGTCGCAAGCAATGGAATCAGTTACGCGCGCCTATTATGCCCGCTCAGATCTCGATCTGATATTATCATCTCCCGCATCATCCAATCGGCTGTTTGCGGTCAGAACTGGCGCAATCACCCTTACCACCATCGCATTATCCAGCCTGCTGGCCAGCCCGTTCATTAACATGCTGGCCTATCACGGCGGCGCAAAATGGCTCAGTGCCTATCTGGTTCTTGCTGGTCTTGGTGGCTTTGCAACTGCTTTATCTGTCATTTTAACGCTGACATTGTTTAAAACCATTGGGCCGCAGAGAACCCGGTTGGTGGCCCAGATTGTTGCGGCCATTGTCGGCGCAACTTTTATTATCGGCATTCAAACAGTCGCTATCATCGCCTATAACAGCATTTCACGCTTTTCAGTTTTGCAATCGCCAGAACTCATTGCGATGGCACCAAATATTGAAAGCCTTGTCTGGCTCCCGGCAAAAGCGGCCATCGGTGAAATGCGCGAATTACTGATCTTTCTAACCCTTTGTTTTGCCATGCTCGGCCTGGTCATCATCCGGTCGTCTCAAAGCTTTGGGCGGCTGGCGACGGAAGCCGCCGGAATATCCGAACGGAGAGTTGAAAACACATCGGCACCGCGCGCATTCAAGAAAATGACAACCAGGCAAGCCCTTCGCTCAAAAGAATGGGCATTATTGCGACGCGATCCCTGGCTGGTGTCACAAACATTGATGCAGATACTCTATCTGCTGCCACCGGCGGTACTTATGTGGATAAATTTCGGCGAAAGCACCAGCGCACTGGTGATTGTTATTCCCGTACTGGTCATGTCTGCCGGTCAATTAGCGGGCGGGCTGGCATGGCTCGCCATTTCCGGGGAAGACGCGCCAGATCTTGTTGCGACCGCGCCCATCCAACCCCGCGCAATTTTAATTGCCAAGATCGAAGCCATTTTAAGCGTTATCGGATTGATAATGTTGCCGCTGGTAATCGCGATTGCGTTTATTTCGCCCTATTTTGCGCTGGTAACAATTATCAGTGTAGCACTTTCAGCCAGTTCAGCCACAGCAATACAATTGTGGTTTCGGGTTCAAGCCAAACGCACCATGTTTAGAAGACGGCAGGTTTCATCGCGCACGGCCACACTTGCCGAAGCCTTTTCCTCTATCATGTGGGCAGGTATGGCGGCACTGCTTGCGGCCCAATATACATTGTTCATAGCCCCGGCATTATTTGCGGTGGCAGTATTGGCTTTTGCCCGGATGATGCGGCCAAAACCTGAATAGAGACTTGAACAATCTGTGGCTCTGGGTTATCTCCTCTTTTTTCAAATGACAAATAATCCCCCGTCATTTCTAGAAATGGCAAATAATAACTGGAGTGGACCTATGACCGGCAATCCCAAAGCATTTCCCGTTTCCTGGGATCAATTCCACCGAGACTGTAAAGCACTCGCCTGGCGCTTATCCGACAAGAGCGAAAGCGGTCGTGACTGGAAAGCCATTGTCACCATCACTCGCGGTGGTTTGGTGCCAGCGGCAATTATTGCCCGCGAATTGGGTATCCGAACAATCGAAACCGTATGCATAGCCTCATACCACGAATATAAAGATCAGGGCGAACTTCACGTTATCAAGGGCATTTCACCCGATATGGTTGCGGAAGCCGGCGAAGGCGGTGAAGGTATTTTGATTGTTGACGATCTGACCGATACTGGAGCTACCGCGAAAAAAGTGCGAGACATGCTGCCAAAGGCGCATCTGGCCACTGTCTACGCCAAACCAAAAGGCCGCCCGATGGCAGATACTTTTGTCACAGAAGTCAGTCAGGATACCTGGATTTATTTCCCCTGGGATATGGATCTCACCTATGCAGAACCAATTTCCGGCAAACGCGACGGCTAGACGGATTTAGGCAGATCGACCGTCTCACTTCAGCCATATCATAGAACACTTCCGCTCCTGCGCCCGCAAGGGCTGCGGTGTCTTTGAATGCATCACCCGCATTGCCAAGAACCCGCGCGCCAGCAATTTTTGTAAATTCACTCCCTATTATTTTCAAAACTGATATGTCAGAATACATTCAGAAAATATAATATTATGGAGAACCACCATGTCTGTCTCACGCAGGATCGTATTGAAAACCGGCGCCGCCGCACTTGCAGCATCCGCAATTCCAGTCGGGCTGGCAACAACGCCAGTATGGGCAAAGTCTGCGTTGACTATGGGCGAAGTTAAAATTGACGTATTAAGCGATGGGAATCTGCGCTTGCCAATTAACGGTTTTATTCCAGATGCGCCCGCAGAGGAACTTGCCGCCTTACTGAAAAAGTACAATATACCGACCGATGCACTGGAGCCTGATTGCAATTTAACGCTGATGCGTGATGGCAAAAACACCGTATTATTTGATGTTGGTGCCGGCACAAATTTCATGCCGAGTGCAGGCAAAATAGGTGCCGCTATGGAAGAGTTCGGCCTCGACCCATCTGATGTTACCCATGTTGTTTTCACCCATGCACACCCGGATCACCTTTGGGGGTTGATGGACGATTTCGATGAGCCGGTATTTCCCGAAGCTGAATATATGATCTCAAAAGCCGAATGGGATTACTGGATTGACCCGGCGACCGTTGATAAAATCAATGAAGCTCGCAAAAGCTTTGCCGCCGGCGCCAAACGCAATCTGGAATCGATAGAAGACAAGATCACCCGGTTTAATTTTGGTGAAGAAATTCTTCCAGGCATTCAGGCAATGGACACCAGTGGCCATACGCCCGGCCACACGTCCTATGAAATTCGCTCCGGTAGCGAGAGCCTTGTGGTTATTGGCGATGCAATTACCAACCAGGCAGTATCCTTTGAAAAACCCGGCTGGCGCAGCGGCTCCGATCAGGATGGTGAACAGGGTATAGCAACCCGCAAAATGTTGTTGGACCGGCTGGCATCCGAAAAAATGCACCTTGTCGGCTTCCATTTGCCTTATCCAGGCATTGGTTATGCAGAAAAGAAAGACGACGCCTATCGGTTTGTCGCGGCTTAAAGCAGAACCAACCTTATAATACCTTATACATTGTATGGGATTTATTGTGCGTGTGCGGTCGAACCTCTTGAGACCAGCGCCCGCGCTCAATTGCTTCAGCCCATTCTGCGCTTTTAAGAACTTCCGGCCCATCAATTTCATAGATTGCAGAATAGACCGGGTTGGCCACAGGCTTTTCTATTTCTTCACCTCCAATGGATAAAGCAAAAGCCTCGCCTTTTAGCCGGGTGACCGAGTGAACGCCCGGCACTTCCATCAAATATGGCACATGTTCACTCTCATAGACCTCGTTAAACAGGTCTTCGCATTCAGCGTCGACATCCATTGCAGCCACAAAAATATATTTCGATTTTATGCTCATTTTTTTCTCCAATATCTAAAGCGACACTTTTGTTCCCATGTCGCGCATTTTTGCCTGTTCAACAATAAAGCTTGCCGTTGCTAAATCCTGAGCGACAACCCCCAGTGAGCGATAAAGCGTTATATCATCCTCATTGAGCCGTCCGGGCATCGACGTCGAAATCACCTCGCCAATTTCCGCAACAATATGAGCCTCATCAATTTCTCCTTTCTCAATCGCCATTATCACCTCTCCGGCTTGCGCCAAAGTCGAGATACGATAATCAACAAAGAGCCGCGACCGTATAAGCAATTCGCTATCAATCTCCCGCTTGCTTGGAATAGAAGAACCGACAACGTTGAGATGCGTGCCGGGCTTAATCCACGCGCCAAACAATATGGGATCATCAGTAGCCGTAACAGTGCAGATAATATCAGCAGATTGGACAGATGCTTCAAAGTCAGTTGTCGCAGAAAAACTAATTTCAGAATATTTTTGTTGAGCCAATTCAACAAACTTTTGGGCATTTTCCATATTGCGGCCAGCGATCACCACATCTCTGATCGCCCGCACAGCAATCATCGCATCCAGGTGATGGCGCGCCTGTTCACCCGTACCAATGATCGTGAGCCTTGAACTTGCCTCCCGCGCAAGCATTCGGGTTGCAACACCACTTGCAGCAGCAGTGCGGATTGCAGTCAACAAATCCGCATTCATCATGGCGATAGCAGCACCATGCTTGGATTCAAACAGGATCACCGCGCCCTGATGCGATGAAACCCCGGATTTTGGATTATCAGGAAACAGGCTGACCAGTTTAATGCCAAAGCAATTGGGTTCATGCATAGAACCTGGCATCATTCCCATAAAGTTCCCTTCACCCAAAGGCATGATGGAACGTAAAGGCATGGTCGCATGACCGTTGGAAACCTCTACCATTGCGGCGCTGACAACTTCAATTGCATCGCTCATTTTCAACAGGCTCAAAACATCATCTGATGATAGAATAATCACAATTCCCGCACCTCACCCCTGCCCCAGTCATCGCCGGTAATATCAAGACCGAGACATTCCTCGAGAATGGAAAGATAGGCAATTGGACGAACCACATAGGGGAAATGCCCGCCCTGTTTAAACCGATAGGTAATGGATGGTGACAGAAATGAGCGTACACCATCTTGGACCGCCGGAATGATCAATGGATCATCGGCAGATTCAATCACAATTACTTTTTCGCGGGCAATTACTACCGGTGGAATCGCTGGTGCGTATTTCAATGCCAACAACCGGGCTTTCAAATTAACCTCCGGTATCAACCCTTCAACTTCCGCAATTAACATTTCCGTCAACAGTTGATATTCTTGTGCAGGCTGCGCTCTTGCTTTTAAGCCGGTAAGAAACCCGGCGCGCAATTGATCAATCGGGACATTGATAATATCGGTCGAATAAGGCGGCTTTTGCGCAAGATCTTCGACCGATGAGAGCGTATTTGCAGCAATCAAACCATCAATTCGATCAGGGTATTTTGCGGCAAAATATTGCGCCAGATAACCACCGAGCGAAGACCCAGATATTGTGGTCCGCGCAATCCCCTCAGCATCGAGAATATTCGCAATATCATCAGCCCACTGGGCCAGATCGTGGGTCGCAGGATAGGTGACTGAAAGCACCTGCGCTCTTGTTGCAAGAGCTTCAATTTGCTGCCAAAATATATCAGCACGTCCCAAAGTGCCTGGAATAAGCAATAGCCGAGGCCCGCTGCTGCCTGCTTTTATTATCCCCCACTTTCGCCCATCAATGATGTGGCTTTTTTCCGGGTATTTTTCAGTGAATAACCTGCGCTGATTGATCAATTTTCTCTCCATCCAGACTGGCCGTATTTGTGCATATTAGGGCCCGTAAGGCGTTATTAGCGTAAATTCCCGACTTATTTTTACCTAACCATCAAAATCTGTAAATTTTGAATGCAATTTACTTCCATTCATGGCAGTCTACAGCGATAACATGATTTGGCTAATATTATTTAGCCTGTTGTGTTGATTTTCAGGGAGGCCTGAACAACCTAATATTCCACAAGAAGAACAGGGAAATAACATGAAATTTTCAATTCTCGGTCTCGCGGCCGCTGTAACAATGGCTGCAACGTCAGTCTTTGCAGCAAACAAGGGACCCGCAATCGTATTTGACCTTGGTGGTAAATTCGATAAATCATTCAACCAGTCTGCCTATGAAGGCGCCGAAAAATTCACCAAAGACACCGGCATTGCATATCGCGGATTTGAAATTCAAAATGCTTCACAGCGCGAACAGGCTTACCGCCGTTTTGCCCGTGATGGAAACAGCCCGGTAATTGCCATTGGTTTTGCTGCCGCTGCTGCACTTGAAAAAGTTGCAAAAGAATTTCCAGATACAAAATTCGCGATCGTCGACATGGTTGTAGATCAGCCTAATGTGCGTTCAATTGTATTTAACGAGCATGAGGGTTCTTATCTCGTTGGTATGTTAGCCGCGATGGCTTCAAAAACCGGCAAAGTTGGTTTTGTTGGCGGCATGGATATTCCACTCATTCGCAAATTTGCCTGCGGCTACGTACAAGGCGTGAAAGCTGCAAATGCAAATGCTGAAGTGTTCCAGAACATGACCGGCACAACCGGTGCAGCATGGAATGACCCGGTTAAGGGCGGCGAGCTTGCTAAGTCACAGTTCGACCGTGGGGCAGACGTTGTTTATCATGCAGCCGGTGGTACTGGTCTTGGTGTACTTCAGGCTGCTGCTGATGCCGGCAAACTTGGTATTGGTGTTGATGCGAACCAGAACTACATTCACCCGGGTTCGGTTCTAACATCCATGCTCAAGCGCGTTGATGTTGCTGTATACAACGCATTCAAAGATGGTTCTGAAGGCGGCACATGGTCTGCAGGATTCAACGTACTTGGTCTTGCCGAGGACGGTGTTGGCTGGGCGCTTGACGACAACAACAAATCATTGATCACCGACGAAATGAAAGCTGCTGTTGAAAAAGCAAAAGCTGGCATTATTTCTGGTGAAATCAAAGTTCATAACTACATGGACGATTCAAAATGCCCAGCCGGCTAATATCCGGCTAAACTGTTTCAATTTGAATTGAGACAGTTAGGCTTTGAGCAGAAGCCCGGCACTATGTGCCGCGCCTCCTAAGCTTACCGAAGAGGCAGGCCATGCGAAGCATGAATTGACGTAAGCGAAAATATAAAAATACTAATACCGCGCTTCATTTGGAGCGCGGTTTTTTTATGTGCTCATGTCAGCTCGATTTCATCTAAACGTATCCAGCGCGATGGCGCACATATCTGTCATAGTCTGCTGACGCTCATTGGCCGATAGTTCACGCGTAGAACCGATTATGTCGGAAACGGTCGCAAGTGTAAGGGCAGATGCTCCAAACTTCGCAGCGAGCGTATATAAGGCGCTGGTTTCCATTTCAACGGCCAGCACCCCATAAGACTTCACCTTGGCCAGATATTCGGGCTCATCCACATAGAAGCGGTCGCCGCTCATAATCGGCCCAACACGGTGCGATATTTTACGCGCCTCAGCAGATTCAACCGCTTTTCTCAGCAATTGAAAATCCGCCACGGGCGCATAGGTAATACCACCAAAAATCTGTTTGTTAATGCCGGAATCAGTGGATGCGCCATTGGCAATAATAACATCCATCAAATCAAGCCCATCGCCAAGTGCGCCACAGCTGCCAACCCTGATCAGAGACTTCACTCCGTAAAGGTTGAGCAATTCATTCACATAGATAGAAAGAGACGGAAGTCCCATTCCTGTGCCCATTACAGAAACAGGCACACCGTTGTAAGTGCCGGTAAAACCTAACATTCCGCGGGTTTGATTAAAGCAAACCGGGTTTTCAAGAAACGTCTCAGAGATCCATTTGGCCCGCAATGGATCACCAGGCAGTAATATCTTTTCGGCAATCTCGCCTTTTTTCGCAGAAATATGAGGGGTCATGATTTTCCTTATTATTGAAGTGCTAAACAATGCCCCATGATTGCAATGATCCAGCTGGTTTTGCAATCGCTACACCGCAAACAAAAAGGGCGTGAAAATCAATTCACACCCTTTCAAATTTTAATATTTGACGCAAATTAATCGGTTGCACTGGCGATAACAACCGCCCCCATATCAACGTCGCCAAACATCATGGCAATTAGCATTATGGCTCCGAAGACCGCTACCGCCCAGGCTGTAATGCCCCAGCAGGATTTATTCACATAATCGTCCATATTTACCCTGTAGTTTTGAAATTTTTCTCCAAGCTATTTGAGTATTTTGTGCCTGGTTTTGCGCTCCCTATAATCAAACAGACCTCCAAAGGCAATTATAAATGTGGCAAACACATGACAAAATTTGCACCCCAGCTATGCAGTTTTGAAGGGGCTAAATTTTCACATTAAATTTCAGTAATTTATGCAAGTTCACTAAAAATAATTTCAACAGGTAATTAGGAGATTATTATTAGGCCTGTGAATAAACCTCGATCCCACCTAGTATGTAATTCTCCAGCCCTTCCAATTTTTTAAATGGGCTGATCAAAATCGGAAATGGCATGGCACTTCTATTCACAACTGCGGACCACATTGCGCTTGGTTGGTTTCTGCTTATCTGGCTGGGTTTTTCCTGGGCAGTTGATAGCAGCCCCTTTGCACAAAACAGCCTTTCGCACCAGATGTCCCTATACCGCCGCCGCTGGATGGAAACTATGGCAAAGCGCGATCTTCGCATGATAGACACCAGCATTATGGCGGGGTTACAGCAAGGAACCGCGTTTTTTGCGTCAACCTCAATTCTGGCAATTGGTGGCAGTTTCGCCCTTATGGGATCTACGGACGAAGTATTGCAGGTTATTCGTGATTTGCCTTTGGATATAAAAGCCACCCGCCCGATCTGGGAAGCCAAATTGATCGGCCTGATCATTATCTACGCATTCGCATTTTTCAAATTTGGCTGGGCCTATCGACTATTTAATTATTGTTCAATTATAATCGGCTCCATTCCCTCAGTCGAAGACCAGGACGAGACCACACCATTTGACGTCAATAAAGCAGCAGAAATCAATATTCTCGCCGGCGGACATTTCAATGCGGGCCTGCGGGCCATATTCTTTTCAATAGGTTATTTAGGCTGGTTTCTTGGCCCCCTGCCCTGGGCCATCGGCACAACACTGGTGGCAATGGTTTTAATGAGGCGGCAGTTTTTCTCCGCCTCGCGAAAACTAATGGACGACGAGAAGTAAGTTACCCCTCAATCCCATTTGGGAGAAAACTCAAAATCACAAATCCTGTGGTTACGGCCAACTAAACCTGAGATCGCCGCGCATTCTTCGGGGCTCAATTGAAAGTCAAAAATGTCGAGATTTTCTTTCAGTCGTGACGGCGTGGCGGTTTTGGGAATGGCGCCGGCATCACCAAATTCCATATGCCAGCGCAGCACAATTTGCGCCGGTGTCTTTGCGTATTTTTCCGCAGCCGCTATCACCGATGGTTCTGAAAATAACTCACCACCCCTGCTGAGCGGGCAATAGGCAATAAGTGCCAGCCCGTGGCGGGCGCAGGTGTCGCGCATTTTACTCTGATCAAGATAAGGGTGGTTCTCCACCTGATTGCAGGCAATCGGATGGTCGGAAAGAGCAACCGCCTCATCAATCATCGCATTGGTAAAATTCGAAACCCCGATATTTTGCGCCAATCCTCTGGCCTTAATGTCATTCAGCGCTTTGATTGATTGAGCCAAAGGCACGGTTGCTGAAGGCCAATGAATGAGCGCCAAATCAAGATATGGTGTATCCAGCCGTTTAAGACTGGCTTCCACAGAACGCTGCAAATCACCCTCTGCAATTTCAGTTGGCCAGACTTTGGAAGTCAAAAATATCTGCTCGCGCGGCACTTCTGACCCATTGAGACCCAAACCAACGGCCTGCTCATTATCATACATCGCAGCGGTATCAATATGATGATAGCCAGCGGCGAGCGCCTTTGACACAAGTTCAGAGCATTGTTCCCCAGCCAGTGTCCATGTACCAAAGCCCAAAGCCGGAATATTGGCTCCATTCGCTTGCAAAATTTTCATATCACCATTCCTCGATTGGTCTACTGTCTCGACTCTTCACTTGCCTATTGGTAGGGCTTAGGAACCCCAAATTGTATAGACGGTAATGTAAACTGGAAAATCTTTGAACAACAAGGCATCATCCCCAGAGAACTCCAAAAAGTCATCAAGAATCATCGGCATCGACATGGCGCGCGCTCTGGCCCTGCTCACAATGGCGATTTATCACTTCGCCTGGGATCTGGAGTTTTTTGGCTATGCCTCGCCCGGCTTGACCCAGCGCCCGGAATGGATTTATTTTGCCCGCTCGATCGCATCATCTTTCATGATACTGGTCGGGATAAGCCTGATTCTAGGCCATCGCCAACAGATGAATTACCGATCATACGCCATACGGCTGGCGAAAGTTGCGCTGGCCGCAGCGCTGATTTCATTGGTCACCTGGTTTTTTATGCCCGGCGGATTTATATTTTTCGGCATTCTACACTCTATCGCCCTCAGCAGTATCTTTGCATTGGCGTTTCTAAGGTTGCCCTGGGCCGTCAATCTGGCCGCCGCCACATTTTTTATTACCGGGCCGCTTTATCTCAAGTCGGAAATATTGGCATCACCTGCGCTGTACTGGCTGGGCCTTTCACCTTCGCCGCCCGCATCCAACGACTATGTACCAATTTTTCCGTGGTTCGGACTTGTATTGCTCGGCATGGCAATGGCTCAAATTGCCGTAAATACCGGGTTTGATACCTATCTGGCCAGGTGGAGGCCTAACAATAAATTCACACGCAGTTTTTCATTTTTCAGCAGGCACAGCCTGCTCACCTACCTTATTCACCAGCCATTACTGCTTGGACTGATTTATGTGTTTGCCGCAATTACCGGTGGGCCAGACCGCACACCAGCATTTGTCAGCGTCTGCGAACAAAATTGCTCACTCACCCGTGATGGAGTATTTTGCACCAAATTTTGTTCATGCATTGTAAATGATCTTAAACAGCAGAGCCTTTGGGCCGGCATTCATGATCGACAAATCAACATAAATACAGACCCGCGCGTGAAATCAGTCACAAAAGCCTGCACCATCAACAGCGAATAATAAAAAACCCGCCTATGTGATTGAACACAAGGGCGGGTTTGAATTGGATAAAACTATAAACCGACTAATTGTTTTCCTTGGCTTTCTCTTGAGCATCCTCAAGTTTTTTACGCGCAGCCTCAGCCTTTTTCTGCAGCTCCTCCTGCAATTTCTTCTGGCGAGATTGCAGCTCGGTACGCTTCAATGGAGGACCATCAAACGCAGCGGTAAACCCACCAAGAGAAACCTTAATCGGGCTTTTCTTATTTTGGAAATTAACCGAAGTCAGTGTCAGTTCTCCACCTTTTTTGAGCGCTGAAATCAGACCCGCGGAAAGCGGAACTTCGGCAAGACAACGACTTGGCAGACAGATTGAGTAAGGCAGTTTATTAGCCTTGGCGCCGTCAATGCTGACAGACACACCAGCCGGAATAAACCGGCCGGATGGAACCGCTATCTGAAAGATCTTGCGTTTGATCTTGCCGGTAACAGTTAGCAAATTTACAGCCGTAACCAATTGGCCATTATCTGCGGCAATGGTATATTGCACGTTGCAAATATTGTTCTCGCCCTGCTTGCTGCAAACCTTAAACCAGGTGCGCGCGTTTGGCGCAGCCGATTGAGCCTGCACATTGCTCGCCCCAAGAAAACCGCCGGCGCCCATCAGAGAGACCACCGCGAGGGTTGCAAGAAGTTTATTGTTGTAATTTGATGTTCTTGACATTTTAACAAGCTGTCCTTTTAAGAATTCTATATGTGCATTGTGACGTTAGAATTGTCTATCTTCAACCCTATTGTTCCAAGTTGGTAAATTGTCGCCAAATAAGGCTATTAGATGACCTCGGCTAAATCCCTTAATAGCGTGCGAAACATATAATATCCACCCCGCCTTTACACTTTGGACTTCAATAAATCCACATAAACTGTGATAATCTTTGTTAATTGCTACTGAGTCGAGCCAGCCATAACAACAAAACAGATCGGATTGTTCCATGAACCTGTTCGTCGCCAGATATATTGGCTTTGCTTTTGCATTTTGCATAACAGCTTTTATTGCAATTGGCTTTACACCTCTCGCCAATGCGGAGCCGTCCCACGGCATCGCCATGCATGGCAAACCTGCGTTAGCAAAAGGTTTCAAACATCTGCCCTATGTAAATCCTGATGCTCCCAAGGGTGGAAAAATTACCTATGGCGTTCGCGGTAATTTTGACAGCCTTAATCCATTTATCATCAAGAGTATTCGCACCACCGCCAGAGGGGTTTGGGATCCGGTATTTGGCAATCTGGTATACGAATCACTTATGTTTCGTTCACGCGACGAGGCATTCACGCTTTATGGCCTGCTGGCCGAAAGTGTTGAAACCGACCCGGAACGCACCTGGATTGAATTTCACTTAAACCCCAAAGCACGCTTTTCAGACGGCAAACCCGTCACCGTTGATGATGTGATCTTTTCTTTTAACCTGATGAAAGAAAAAGGCCGACCGCCCTATTCCAGCCGAGTAAAAAAAGTTGCCAGTATGGTGCGGGTTGGCGAGCGCGGAATACGGTTTAACTTCACCAAAGAGGCCGATCGGGAATTGGCATTGCTGTTTGGCATGATGCCCATTTTACCAAAACACGCCACCGATGCTGAGAATTTTGATAAATCGACGCTCAAACCTCAAATTGGCAGCGGCCCTTATACTGTTGACGTCATCAAACCGGGTGAATCTATTTCCTATAAAAGAAATCCGGACTATTGGGCTAAAGATTTGCCTGTCAAAATCGGTCATGACAATTATGATAAGATCAAGGTGGAATACTTTACCTCGTCAAGCACCATGTTTGAGGCATTTAAAAAGGGCCTGTTTGATGTATTCCCTGAAGGCGACCCGAGCAAATGGCAAAATTCCTATAATTTCCCGGCGGTAAAAGATGGCCGCGTTGTAAAAGACGTATTTCGCCCCAAAACCCCGGCATCAATGCTGGGATTTGTGTTCAACACCCGTCGAAAACTTTTCAAGGACCGCAATGTTCGTCACGCCCTGGCAATCCTGTTTGATTTTGAATGGGCCAATACAAACCTGTTTTTCGGCGCCTATAAACGTACAGGCTCATTTTATCAGGGTTCCGAACTTTCTGCCCTTGGCCGCCCGGCCAGCATCGCAGAACGAAAATTGCTCGCCCCATTCCCCGATTCTGTATCCAAAGACGTGATGGAAGGAACATATCTGCCTTCAATTTCTGATGGAACGGGACGAGACCGCAAGGTTTTAAAGCGCGCTTTTGAATTATTGAAACAAGCCGGTTACAAGCTTCAAAACCGCAAAATGGTTACACCAATGGGGGAAGAGTTCGCCTTTGAAATTCTCACCACCACCAAGGAACAGGAACGTCTTGCCCTTGCCTGGCAAAGAACGCTCGCAAGGCTCGGCATCGCGCTCAATGTCCGCTCTGTTGATGATACCCAGTTTCAGCGCCGCAAGGGCCAGTTTGATTTTGATGTGGTGATCGCACGCTATTATGCTTCGCTTTCGCCGGGCGCCGAACAGGAGTTCCGTTGGGGCTCTGCCTCGCGCGATATTGAAGGCTCGTTTAATTTTGCAGGAACTGCAGAACCTGCAATTGATGCAACCATTGAGGCCATGTTGGCGGCGCGCAAGCGCGAGGATTTTGTAACGGCCGTGCGCGCCTTTGACCGGGTTTTAATGTCAGGACACTATCTGGTGCCGCTTTATCATTTGAACGAGCAATGGGTTGCCAGATGGGCCCGAATACAGCACCCTGAAAAGCTCCCGCTCTATGGCTATCGGCTGCCAACCTGGTGGGCCAAACAATAATCTGCGGGCGCTCAACACAGCCCGAAATTGAAAGGGCACAACATGCGCAAGGTCGAACTGGATATCATTTCCGATGTTATGTGCCCCTGGTGCTACATCGGCAAACGGCGACTTGAAAAAGCGCTTTCCATGCTTGATGACATCGAGGTCGAAATCCGCTGGCGCCCCTATCAGCTGGATGCAACCCTGCCTGCAGAAGGCAAGGATCGGCAACTATATCTGGAAGACAAGTTTGGTGGCGCAGAACCGGCACGAGAAATATATAAGCGCATCGAAGATGCCGGCAAGCTGGAAGGCCTTGATTTCGCTTTTGACAAAATCAAGGTTGCCCCAAACACCTTAAACGCCCACCGGGTCATTCGCTGGGCTGCCAATGGCGGCGAAAAAGCCCAACAACAAATGGTCGAGCGCCTGTTCCAACTGTTCTTTATAGAAGGTGCCAATATCGGCGACCATACTGTACTGCTTGAAGCTGCAAAAGAGGTTGGCATGAACACCGAAATAATGGAAGCCCTGCTTGCAGGTGATGCGGATTGCGCCGAGGTGCAAAACGAAATATCGGCCGCACAAAAAATGGGCGTAACCGGGGTTCCCTGCTTTGTAATCAACAATAAATACGCCGTAATGGGTGCGCAAGAACCCCAAATAATTGCTGAGGCCATAAAGAACGCCGCCGCTGAAATGAAAGAAGAAGCCGCAGAATGAACGCCGAAACCAATATCCCGTCGCTGGAAGCCATTCGTAAGACTGCCGCAAAAATTACACCCTACATTATCAGAACGCCGACCGTTCCCTGTTATGGGCCTGTGCTGTCTGAAAGTTTTGGATCAGACAGCACCGTTTTTTTGAAACTTGAACTGTTTCAGCGCTCTGGTAGTTTCAAAGCCCGTGGCGCTCTTAACAATGTTTTAGGCCTCAGCAAGGAAAAACTTGCCAATGGCATAACCGCTTTTTCGGCCGGCAACCACGCCATAGCAACTGCCTTTGCAGCCAAGGTGGTTGGCACCAGCGCCAAGGTCGCCATGCCAAGTTTTGCCAATCCCTACCGGGTAGAGCGTTGCCGCGCACTTGGTGCTGAAATCGTTTTTGCCGAAAATATGATGGAATTATTCGAAATTGGCGAGCGCTTACAAAAAGACGAAGGCCGCACACTGGTTCACCCGTTTGAAAGCCCAAAAACATTCGAAGGCACTGCAACCGTTGGGCTTGAAATCTGCGAGGATGTTGAAAATCTGGACGCGGTCATCGTTCCCATCGGCGGCGGCGGTCTGATTTCCGGCATTGCATCAGCGGTTAAACGATTACAACCTGATTGCATGGTCTTTGGGGTGGAACCCAAAGGCGCCCAGGGCATGAGCACTTCACTTAGCAAGGGCGCTCCCATTCCTAAAGTTGAACTATCCAGCATTGCAGACAGTCTGAGCGCACCACTGCACCTGCCACTTTCCTATTCTATCATTCAGGAATTGGTCGATGAGGTGGTTACCGTCGAAGACTCGGAAATAATAAATGCCATGCGGCTGATGTTTTCTGATTTGAAGCTTGCCGTTGAACCGGCTGGTGCCAGCGCTATCGCGGCTCTACTTGGCCCGCTGCGCGAAACGCTTGCAGGAAAACGCGTGGCATTGGTAATCTGTGGAACCAATATTGATATGGCAACCCATGCCAAGCTATTGGCTTAGAGCGGGTCAAACCTCAGCCAACTTCCGATCAAATGTCGCCTTTGCTGTAAGCCACTCCTCGCCTTGATCAAAGTTCAGCAGACTTGGCAAAAACTGCTCAGAAAAATCTTCTGATGCTTCCTTTGGAATTAGCGAAGGAAGATTATCAATTGAGGTTAGTTCAATATCGGCACCCGCGCCGTTTTTTCCTATGGTGACAAACGGAGATGTCCAACTTGTCGGTTCCCTATAAACCGGCAGCGGATTAAAACTGCTGAACGGATCGCAAGCCACGTCGGAAATCATCGTGAGTTTTGAGTTTTCAGCCGCCAAATGTTCTGGCCTTGCAAGCAGCAGACCGGGACCATTGACCAGCACGCAATTAACCAGAATTTCATGAGACAAAAGTGCATCGCGGTCCATATTTTTGGTCTCCGCCATATCCCATTTGGTTATCTCAGCTCCAGCCAATTCCAATGCGGTAATGGCACCACTACCGGAACGCCCATTGGCCCCGATGACGATCGCCTTTGGCGTGCAATTTTCCCGTTTGGCCAGGGCTTCTATCTCGACAATAATCTGCTCTCGACTGTCAAAACTTGAAAGCGCCTTGCTTGGCCCGGTCTCACCAAGTTTTTTGGCCAAATAACGCCATACCGCAAGGGCAGCACCCATCCATCCGGCCCAATAGCCAAATGCAGCCACCCGTCGACCGTCTTTTCTGGTCAAATATTCAATATCGTAAAGCACACCGCCACCGCGCCCAAAGCGTTGTAATTCGGTTTGCCAGCCAGTCTGCTCCTTATAAATATGGGCAAAATGCACCATCCGGCAATTAAGATTAAGCGGCCGCTCGGGCAGTTCTTTCAATCCGACAATCAAGGCATCAGAACTCACGCCTGTCCATGTACCGGAAGGCACCATCCTGCACCCGGCTTCTTCATATTCAGCATCGGAAAATATTCGCTTATCACTGCTTTCCACATCTAGCTGAATACCCTGTTGCAACAATTCTTCTGCATGGGCGGGAATAATTGGCGTGCGGCGCTCGGTTTCGCGCGCCTCATCACGAAGCAAGAATTTCACAACAACATTCCCTTTGCTCAATATATTGTTTTTACACATAGGCATTTATACCTGTCACCTGCTGATATAGCATTCATTTTATGCTTGCCAAGCACTGATTGGTCTGATCAATATTAGCAAAAAAATATTGGAGTAAATCATGGATGTAAAAGCCGCAGTTGCATTTGAAGCAGGTAAACCCTTGGAAATTGCCACCGTACAACTTGAAGGCCCGCGCGAGGGTGAGGTTCTGGTAGAAATCAAGGCCACCGGTATCTGCCATACGGATGAATTTACCCGTTCAGGCGCAGATCCGGAGGGTATTTTTCCGGCTATCCTGGGCCATGAAGGAGCGGGCATTGTGGTTGATGTGGGTCCGGGCGTAAGGCATTTACAAAAAGGTGATCACGTCATTCCGCTTTACACGCCAGAATGTAGAGAATGTGAATATTGCCTCAATCCAAAAACCAATCTTTGTCAAGCAATTAGAACCACCCAGGGGCAAGGTCTCATGCCAGATGGTTCCAGCCGGTTTTCAATCAACGGCAAACCGATTTTTCATTATATGGGCTGTTCAACATTCGCCAATTTCACCGTCTTGCCAGAAATTGCCTTGGCAAAAATCCGCAAGGACGCACCTTTTGACAAGGTTTGCTATATCGGCTGCGGTGTCACCACCGGCATTGGCGCTGTCATCAACACGGCCAAAGCAGAACCCGGCTGCAAAGGCGTTGTGTTCGGGCTCGGTGGCATTGGGCTTAATGTCCTTCAAGGGTTGCGGTTGGCCGGTGCCGATATGATCGTCGGTGTTGACATGAACAATAGTAAAAAAGAATGGGGTGAAAAATTTGGTATGACCCATTTCGTCAACCCGTCAGAAATTGGCGAAGATGATCTGGTTAATCACATCGTTGAACTCACCGGTGGTGGTGCGGATTATACATTTGAATGTATCGGCAATGTAAAAGTTATGCGTGCAGCACTTGAATGCGCTCACAAGGGCTGGGGCGAATCCATCATCATCGGCGTTGCCGGCGCGGGACAGGAAATCTCCACCCGCCCCTTCCAGCTGGTAACCGGACGCTCCTGGCGTGGAACCGCATTTGGCGGCGCACGCGGGCGAACAGATGTTCCAAAAATTGTCGACTGGTACATGCAGGGAAAAATTGATATTGACCCGATGATCACCCACAAATTACCTTTGGAGAAAATCAACGAAGCCTTTGATTTGATGCATGAGGGAAAATCCATCCGCAGCGTGGTGGAATTCTGATTGCTTATAACGAGCAGCTTATCAAATCTGGATATTCAATTTTGACCTTCATTAAACCGGCTATTTTGAGCTTAGTAATATTCACCTGCTCAATTGCCGGTGCAAGCGCTCAAACATCAGATAAAGCCAGTCCGAAAGGCCTTGCATTTTACCAGTTGATCTCCGGGAAATGGGCTAAAATAACCGATGATGCTCGCCTGTCGATGACCGATACCCAATTGAATATTGCTGCCCTGCAATGCCATTCGACTAGAGCACTTGTAGCATCAACCGCCTCCAATACGACCTCTATATCAAAGGCCGTATCACAAAAGTTAAGCCGTATATTGATCTATCAAAACCAACAAGCCGGTTTGCAACGTATCGATTTTAATACCCGCCAATTGTTGATTTTCCCAAATTTAAAAATCGGAAAAATCCGTAATGGGAAGGACGGCTTTGAAGTTTCCAATGCCAAAGCCAAGGTCACAATCACCTTTGGCAAATTAAAACAGGGCAATAAATCCGTGCCCGTCATGATTGAAGGTAAGGCGCTTTATTTAAAATGCCCGCAACCCGCAAACTAGAAATATTGTCCAATTGAAAGCTGCATGCCCATGAAAACAGTCTCCACTTCCAGATCTTTCGGCGGCGTACAGGGCGTTTATAGCCACATGGCCAAGACGACCGATTGCGAAATGACATTCGCCGTATTTATCCCCCCACAAGCCGAGCATGCCCCCTGCCCGATTGTCTGGTATTTATCCGGCCTCACCTGCAATCATTCCAATGTCATGGATAAGGGTGAATATCGCCGCGCCGCCGCCGAACACGGATTGATCATCGTCTGTCCGGATACCAGTCCACGCGGTGAAAATGTACCCGATGACAAAGACAATTGGCAATTTGGCTCCGGCGCAGGATTCTACCTCGATGCAACGGTCCAACCGTGGTCAAAAAACTATCAGATGTATTCCTACATCACCCAGGAATTACCCGAACTTATCGCCAGAGAATTTCCCGTCAACATGGGAAAACAGGGAGTTTTGGGCCATTCGATGGGGGGCCACGGCGCCTTGACGGTCGCGCTTAAAAACAGCCAAACTTACAAAAGTTGCTCGGCATTTGCCCCGATTGTAAACCCGACAACGGCCGATTGGTCGAGCACCGCATTTGTCCGCTATTTAGGTGAAGATAAATCCAGCTGGGGTGAATATGATGCCTGCACATTGGTGCAAAATGGCGCTCGTTTTCC
>Ga0256839_1001582_pt1 | contig 27315 bp, 27 predicted proteins | sample 354166metaG_FD_185968 | JGI IMG/M metagenome (GOLD analysis project Ga0256839, IMG submission 185968) | Hydrothermal vent microbial communities from Mid Atlantic Ridge, Atlantic Ocean - 354-166 | ecosystem: Environmental > Aquatic > Marine > Hydrothermal vents | place: Atlantic Ocean: Mid... | reverse complement strand
TCTACAACCATCAGATCCCCCAAAAGGCCTTGGGCCACTTCTCACCCATCCAGGCCCTCAAAAACTGGCAGAAAAAACACCCGGAACTCTTCAAAAAACGTGTATACAATCTCACGGGGCTTGACAGCTAATGAAAAAGGTCGTCATGTACACCAGTTCCCACTGTCCCTATTGCCTGATGGCAGAACGTCTGCTCGCCGGCAAAGGCATCACCGCAATCGAGAAGATTCGCGTCGATCTCGATCCGCAGCAACGGCGGGAAATGATGGAACGGACCGGGCGCCGTACCGTGCCCCAGATCTTCATCGGCGACGTTCACATCGGAGGATTTCAAGAACTGGCCGCCCTGGACCGTCAGGGGGAATTGGACAAACTGTTGCAGGATTGAAGGAGGAAGTCATGCACATCGTCTGCGGCCATTGTTTCACCATCAACCGGGTTCCGGAGACGAAACTCGAAAACCATCCCCGCTGCGGCAAATGCCATCGGCCGCTCCTGGACGGCCGACCGGTCGATCTGGACGAATCCCATTTCGACCGGTTCATCACCCATAACGACCTGCCGGTTCTGGTGGATTTCTGGGCCCCCTGGTGCGGACCCTGCCAAATGATGGCACCCGCCTTCGCCCAGGCGGCCTCGGCGCTGGCCCTGAAGGCGCGCCTGGCCAAGGTGAACACCGAAGCCTGTCCGCGCTTGGCGCAGCGCTTCGGCATCCGCAGCATTCCCACGCTGATTCTGTTCAAGAAAGGGGAGGAAAGTGCGCGCCTGTCCGGCGCGCTCAATGCCGCTCAAATCCGGCAGTGGCTGGAAAGCCACGCCTGACACCGGCGGTCATTCTTCTTCCAGCGGTTCGAAATCGTCCTTGGTAACCCCGCATTCGGGGCAGACCCAGTCGTCGGGAATGTCCTCGAACCGGGTTCCGGGAGGCAGACCGCCGTCCGGATCTCCCTCGGCCTCGTCGTAGATGTAGCCACAAACCACACAGACGTATTTGCGATATTCCTCGATCATACCTTCCTCATACAAGTTGCCAAAACGTCCGGTGCCTCACTCCAGGACGATCAGGGCGCTGGGATGACGCACCAGGATGGAATAACGGCGCCCCCGGCGCGAGGGCCAACCACGGACTTCGACCCGTTTTCCCAGATAGCTTTGCAAATCGGGGAAATACGGCAAATTGCGCCGCGGTATCACGACCTCGACATTGGCCAGAAACTGCAGCCGCAGGTACTTGCGTCCGGCTTTGAGCTTTCGGGGAACGCCCACCAGACGCTGCCAACCGTGCAGTTTCTTGCGCAGCAATGTTTCAATGGGTTTGGGGGCATAGTAGGGCATTCCCCAAATGCCTCTCCGGGCGGACTCGGCTTCTTCCTGGGCCGCCAGAATGGGCCGGGCGTATTTCAAATTGGGGGGATGAATGTTGGCGATCGCCCATCCGGCCTTCACCAGCTCCAGGTTCAAGTGGAGCCCGTCGCGGCGGAACAGATAGGCCAGGGTACGCCCATACTTGTCGTGCCGCTCCACATCGTATTCCAAGCGTACCGGCCGACCGGCCGTCAGGGCTTTCAGCAAAGCCTCCGCCTCCTCACCGCCCGGCTCCCCGCGTTTGCGTTCGGTTTCGATTTCCGGTGCGTTGATGTTCAGCAAGCGAATCCTGCGGCCATCCTTCAGCAACACCGTATCGCCGTCATAGACATGCTGCACCGGGTAATAGTCGGGCTCGGTGCGCAGTTGGACGATTTTGGCGCCGGGGGCCGGGCGATCACTGTAATGCGATTGTCCCTCACGGTCACGCCATTGAAAAACGGCCGCTTGTGCGGCCGTTATCCCCAGCAAGACTCCCAACAGAAGGATGCGCAGCATCGCTCAGGTGGTCGAGGGCGAGGTCCCGGAAGGCACCCCCGTCACTTCGGCGGCGATGGCCTCCAGTTGACGCAGTTGGGCATGGCCGGCATTGGTCAGTTCGAGACCGCCGTTCACGATGCTCCGATAGAGGCCGGGCATCTTGTAAACGAGATAGCACAAATATCCGGTGACGGCAGCGGCTATGGGAAAGCCCACCCATGCCGGCAATCCCACCACGCCCAGACCACGGGTCAGCAGGGTGAGGGCATCGAGAGGCAGCAGCAGGAAAGCGCCGAAATAGGTCAGAACGAAGAAGGAATAAAGCAGCAGGACGAGAAATTCAAAAAGGCGGATCAAACCGAGATTGAGCCATTTCATCGTGGATAGTCACCCCCAAAAAGGCGATTGATCGTCGCCGGATGGTCGTCGCATCCAGCACCGGATAAATAGGAGATTATAGCATGCCACTCGAAGGGGCAGAGAACGGAACTCCCCCCACCTACCATCTGACGGCTTGTTTTTCCGGGGACCACTGGAGCGAAATTCGTTCCTGAATTCAGAGCCGGCGGCTCCTCTCCGATCACGGACGCCCCTTCCCCACTCCATGAAAAAACCGCGGACGATGCCGCGGTTTTTCGGGACATGACATTCCGTCAAGGATCACCCCACCTTGGGATCCAATTCACCGGAAGCATAGCGCTGATACATCGCTTCCAGCGGGATCGGCTTGATCTTGGACGCCTGCCCCGCACAACCGAACGCTTCGTAACGGGCTTTACAGATTTCCTTCATCGCCTGGGTGGCGACCTTGAAAATCTTGCGCGGATCGAATTCCTTGGGATTTTCCGCCAGGAACTTCCGCATCGCCCCGGTGGCGGCCATCCGCAGGTCGGTGTCGATGTTGACCTTGCGCACACCGTGCTTGATGCCCTCGACGATTTCCTCCACCGGAACCCCGTAAGTCTGACCCATGTCACCACCGTAGCGGTTGATGACTTCCAGCCAATCCTGGGGAACCGAGGAAGATCCGTGCATCACCAGGTGGGTGTCCGGAATCCGGGCGTGGATCTCCTTGATCCGGTCGATGGCGAGAATGTCTCCCGTCGGCGGGCGGGTGAACTTGTAGGCGCCGTGACTGGTGCCGATGGCGATCGCCAGGGCGTCCACCTTGGTCTTTCTGACGAAATCGGCCGCCTCGTCCGGATCGGTGAGCAGCATTTCCTTGGTCAGCTTGCCTTCGGCACCGACGCCGTCCTCCTTGCCGGCCTGCATGGTCTCCAGCGACCCCAGGCAACCCAGCTCGCCTTCCACCGACACGCCGCAGGCGTGGGCCATTTCGACGACCTTGGCGGTCACCTCCACGTTGTACTCGTAGGTGGCCGGGGTTTTGGCGTCCGGCATCAGGGAGCCGTCCATCATCACCGAGGTGAAGCCGGACTGGATCGAACGGGCGCACACCCCGGGATCGGCACCGTGATCCTGGTGGAGCACGATGGGAATGTCCGGCCACTGCTCCACCGCCGCCAGAATCAGGTGACGCAGGAACGGTTCGCCGGCATATTTGCGGGCCCCGGCCGAAGCCTGCATGATCACCGGGCTGTCGACCTCGGCGGCCGCTTCCATGATGGAATGCACCTGCTCCATGTTGTTGACGTTGAACGCCGGCACGCCATAGTCGTTTTCCGCTGCGTGATCCAGGAGTTGTCGCAAACTGATCAATGCCATTCAAATAGCCTCATTCATTAAACAATCAAGCATGAAAACCCTCCGGATCCTTGCCGGATCCGGAGGAACGATGTCAGCCGATCCGCGGATCCAGTTCGCCGGAAGCATAGCGCTGATACATCGCTTCCAGCGGGATCGGCTTGATCTTGGACGCCTGCCCCGCACAGCCGAACGCCTCGTAACGGGCTTTACAGATTTCCTTCATCGCTTTGGTCGCGGCGGCGAAGATCTTGCGCGGGTCGAACTGCTTGGGGTTTTCCGCCAGGAACTTCCGCATGGCTCCGGTGGAAGCCAGTCGCAGGTCGGTGTCGATGTTGACCTTGCGCACCCCGTGCTTGATGCCCTCGACGATCTCCTCCACCGGCACCCCGTAAGGTTGACCGATGTCCCCGCCGTATTCGTTGATGATCTTCACCCATTCCTGGGGAACCGAGGAAGACCCGTGCATCACCAGGTGGGTGTCCGGAATCCGGGCGTGGATCTCCTTGATCCGGTCGATGGCGAGAATTTCCCCGGTCGGCGGCTTGGTGAACTTGTAGGCGCCGTGGCTGGTACCGATGGCCACCGCCAGGGCGTCCACCTTGGTCTTTCTGACGAAATCGGCCGCCTGTTCCGGATCGGTGAGCAGCATTTCCTTGTCGATCGCCTCACCCTTGTCGGTGACCCCCTTTTCCAGGGAGCCCAGGCAACCCAGCTCGCCTTCCACCGACACGCCGCAGGCGTGGGCCATTTCGACGACCTTGGAAGTCACCTCCACGTTGTACTCGTAAGTGGAAGGCGTCTTCATGTCCGGCATCAGGGAACCGTCCATCATCACCGAGGTGAAGCCGGACTGGATCGAACGGGCGCACACCCCGGGATCGGCACCGTGGTCCTGGTGGAGCACGACGGGGATGTCCGGCCACTGCTCCAGGGCGGCCTGCACCAGATGACGGATGAAGTAGGGCCCCGCATATTTGCGGGCCCCGGCGGACACCTGCATGATCACCGGGCTGTCGACCTCGGCGGCCGCTTCCATGATGGAATGGACCTGCTCCATGTTGTTGATGTTGAAAGACGGCACGCCATAGTCGTTTTCCGCTGCGTGATCCAGCAATTGTCTCAAGGTGATGAGTGCCATGACAGCCTCCTCCTGCTCAGGTTAGGACAGAACTTCTTTGACCGCCTTGACGACGTTGTCCACGGTGAAGCCGAATTCCTTCATCAGCAGGCCACCGGGAGCCGACTCGCCGAACCGGTCGATACCGAGCACCTTACCATCGAGGCCGACGTATTTGTACCAGCCGTCGGTCGCCCCCGCTTCCACCGCGACCCGCGCGGTGACGTCCGGCGGCAGTACCGCTGCCTTGTACTCGGCACTCTGGGCGTCGAAGACGTCTTCGCAGGGCATCGAGACCACACGGATCTTCTTACCTTCGTCGGCCAGGACCTTGGCGGCCTCGTCGGCCAGATGCACTTCCGAACCGGTGGCGATGATGATGGCGTCCGGCTTGCCGTCGCAGTCCCGCAGCACGTAGCCGCCCTTGGCGATGGCCTCGATCTGCGCCGGCGTCCGTTCCAGATGCGGCACTCCCTGCCGGGTCAGGGCCAGAGCGGTGGGCCCGTCGGTGCGGTTGATCGCCTCGCGCCAGGCCACGGCGGTCTCGACCGCGTCGGCGGGACGCCACAGGTGCAGGTTGGGGATCACCCGCAGTGAGACGTGATGCTCCACCGGCTGATGGGTGGGGCCGTCCTCGCCCAGACCGATGGAGTCGTGGGTCAGGACGTAGATCACCGGCAGCTTCATCAGGGCGGACATGCGGATGCCGTTGCGGCAGTAATCGGAGAACACATGGAAGGTGCCGCCGAACGGCCGGAAGCCACCGTGAAGATAGATGCCGTTCATCATGGCCGCCATGCCGAATTCCCGCACCCCGTAGTGGACGTAATTCCCGTCCTCATGGGATTTGCCCGGATAGTTGTAATCCTTGCAGTCCTTCCAATTGGTCAGGTTGGAGCCGGTCAGATCGGCACTGCCGCCGAAGAATTCCGGCAGATGGGGCGCATAGGCGTTCAGGGTGTTCTGGGAGGCCTTGCGGGTGGCGACCTTTTCGGCCTTGGCGTTGACCTCGTCGATGTAGGCCTGGGCGACCTGGGGCCAGTCGGCCGGCAGCCGGCCCTCGAGACGGCGGACCAGTTCTTCGGCCAGATCCGGCAGTTCAGCCTTGTAAGCGGCCAACTTGTCCTGCCATTCCTGCTCCCATTTGGCACCCTTCTCCCGGGCGTCCCAACCGTCGTAGATTTCCTTCGGGATCACGAACGGGGGATGGGGCCAGCCCAGCACCTCCCTCGCCAGGGCGATCTCGTCGTCCCCCAGCGGAGCGCCGTGGCATTCCTCCTTGCCCTGCTTGTTGGGCGAACCGTAACCGATGATGGTCTTGCAGCAGATCAGGCTGGGCTTGTCGGTCGTACTGCGGGCCTCCTCGATGGCGCTCTTGATGGCATCGGGATTGTGGCCGTCGACGTCCCGGATCACATGCCAGCCATAGGCCTCGAAGCGCTTGGCGGTATCTTCGGTGAACCACCCTTCCACTTCACCGTCGATGGAAATGCCGTTGTCGTCCCAGAAGGCGATCAGTTTCCCCAGTTTGAAGGTACCGGCCAAAGCACAGGCCTCGTGGGAAACGCCTTCCATCATGCAGCCGTCGCCAAGGAACACGTAAGTGTAGTGATCGATGATGTCGTGGCCGTCGCGGTTGAACTGGGCGGCCAACACCTTTTCCGCCAGCGCCATCCCCACCGCGTTGGCGATCCCCTGTCCCAGGGGGCCGGTGGTGGTCTCCACCCCGGGGGTGTAGCCGTACTCGGGATGCCCCGGCGTCTTGGAGTGAAGCTGACGGAAGTTTTTCAGCTCCTCCATGGGCAGATCGTAACCGGTCAGATGCAGCAGGGCGTAAATCAGCATGGAACCGTGCCCGTTGGACAGGACGAAGCGATCCCGGTTGGGCCACTTGGGGTTGTTGGGATTGTGGCGCAGGTAATCGTTCCACAGGACCTCGGCGATGTCCGCCATGCCCATGGGCATTCCCGGATGGCCAGACTTGGCTTGCTGGACCGCATCCATGGCGAGTGCACGGATGGCATTTGCAAGTTCTCGGCGTGAAGGCATGATTCTTTCTCCTATTGGTTCTCGAATTTATTGTCGATCAGGACGCATCTTATAGCCGCTGTCATGCAGGCGCAATCCCGTCAACCGGCCTGTTCCGCATCCCACTCGCGGTGATAGGCTTCGATGGTTTCGAGGTCCTTCCTGGCCCCGATGAAAAGGGGAATGCGCTGGTGAATGTGGGTCGGCTCCAGGGTCAGGACCCGCTCGCGCCCGGTGGAAACGATCCCGCCGGCCTGCTCGATGATGAAACCGATCGGATTGGCCTCGTACATCAGACGCAAACGGCCGGCCAGCCCCTTCTTCTTAAGCTTCTCGTCCAGAGGATAGGTCCAGAAGCCGCCCCGCTGCAGGATGCGGTAGGCCTCGGCCACGAAGGAGGCGATCCAGCGCATGTTGTAGTCGCGCCCCCGGGGACCTTCCTTGCCCTGGAGGCACTCTTCGATGTAACGCCGCACCGGCGGCTCCCAGAAGCGCCAGTTGGACATGTTGATGGCGAATTCCTTGGCTTCCTCCGCAATCCGGATATTGGACTGGGTCAGGAAGAACTCGCCCACGCCCTGGTCCAAAGTGAAACCATGGGCGCCGTTGCCCGTGGTCAACACCAGAGTGACCGAGGGCCCGTAGACACAGAACCCGGAGGCCACTTGGGCCGCCCCCGGCTGCAGGAAATGTTCCTCGGCGGGCTCGTCGATCCCTTCGGGACAACGCAGGATGGAAAAGATGGTGCCGATGCACATGTTGATATTGATGTTGGAAGAACCGTCCAGGGGATCGAAACAAACCAGATATTTCCCCCGGTTGGCTTTCGGCACCACGATGATGTCGTCGTTCTCCTCCGAGGCCATGGCCGCCACGTGACCGCTGCGGCTGAGGGTGGCGATCATGATGTCGTTGGAAAGCACGTCCAGTTTCTGCTGCACTTCCCCCTGAACGTTTTCCTCGCCCACCTGTCCCAGGTTGCCCGCCAGGGCACCGTAGCGGACCTCGCGGGCGATCGCTTTGCAGGCCCGGGCGATGTCGGAAATCAACAAGGTCAGCTCGCCGGTGGCACCGGCCACCTTACGCTGTTCCTGGATCAAAAATTCCGTTAAGGAAACCCCTTGACCTTGCATAACATCTTCCTCCTACATTCAATCGATAAAGGGCTCAGGCCGCCGTCGACAGCGCCAGGGCATCCTTGACCTTGACGATTTTCAGGGTATTGGTCCCGCCGCTCACGCCGGTCAGATCCCCCTTGGTGATCAGCACCCGATCCTCCTCGGTCACCGCATGGCAGCGCAGCAATTCCTTCAAGGCCGCCTTGTTCTGCACCACGTGCTCCGTGGTCTCGCAGCGGAAATGAATGGGATAGACGCCGCGGTACAGAGTGACCTTGCGGCAGGTGTGCAGATGGCGGGTCATGGCGTAGATGGGAATACCCGAACGGATCCTCGACATCCACAATGGCGTGGAGCCGCTTTCCGTCAGCGCGGCGATGGCCCGAATGTGCAGGTGGTTGGCCACATACATGGCCGCCATGGCGATGGCCTCGTCCACCCGCTTGAATTGACGGTCCATGCGGTGGGAGGAACGCCGTACCCTGGGACTCTTCTCCGCTTCCCGGCAGACCCGGTCCATCGCCTTGACCGCCTCCACCGGATAGTTGCCCGAAGCGGTTTCCGCCGACAGCATCACCGCATCGGTGCCGTCGAACACGGCGTTGGCTACGTCCAACACCTCGGCCCGGGTCGGCAGGGGGCTTTCGATCATCGACTCCATCATCTGGGTGGCGGTGATGACCACCCGGTCCATGTCCCGGGCTTTGGAGATCAGATCCTTCTGGATCTGCGGCAGGCGGGCGTCGCCGATTTCCACCCCCAGATCGCCGCGGGCCACCATGATGACGTCGGAGGCCTCGATGATCTCCTCCATCACGCCGGGCTGCACCGCTTCGGCGCGTTCGATCTTGGCGACGATACCGGCCGTGCCGCCGGCCTCCCGGAGCAAATGGCGCGCCAAGTGGATGTCGGCGGCGCTGCGGGGAAAAGAGACCGCCAGATAATCGGCCTCGATTTCCACCGCGGTCTTGATATCCTCCTTGTCCTTGTCGGTCAGGGCCGGGGCCGAAAGGCCACCCCCCTGCTTGTTGATGCCCTTGTTGTCGGACAGCACCCCACCGACCTCGACGACACATTCGACCCGTTCGCCCTCGATCCTGTCCACCCGGAGGACGATGCGGCCGTCGTCCAACAGCAGAACGTCGCCCGGCTGCACGTCCCTGGGGAGATCGCGATACACCAGACCCACCTGGGTTTCATCCCCCTGGTCCAGGGGGAAGTCCGCGTCGAGGGCGAAACGGGCCCCCTCCTGGAGCACCACCTTGCCCGTCTTGAAGCGGCCGATCCGGATCTTCGGACCCTGCAGATCCGCCAGAATGCCGACGTAATGGCCCTTGCCTTCGGAAATCTCCCGGATCAGACGGGCCCGGCGTCGGTGGTCGTCGGCGGTTCCGTGGGAGAAATTCAGGCGCACCACGTCGACGCCGGCGTCGATGAGCTTCTCCAGCATCTCCGGCGTGTCCGTCGCCGGACCCAGGGTGGCGACGATCTTGGTGCGTCTCGGCACGTAAACGTCAGCCATGAATCAGCGCGCCTCCATCATCGCCTTGGCGGTATCGAGCATACGGTTGGAGAACCCCCATTCGTTGTCGTACCAGGCCAGCACCTTCACCAGAGTGCCGTCGATGACCTTGGTCAACGAGGATTCGTAGATGGAGGAATGGGGATTGTGGTTGAAGTCCATCGACACCAAGGGCTCGTCGCTGTAGGCCAGGATACCTTTCAGTTCTCCTTCCGCCGCCTCCCGGACGATGGCGTCGATCTCCTCCTTGGCGGTGGCCCGGGCGGCCTGGAAGGTCAGATCCACCAGGGAGACGTTGATGGTGGGAACCCGCACGGCGAAACCGTCGAGCTTGCCGGCCAGTTCCGGCAACACCAGGCCCACCGCCGCCGCAGCCCCGGTCTTGGTGGGAATCATGTTGTGGGCGGCGGCGCGGGCCCGGCGCAGGTCCTTGTGGAACACGTCGATGAGCCGCTGGTCGTTGGTGTAGGAATGAATGGTGGTCATCAGGCCGCGCTCGATGCCGATCCGGTCGTGCAGCACCTTGGCCAGCGGCGCCAGACAATTGGTGGTGCACGAGGCGTTGGAGACCACCGTGTCGGAGGCCTTGAGCGTCCCGTGATTGACACCGTAGACCACGGTGGCGTCCACGTCCTTGCCGCCGGGGGCGGAAATCAGCACTTTCTTGGCCCCGCCCTGGAGATGGGCCGAGGCCTTTTCCTTGGAGGTGAACAATCCGGTGCATTCCATCACCACGTCGATTCCCAGCTCGCCCCAAGGAAGCTTGGCGGGATCGCGTCCCGCCAGCACCTTGATGCGGCGTCCGTCGACCATCAGGCTGTCCCCTTCCACCGCCACTTCGAAGGGGAAGCGACCGTGCACGGTGTCGTAGCGGGTCAAATGGGCGTTGGTCTGGGCATCCGCCAGATCGTTGATCGCGACGATTTCGAATTCACCGGTGCGTCCGGATTCGTACAGGGCCCGCAGCACGTTGCGGCCGATCCGGCCGTAACCGTTGATTGCCAGCTTGATAGCCATGAAGTGTTACCCCCAAATTGATGGTTCTGAAAACCGGTTCCCACCACTCCCTCGGGCGGGGATTCGATTGGTCAATTCGGGGAACTATATCAAACCGGACGGAACCACGTCCAGATGCAGGCCGGCGCCCCGCAGGGCGGCGATCACCCTTTCCACGACGTCCCGACCGGGATCGAGCCACAACGCATCCCGCTCGCGGCGTAGCCAGGTCAACTGCCGTTTGGCCAGCCGGCGAGTGGCGACGATCGCCTTTTCGATCATGGTAGCGTGGTCGTACTCCCCTGCCAGCCAGCCCCAAACCTGACGATAACCGACACTGCGGATGGCGGGCAACCCGGGATGAAGATCGCCCCGACGGTAGAGTGCCTCCACCTCCGCGACCAATCCGGCCTCCAGCATTGCGTGAAAGCGGTGCCCGATCCGCCGGTGCAATTGCTCCCGGTCCCGGGGAACCAGCGCCACCTTGACAGGTCGGAACGGCAATTCCCCGGTCGCGGTCTGTCCCCACCAGGCACTCAACGGCTTTCCCGTCAGGTGATAGACCTCCAGGGCCCGCTGAATCCGCTGGGGATCGTTGGGATGGATCCGGGCCGCCGCCCGGGGATCGACAGCAGCCAGGCGCCGGTGCAACGCCGCCCAGCCATGCCGGGAAGCCTCGGCGTTGATGCGCTCCCGCACTTCGGGATCGGCTTCGGGCATGGGAGCGATTCCCCGCAGCAGGGCATGGAAGTACAACATCGTGCCGCCCACCAGGATCGGCAGCCGATTGCGGTGGGCGATGGCTTCGATCAGCGCCAGGGCATCGCTGCGGAACCGCCCCGCCGAGTAGGACTGGGAGGGATCGAGGATGTCGATCAGATGATGGGGAATCCGGGCCCGGATCTGCCGGGACGGCTTGGCGGTGCCGATGTCCATGCCCCGGTACACCTGCCCGGAATCGACGCTGACGATCTCGCCGTTCAGGCGCCGGGCCAGGGCGATGGCCAGATCGGTCTTGCCGGCCGCGGTCGGCCCCATGATCAAAAGCGCCAGCGGTTTTCCCATCAGCGGCCGCGACGGAAGAATCGGTCCAGGGCGGGAAAATCCAGTTTGACCCAGGTGGGACGACCGTGATTGCACTGGCCGCCCCGCTCGGTGCGCTCCAGTTCCCGCAGCAGCGCGTTCATCTCCTCCCTGCCGAGCCGCTGTCCGGCCCGCACGGCACTGTGACAGGCCCGGGTGGCCAGACGCTCGTGGATCCGGCTTTCCACCTCGGCGGTGCCGTCGAGCTCCCGCAGCTCCGAGACGAGGTCTTTCACCAGGGCCGCCGGATCGGCCTGCGCCAACAGGGCGGGCAAGGCGCGGACCACCACGGTTTCCGGACCCAGGACATCCAGATCGACGCCCAACCGGGCCAGGAAACGGCGATGACAGCGCACCAGCTCGACCTCCCCGGGACTCAGGCGGACCCTTTCCGGCAGCAGCAGAGGCTGGCACTGGGGAGCGCCACCTTGCACCTGGCGCTTGAGTTTTTCGTAAAGGATGCGTTCGTGGGCGGCGTGGGCATCGACGATCACCAGACCATCCTCGGCCTCGGCGAGAATGTAGATACCATGAAGATGGGCCACCGCATAACCCAAAGGGGGAACTTCCCGGGACGAAGCCGGAACCTCCGGTTCCGGCTCTCGCTCCGCTTCCGGTTCCCGCGCCGGACGCAGGGTTTCGTAGAAGGCGATGGCCTCGTTGACCTGGGCGGCCGCCGGCGGTCCGGCCGGGGGAGGATAGGCGGGCGGCGGCGGGATCCTCGGCCCGGGGCGCGCCTTTCCGAGGGCCCGGTGCAGGGAACGGGCGACGAAATCCCGGACGGTGCGCGGATCGCGGAAGCGCACCTCCAGCTTGGCGGGGTGGGCGTTGACGTCGACCCGAGCAGGATCCAGCTCCAGATAGAGAACGGCGGCGGGCTGGCGGTCGTGGGGCAGCACGTCACGGTAACCCTGGCGCAGAGCGTGGGCGAGCAGCTTGTCCCGCACCGGCCGGCCGTTGACGTACCACCATTGCCGGTCCACCTGGCGCCTGGCCACCGCCGGCAGACCCATCCAACCCCACAGACGCATCCCGTCCTGTTCGAATTCGATCAACAGCGACTGTCGCACGAACTCGTCACCGAGCAACGCCCCCACCCGCCGGGTCCAGGCCCGCTCTTCCCGGGCGGCGGGCAGCTGCAACACGTCCCGCTGATTGTGGCGCAACCGGAAGGCGACTTCGAACCGGCTCAGGCACAGGCGTTCGAGAAAGGTCTGGATGTGCCCGAACTCGGTCCGCTCGCTGCGCAGAAATTTGCGCCGGGCAGGCACGTTGTGGAACAAATCGGACACGGACACGGTGGTCCCCACCGGATGGGCGATGGGAATCGGATCGCCCGAACGGCCATCTCCCGGAACCACCAAGCGCCAGCCACAGGGCTCCGCCGCCGTGCGGGAAACCAGTTCCAACCGCGCTACCGCCGCGATGCTCGCCAGCGCTTCGCCGCGGAATCCGAAGGTACAGACCCGGAGCAGATCATCGAGGGTGGCGATCTTGCTGGTGGCATGGCGGCTCAACGCCAACGGAAGATCGTCACGGGCGATGCCGTGGCCGTCGTCGCGCACCCGGATCAGGGCGATACCGCCGGACTCGACGGTCACCTCGATGCGACCGGCGCCGGCGTCCAGGCTGTTTTCGACCAGTTCCTTGACCACCGAGGCGGGCCTTTCCACCACCTCCCCGGCGGCGATCTGCCCCACTAACGGGGGCGGTAGGGGGTGGATCCGCTTCATCCGCCGACCGGGATCCGGAGCACCTGCCCGACCCGGACGCGGGTATGGCTCAGGTCGTTGTAGCTCATCAACCGTTCAAGGCTGATTCCGTAAGTCTGGGCGATTTCCGTGAGGGTTTCCCCCTTGGCGATGACGTGACGACGTTCGGCCGCCAACAAAGTTCCCGGCGGGGCGTGGCGCTTGAAATAATCCCGCACTCCCCGGTGAATGGCCCTGGCCCAATACCACTGATATTTGGCGCTCCGCAGCCGCCTTTCCTCCGCCGGATTGGAAATGAAGGCCGTCTCGACGAGAATCGAGGGAATGTCCGGGGATTTCAGCACCACGAAGCCGGCCTGCTGTACCCCGTGATGGTGAATGCGGCCGATGCGCTTCAGCTCCTCCAACACCTCCCTGCCCAGACGCCGGCTGTATTCCCGGGTCCCGGTCAGGGAGAGATCGAGCAGCACTTTGGCCAGCACCTCGTCCTTGTCATCGAGACTGACGCCCCCGACCAGATCGGAGGCGTTCTCCCGGGCCGCGAGCCAGCGTGCCGCCTCGCTGGAGGCACCGCGCTCGGACAGGATGTAGACCCCGGCACCGCTGGCCTTCGGATCCCGGAAGGAGTCGGCATGAATGGAAATGAACAGGTCGGCCCTGGCCCGGCGGGCCAGCTCGATACGCTTGCGCAACGGGATGTAATAATCCCCCTTGCGAATCAACACCGCCCGCATGCCCGGGGTGTCGTCGATCAACCTAGCCAGTTTCCTGGCGATGGCCAACACCACGTCCTTTTCCCGGGTCCCGTGACGACCGATGGCACCGGGGTCCTCTCCGCCATGACCGGGATCAATGGCCACCGTCACTTTGCGCAATCTGGGGCGTTTCACCGGCGGGGGCCGGCGGAGTGCGGAAGCACCCTTGGCAGGATAAAGATCGACCACCAGGCGGTGACCGTAACGGGCGTTGGGTGGCAGGGTGAACACCTTGGACCGTACCGGAGATTTCAGATCCAGAACCAGGCGCAACACCCCGGGCCGGGGCCTGCCGCTGCGAATCCGACGCACGAACGGCGTGCCGTCATCGAAGCGGGGCAACGGCGCCCTGAGCTTCCCACCGGCCAGATCCAACACCAGGCGATCGGGATCGTCCAGACCGAAAACCCTGGGCTTGACATCGGTGGAAACGTCCAAAACCAGGCGAACGTGGTCCGGGGCGTTCCAGTGGCGGATACCGCGCACCTCGACACCGTAACAGAACGGGATGACGGCCAGCCAGGCGATTACCGCCAGGACACATCTGTGCACCATAGCCACCTCCGAGCAAGCCCATCCGTTCTCAATTATAAGCCAACGTCGGCGTGAATCGCGAACTTCGCCAAAATATGTGGCCGACAAACCACAACGCCAGCTCCCGGCGGCTTCTCCCGAAACCTCACCCTTTATCGATGTCGATCTACCCTTCCCGGCCCCCAGAAAGGGTAGGTGGCGGGCTTTCAAAGCCGATACTTGTTTTAAATCACGACCCAATTAAAATAACTATCATTTATTAATCAGGCAGCTTGCGGCTGCCTTTTTGTTTTCGGTTCAGGGGATCCATCCATGACTTCGGCTCTCATGCCTACGTACGCCCGTCTGCCGGTCGCCTTTCAGAAGGGCGAAGGGGCCTGGCTGTGGGACGGCGAAGGCCGGCGCTATCTCGACGCCCTTGCGGGAATCGCCGTCTGCAACCTGGGACACGCCCATCCCGCCCTGACCAAGGCCCTGTGCCACCAGGCCGGCCAATTGTGGCACACCTCCAACCTGTACCGCATCGAATTGCAGGAACGCCTGGCGACCCGGCTGGCCGCCTTGAGCGCCATGGACAACGTGTTCTTCTGCAATTCCGGCGCCGAGGCCAACGAAGCCGCCATCAAACTGGCACGGGCCTACGGCCACTCCCGAGGAATCGGACAGCCGCACATCGTCGTCATGGAAGGCAGCTTCCACGGCCGCACCCTGGCCACCCTCACGGCGACGGGCAATCCCCGGATCAAGCAGGGCTTCGAACCTCTGGTCCCCGGCTTCATCCAGGTTCCTTACGACGACCTCGCCGCCGTGGAGAAGCTTTCCGAGCGCGACGACATCGTCGCCGTCCTGGTGGAACCGGTGCAGGGGGAAGGCGGCATCCGCGTCCCGGCGGCCGACTATCTGCCCGGATTGCGTGCCCTCTGCGACCGTCGGGGGTGGCTGCTGATGCTGGACGAAGTGCAAACGGGCATCGGCCGCTGCGGCCGCTGGTTCGCCCACCAGCACTGGGACATCGTTCCCGACGTCATGACCCTGGCCAAGGCGCTGGGCAACGGCTTCCCCATCGGGGCCTGTCTGGCCCGGGGCCCGGCCTCACAGGTCCTCACGGCCGGAACCCACGGCTCGACCTTCGGCGGCAACCCTCTGGCCTGTCGGGTCGCCCTGGAAGTGTTGCAGACGATCGAAAGCGAGGATCTCCTGACCCACTGCGATCGCCTGGGGCAAGAAATCCGCACCGCGTTGCGCGAACGCCTCGACGCTCACCCCCTGGTCCGGGAAGTGCGCGGCCTCGGCCTGATGCTCGGCATCGAACTGACCGAACCCTGCGGCGATCTGGTCGGTAAAGCCCTGAAGCAGGGGCTGCTGATCAACGTCACCGCGGGCTCGGTGATCCGGTTGCTGCCACCGCTGATCCTGGACCACCGCCAGGCGCAACAGCTTGTGGAAACCCTCGTCGAACTGATACAGGAATTCTCCCCGTGAATGCACGCCATTTTCTCACCCTCACCGATCTGTCCCCCGAAGAACTGCGCGCCCTGATCCAACGCGCCGGCGAACTGAAGCGCCTCAGGGGCCCCTACGAACCATTGAAAAACCGGTTGCTAGGCATGATCTTCGAAAAGGCCTCCACCCGCACCCGGGTCTCCTTCGAGGCCGGCATCGTGCAACTGGGCGGGGCGGCGCTCTTCCTCTCCCCCAAGGACTCCCAACTGGGGCGCGGCGAACCCATCGAAGACACCGCCCGGGTATTGTCGCGCATGGTGGATGCCATCGTGCTGCGCACCCACTGCCACCGGACCGTACAGCGGTTCGCCGAATTTTCCAGGGTTCCGGTCATCAACGGATTGACGGACCGCTTTCATCCCTGCCAACTGCTCGCCGACCTGCAAACCTGGTTCGAACATCGCGGCGACATCCGGGGGCACAAGGTCGCCTGGATCGGCGACGGCAACAACATGTGTCAGTCCTACATCAAGGCGGCCCGTCTGCTGGACTTCCATCTGCACATCGCCTGCCCGCAAGGGTACGAACCGGAAACCGAACTGATCGCCTGGGCCGGTGACCACGTCACCCTGGATCACGACCCGGAGGCGGCGGCGACCGGCGCCGATCTGGTGGTCACCGACGTCTGGGCCAGCATGGGACAGGAGCAGGAACGGCAACAGCGCCTCGCGGCCTTCCGCCGTTTCCAGGTGACCCCGGAGCTGATGGCGCTGGCCCACGACGGGGCCCTGTTCATGCACTGCCTGCCGGCGCACCGGGGCGAGGAAGTCAGCGCCGAGGTTCTGGAAGGCCCCTGGAGCGTGGTCTGGGAGGAAGCGGAAAACCGCCTGCACGCCCAGAAGGCGCTGTTGGAATTCCTGCTTTCCGGTTGAACCGACGCCGGTGCGTTCACCTACCGGCCCGATAGTAACTGTTCTGCCACGCCTTCCCGGTCCCCGAAAAAGCAACCGGACAAGTGGTAAGATAGGCATTCACGACATCGATTTTCCAGCCTGCGGAACCGTCATGAGAATTTTTCTGTTGCTGCTCGTCAGCTTCGTCATTCCCTGGGCCGAGGCCGAAGAGTCCGCCTACGTCACCGACCGGCTCGAGGTCTATCTTCGCACCGGCAAAGGGATCAAATACAAGATTCTGCGTCAGGTGCGCAGCGGAACCCCGTTGACCGTCCTGGCCAAGGATCCCAAGAGCGGCTACAGCCGGGTGCGGCTGCGGGACGGGACCGAAGGCTGGATACTGACCCGCTATCTGAGCCCCGAACCCAGCGCCCGCTGGCAGCTGAAACAGGCCCGGGAGAAACTGGATCGCCTGAGCCGGGAAAACGCGCGGCTGAAACAGGAACTGGAAACCTTGAAGAACCAGCAGGGCAGCTTGACGACCGAGAAAGAGAACCTGACGCAGCGCAGCGCCCGGCTGGAAGCCGAACTGCAGCAGATCCGCCACGCGGCGGCCCACGCACTGGAGATCCAGGAAGAACGCAATCGCCTGCGGGGGCGGGTCGCCGAACTCGAACGCCGGTTGCACCAACTGGAACTGGAGAACCAGGCCCTCAACCGCGATCAGTCGCAGCGCTGGTTCCTGATCGGCGCCGGCGTGCTGGCCGGCGGCATTCTGGCGGGCCTGCTGCTGCCCCGCCTGACCTGGCGCCGCCGCCGCGGCTGGGATTCGCTCAATTCCCTGTAATCACCGGAGAACACGGAGACCGACATCCATGTCTGACAAGAAAAGGCCTCATTCTTCCCAGATCGTCGATGGCGTCGAGCGGGCGCCCAGCCGCGCCATGCTCTATCCCCTGGGATTCCGGGACGGGGACTTCCAAAAGCCGCAGATCGGCATCGCCTCCACCTGGAACATGGTGACACCGTGCAACATGCACATCAACCAGCTCGCCAACCACGCCATTCGCGGGGTGGAAGCCAACGGCGGCAAGGGTATCCTGTTCCACACCATCACCATCTCCGACGGCATTTCCATGGGCACGGAGGGAATGAAGTATTCCCTGGTGTCCCGGGAAGTCATCGCCGATTCCATCGAGACGGTCATGGGATGCCAGGGATACGACGGCCTGGTGGCCATCGGCGGCTGCGACAAGAACATGCCCGGCTGCATGATGGCCATCGCCCGTCTCAACCGTCCGGCGGTGTTCGTCTACGGCGGCACCATCCTGCCGGGGTGCCTGGGCGAGAAAAAGCTCGACATCGTTTCCGTGTTCGAAGCGGTCGGCGCCCGGGCCAACGGGCAGATCGACGATCGGACCCTGCACCAGATCGAATCCACGGCCATTCCCGGCCCCGGCTCCTGCGGCGGCATGTATACCGCCAACACCATGGCCTCGGCGATCGAGGCCCTGGGAATGAGCCTGCCGGGCTCCTCGGCCCAGGCGGCGGTCTCCGAGGAAAAACAGCGCGACTGCGAGCGCGCCGGCGCCGCTGTGCTGCGGCTGCTGGAGGCCGGCATCCGCCCCCGGGACATCATGACCCGCGAGGCTTTCGAAAACGCCATCACCGTCGTCATCGCCCTGGGCGGCTCCACCAACGCCGTGCTTCATCTGCTGGCGATGGCGGACACCTGCGGCGTGGAACTGAAGCTGGAGGACTTCAACCGGATCGGCCGCCGGGTGCCTGTACTGGCCGATCTGAAGCCCAGCGGCCGCTACCACATGGCCGATCTGATCGCCATCGGCGGCATCCAGCCCCTGATGAAAACGCTGCTCGACGCCGGCCTGCTGCACGGGGACTGCCTCACCGTCACCGGCAGAACCCTGGCGGAAAACCTCGCCGACGTACCGCCCTACCCCGACGACCAGGACATCGTCCGCCCACTGTCCAATCCCATCAAGAAAGACAGCCACCTGATCGTCCTCAAGGGCAACCTGGCCCCCCAGGGAGCGGTGGCCAAGATCAGCGGCAAGGAGGGGCTGCGCTTCACCGGCACCGCCCGGGTCTTCGACTGCGAGGAGGAAGCGTTACAGCGGATCCTGGACGGGACGGTGCAAAAAGGCGACGTGATCGTGATCCGCTACGAAGGCCCCAAGGGAGGGCCGGGGATGCGGGAAATGCTTTCCCCCACCTCCGCCGTCATGGGCAAGGGTCTGGGGAAGGACGTGGCCCTGATCACCGACGGCCGTTTTTCCGGCGGCACCCACGGCTTCGTCGTCGGCCACATCACGCCGGAGGCCTACGTGGGCGGTCCCCTGGCCATCGTCGAAGACGGGGACACCATCACCATCGATGCGGAAACCCGGGAACTCCGGCTTCATCTGGAACCGGACGAGATCGAGGCCCGTCTGGCGCGTTGGCGTAAACCCGCTCCCCGCTACACCCGCGGCGTTCTGGCCAAATACGCCGCCCTGGTCAATTCGGCCTCCGAAGGCGCGGTGACCGACCGCAATCTGGAAGACAAACTGTAGCCAGTGATCGAACCGGCCACCTTCGTCCGCTGGTTCCGCAGCGCCCTCCCTTATATCCACGCCCACCGGGGGCGCACCTTCGTGGTCCATTTCGGCGGGGAGGCGATCGCCGATCCGGCCTTTTCCGGCCTGATCCACGATCTGGCCCTGCTCCACGGCATGGGCATCCGCCTGGTGCTGGTCTACGGCATCCGCCCCCAGATCGAAGCCCGGCTGCGGCAGCGGAACCTCGCCTGCCGTTATCACCGGGGACTGCGGATCACCGATGCGGCAGCACTGGCATGCGTCAAGGAGGCCGCCGGCGAGGCCCGTCTGGAAATCGAAGCGCGCCTGTCCATGGGCGTAGCCGATTCCCCCATGGCGGGGGTGCGGCTGAGAGTGGCCTCCGGCAACTTCATCACCGCCAAACCCCTGGGGGTCATCGACGGCGTCGATTTCGAGTACACCGCGGAAGTGCGCCGCGTCGATGCCGAAGCCATCGCCCATCTTCTGGAGCGGGAACTGGTGGTGCTGGTCTCCCCCCTGGGGTATTCTCCCACGGGAGAGGTCTTCAACCTGCGTGCCGAGGCGGTGGCCACGGCGGTGGCCATCGCCCTGAAGGCGGACAAACTGTTGCTGCTGCTGGAAGGCCCGTGCCACCTGGGGAAAGAGCGGGTGGCCCAGCTCACTTCCGCCGAGGCTCGGCAATACCTGAACCGGCGGGCGTTTTCCGAGGAAATCGCCCCTCACGTGGAGGCGGCCGTGCGCGCCGTGGAAGGTGGAATCGCCCGGGCCCATCTGCTCGACCGCCATCAGGACGGCACCCTGTTGCTGGAGCTGTTCACCCGCGACGGGGCGGGCACCCTGATCTCCCGGCAGCCTTTCGAAACTCTGCGCCCCGCGACCCTGGGGGACGTCGCCGGCATCCTGGAACTGATCGAACCGCTGGAGCGGGAGGGAATCCTGGTCAAACGTTCCCGGGAAAGGCTGGAGATGGAACTGGAAGATTACTGCGTCATCGAACGCGACGGTCTTGTCATCGGCTGTGCCGCCCTGCATCCTTTCCCCGAAGCAAAAATGGGCGAACTCGCCTGCCTGGTGCTGCATCCGGACTACCGGGGGGAAAACCGGGGACGACGACTGCTGGAACACGTCGAACACCGGGCCAGCACCCTCGGGTTGCGCCGTTTGTTCGTCCTCACGACCCGAACGAGCCACTGGTTCCTGGAACAGGGCTTCAAAGCGGGGGATTTCGCGGAACTGCCCCCGCAGCGGCGACGCCGTTACGACGCTCGGCGCAATTCCAAGGTGCTGTTCAAATGGCTGTGACCCTGGAACTGGCTTGTCCGCCCGATACTCCGGTGACGCTGCTGCAGCTGTCCGATTGCCATTTTCTGGAACGGCCCGGTGACACCCTGATGGGCGTGGATACCGAACGCAGTTTTCGCCGGGTCCTCTCTTCGCTGCACCGGCATCCCGACTGGCCGGCGGACCTGCTTCTCCTCACCGGCGATCTGGTGCAAAATCCCTCGACTGCCGCCTATGAACGGCTGTTTTCCTGTCTGAAAACCATCGACATCCCCTGGGTGTGCCTGCCCGGCAACCACGACGACCCTACCCTGATGCGGGAAATTCTGTGCCGCACCGAAGCGCATTGCAGCAACCGCATTCTGGCCGGGCGGTGGCAGGTCCTCTGCCTCGACAGCAAACGGCCCGGTTCCCATGCCGGCCACCTGCCGCCGCGGGAGCTGGCGTTTCTGGATCAGGCCCTGCGACAGACCCACCGGCCTACCCTGGTCGCCCTGCACCACCCCCCGGTGCCGGTGGGCAGCGCCTGGATGGACACCATGCAATTGGACAATAGCAAAGCCCTGTTCGCCGTCCTGGCGCATCACCCCCACGTCAAGGGAATCGTCTTCGGCCACATCCATCAGGTCTTCCACACCACCCACCACGGCATCCCCCTCTGGAGCGCCCCCTCCACCTGCTTCCAGTTCAAGCCGCATTCGACCGATTTCGCCCTGGACGAGCGCCCCCCCGGCTGGCGCTGGTTGACGCTGCATCCCGGGGGACGGATCGCCACCCGGGTCGAACGGCTGGACGCCTGCCCTCCCGGACTGGATTTCTCCTCGTCGGGCTATTGACCGACCACTTCCCTCGACCTGTAAGACTTTTGCCCCGTTTCTAACGACGACAGCCGGCGGCCGATTCAGCGGATCCCGACGGTTTTGATCCGGTCGTCGATCCATGCGGGGGACAGATAGCCGATGGCGCCGGCGACCTTGCCGATCCGGTCGTGCATCTCGTGCAGGGTGGCCACTTCGACCGGAGCTGGGCCGGTGCCGGAAAATACGTTTCGATCCCATAGCCGACGGAGCTGATACGGATAGACCCGGAGAATTTTCTTACAGAAGATCAAATGGAGCAGGTGATCGTCGGGAAGCACGAACACCCGAATGGGGGTACCATCGGGCCAGACACGGCGGCGCATCGCAAAGATGGCCCGCAGCTCGTTGCGGGAGAGTGTTTCTATCACCACTTTGGGGTTGACCGCCACGACAACGGCTTGCGGCTCGACTGCATGACCGGTCACACCGACCAGACCGATCAAAAGCGCGCTAATAACGAAGCACCAGAATTTCCGCCGTGCGGGCAAAACCCCTCCCGTAAGGAACCGTTTGCGAAAAATGCTTTCCCTGAAATCAGCGTTCCATAGCGGTCAGAAAGCCCCGGGGGTCGATGGGCACCGCCTCGGAGACCAGCAGCTGACCCAATTCGGTCAGGGCCCGGCGATAAACTTCCCGCTTGAAATAAACCACCTCTCTGACCGGATGCCAGTATTCGACCCAACGCCAGGCGTCGAACTCCGGCTTGGCGCTCCGGTCCAGCCGGATCCGGTCCTCCGCCGCCCGCAATCGCAGCAAAAACCACAGTTGCTTCTGACCGATGCACAAAGGCAGCGAATGACGCCGAATGTACCGTTCCGGCAGACGGTAATGGAGCCAGTCCCGGGTCCGGCCGATCACCTCCACGTCGTCCCGTCCCAATCCCGTCTCCTCGTAGAGTTCCCGAAACATGGCGGCCTCGGGATTCTCGCGAGGCTTGATGCCGCCCTGGGGAAACTGCCAGGAGCGCATGCCAGCACGCCGGGCCCAGAAGACGTACCCGGCGTCGTTGCAAAGGACAATGCCGACATTCAGACGAAACCCCTTGCCGTCAATCATTGTCTGAATGACACATTGTTTTTTGATGGTAGAATTCGTTCGTTCATTCGCTCACCACAGAAGCATAACCTACACTCACCCGAAGTTTCAGGCAACCGCACGTGATCTGCAATTCTAGCGCATCCCCCGGTCTGGCACTTTTCGATCTCGACAACACCCTGCTCGGGGGGGACAGCGATTATCTCTGGGGACGGTTCCTGGTGGAACAGGGGCTGGTGGACGCGGCGGAATACGAAGCCGCCAATCAACGCTTCTACGACGACTATCGCCAGGGCCGGCTCGACATTCACGCCTTTCTCCGTTTTGCCCTGAAACCCTTGACCCAACATCCCCGAAGCCGGCTCGAGGCCCTGCGCCGTCGCTTTCTCGAGGAAAAGATCGAACCGATTCTGCTGCCGGCCGCCCGCCGGTTGATCGAATGTCACCGGCGCCGTGGGGACCGGCTGGCCATCGTCACCGCGACCAACGCCTTCGTGACCGCTCCCATCGCCAGATTGTTCGACATCGAAACCCTGATCGCCACGGAACCGGAGCGGATCGGCGACCACTATACCGGTGAGGTGAAAGGCATTCCCTGTTTTCGGGAGGGCAAAGTGGACCGGATTCAGCAGTGGTTACGCCAGTGGAAGATGGATCTGAACGCCGCCACGTTTTACAGCGATTCCCACAACGACATCCCCCTGCTGAGCCGGGTGGGCCGTCCGGTGGCCGTGGATCCCGACGAACGACTGGAACGACACGCCAGGGCGCAGGGGTGGCCCATCCTGTCGCTGCGACAGGGCCCCGAACCGGTGCGACTCTGAATCATTTCCGACGGATCCAGAAATGGAGCACCCCGTTCTGCTCCCGTTGTTCTAGAATTTCATTACCCGTTTGTTCGGCGAAGACCCCGAAATCCAGCACCGAGGCGGGATCGGTGGCGACGACATGGACGATTTGGCCGCTGGACATCTCGTTCAGCACCTTCTTCAGCCGCAGCAGCGGCAGCGGGCAATGAAGGCCGCTGGTGTCCAGTTCCCGGTCGGATTTCATCATGTTAGAACCCACAGCACCCGTTCATCATCAGCGCAAGCCTCATGGACTATCTGCCCATCTTTTTGAAACTGCGTGACCGGCCCTGCCTCGTCGTCGGCGGCGGCGCAGTCGCCCTGCGCAAAGTGGAACTGCTGCTTCGCTGCGGGGGCAGGGTCACGGTGGCGGCAACCCGGTTTCACCCCGAACTGGAACGACTGGCCACCGGGCAGCGCATCCGGCTGCGCCGCAAACGCTTCGAGCCCGACGACCTCGCCGGCGCGCATCTGGTCATCGCCGCCACCGACGACCGCCGCCTCAACCACGAAATCGCCACCCTGGCGCGGGAACGGGGCATTCCGGTCAACGCCGTCGACCAACCCGAAGACTGTGACTTCATCATGCCGGCCATCGTCGACCGCTCCCCCGTCATCGTGGCAGTTTCCAGCGGCGGCCGGGCCCCGGTGCTGACCCGGCTCATCAAAAGCCGACTGGAAACCCTGCTGCCGGAGCGCATCGGCCAGTTGGCCCGGCTGGCAAGCCGGTTCCGCGACCGGGTCAAGCAACGTATTATACCGGAACGGCGACGCCGTTTCTGGGAGCAAGTCCTGACCGGCGCGCCGGGCGAATTGATGCTCTCGGGACAGTACGAGGCAGCCGCCGACGCCATGGCGCAGGCGATCGACGCCGCCGGCAAAGCGGAGGCACCGCTGGGCTACGTGGCGCTGGTGGGGGCCGGCCCCGGCGATCCCGATCTGCTGACCTTCCGGGCCCTGCGCCTGTTGCAGGAGGCGGACGTGGTCGTCTACGACCGCCTGGTCTCCCGCCCCATCCTCGATCTGATCCGCCGTGACGCCGAAAAAATCTATGCCGGCAAGGCGCGCGCCGACCACGCCCTGCCCCAGGAAAGCATCAACCAGCTGCTGGTACGGCTGGCCCGGGAGGGCCGGCGGGTGGTACGTCTCAAGGGCGGAGACCCCTTCATCTTCGGGCGCGGCGGCGAGGAAATCGAAACCCTGGCGGAAAACGGCATTCCCTTTCTGGTGGTACCGGGGATCACCGCCGCCTCCGGATGCGCCAGCTATGCCGGCATTCCCCTCACCCACCGCGATTACGCCCAATCCTGCCTGTTCGTCACCGGTCATCGCAAAGACGGCAGCGTCAATCTGGACTGGGACAAGATGGTGGTCCCGCGCCAGACCCTGGTGATCTACATGGGACTGCTGGGGCTGGCGGAGATCTGCCGGGCGCTGATCGAACACGGCATGGCGCCGGAGATGCCCGCCGCCCTGATCGAGTCGGGAACCACCCCCCGACAAAAGGTGATCGTCGCCACCGTCGCCACCTTGGCCAAAGCGGCCCGGGACGCCCAGGCATCCCCGCCGACCCTGATCATCATCGGCGAAGTGGTCAAGCTCCGTCGTAAACTCGCCTGGTTTCAAGGAAATCCGTCATGCGAATCTGGTTGACTGCCATCCTCCCGATCCTGCTGTATGGCTGCGGCAACGGCCGACCGCCCGACAAAGACTGGCATCTGGCCGACGGCGTCAGCGCCGCGGCGGTGACCGCCAACCGGGCGCTGCTCGTCACCGCCGACCATGGGGCGGCGTGGTGGCGGCTGCGCCCGAAACGGCTGCTGCACACCTTCCGCCACGGTCCGGGCCGGTCACAGGAGCTGATCGCCGCGGACGTGACCCGGGACGGCCGCTGGGCCGTCACCGCCGATCGCGACGGCCTCGCCTGGTGGGACACCCGTGCTGGCAAAGCCCTGGCTTCCTGGGCCCTGGAAGGCATCCAGACCGTCATCCTCTCCCGTGACGGCCGTTGGGCCCTGATCGGCCTGCGGGACAAGGCGGTCTATTTTTCCCTGGCACGGGGCAAAACCCGCTATGCCTTCCCCCACGACCGGGCGGTCAAAGCCGTGGCCCTCGACGCCCGGGGGCGTTTCGCCCTGACCGGGGGCGACGACGGCATGGCGAAGTTGTGGGACCTCGGCACCGGAAAACTGCGCCACCGCTGGTCACATCCGGGCAAAGTGGCCGCGGTCGCCCTGTCACCCCGGGGGACCTACGCCATGACCAGCGCCCTGTTCACCCCGATCCGCATCTGGAAGACCGGCAACGGCAAACTCAAGCGCAAACTCGGCCCCCAATACCTTACCGTCACCCGGGCCGTGTTTTCCCCCGGGGAAGGCATGTTGTTCACCGGCCATCCCTCCCAGGGTATCCGACTCTGGAGCGTCAAATCCGGGCGGCTGCTGCGTCGCTTCACACCGGCCCGCTCCCATTTCTGGCGCCCCACGGCCGGTCCGGTGCTGGCCCTGGCGCTGGTCAAAAAGGGGAAATATCTGCTCAGCGCCACCTCCGACGGATCGGTCCAGCAATGGTCCCTGCGCCGCAAAAAGCCATGAAAAAAGCCCGGTCTCCCGGGCTTTTTCCAGCACTCAGGCGAAAACGACGATCACTCGCACTTGCCCTTCAGCTTCTCCTTCAGGGTCTTGGGCTTCTTCACCTTGCCCTTCACCGTGCCGTCCGACAATCCCTTGAGGTAGGCATACAGGGCGTCGAGGGCCTGTTCCTCGGTCATGCAGGCCTTTTCCACCAGACCAATCTTCATGATCTGGGGCGCCATCGGCGTCATGATGGTACCTGGGCGGCCTTCCTTCACCACCTTGAGAAATTCCTCCTTGCTCAGCCGCTTGATGCTCTCGGTCAGATCCGGGAACGGGCGCACGTCGTGGCAGGTACCGCAACCGCGGCCGGCGGCGCGTTCATAGATCTTCATCCCCAGCCACAGCTTTTCCTCTTCGGTGAATTCGACCGCCGAGGCCATACCGGCAGACGCCGCCAAAGCCACGCCGAGAACGAGATGACGTAATTTCATGGATGTTCCTCCTTATTCAACAATCGTCAAAGGCAGGATAGCAACCGCTCTCTGAACCACCACTGAACCCCCAAGGTTGCCATCCTCCCAAACGAAAAAGCACAGAATTTCAAATTATATAAAGACATCCCGGGCGGCACCAGGATTTTTTATAACTCCCGGGTAGCCTTGAAACGCACCTTGGGCCAACGTTCCTCGGCCAGTTGGAGGTTGACACGGGTCGGGGCCAGGTATACCAGAAAACCACCACCGTCCTCGGCCAGATATTCGAAGTTCTTGCGCCGGAAGTGCTCCAGTTCCTGCGGATCGTCGCACTCGATCCAACGGGCGGTGGCGACCTCGACCGGCTCGTAGGCGCATTCCACGTTGTATTCGTGTTTGAGGCGGAAGGCGGTGACGTCGAACTGCAACACCCCCACCGCCCCGAGGATGAGATCGTTGTTCCTTAGGGGCCGGAACACCTGGGTCGCCCCCTCCTCGCTGAGCTGGACCAGGCCCTTGTGCAACGCCTTGGCCTTGAGGGGATCTTTGAGCACCACGCGGCGGAACAGCTCCGGAGCGAAGTAGGGGATGCCGCCGAACTTGAGCTTCTCCCCCTGGGAGAAGGTGTCGGCCACCTGGATGGTACCGTGGTTGTAAAGACCGATGATGTCGCCGGGATAGGCCTCCTCCACGTGGCGGCGGCTGGCAGCCTGGAAGGTCATGGCGTTGGCGACGTTGACGGTCTTGCCGGAACGCACGTGGTAAAGCTTCATCCCCTTGCGATAGCGGCCGCTGCAGATGCGGAGAAAGGCGATGCGGTCGCGGTGCTGGGGATCCATGTTGGCCTGGATCTTGAACACGAAGCCGCTGAACTTGGGCTCGTCCGGCGCCACCACCCGCTCGACCGCCG
>Ga0256839_1001581_pt1 | contig 27323 bp, 23 predicted proteins | sample 354166metaG_FD_185968 | JGI IMG/M metagenome (GOLD analysis project Ga0256839, IMG submission 185968) | Hydrothermal vent microbial communities from Mid Atlantic Ridge, Atlantic Ocean - 354-166 | ecosystem: Environmental > Aquatic > Marine > Hydrothermal vents | place: Atlantic Ocean: Mid... | reverse complement strand
TTTCTATAAAAGCCGTATGAATGTTCGCATCTAAAAACTCAAAGAGCAAGTTTTTAGATGATATGTTTGTAAACAACGAAACAGACACTGCCCCACAAAGCATCAAAGCATAATCAAGCATAATCCAATGTGCTGAAGGGGCAATAGCAATAGCAACTTGTTTGGCTCGCCAATTATTGTCATTAAAAGCTAGGGTGAGGTAACGTATATCTCGTAAAAAGTCTTCTTTAGAAAAGCTCTGCCACACACCCTCTTTTTTATGGTGCAAAAAGTCTGCTTTAGGTGCAGTTCTTTCAAGATGTCGATACAATTCTCCAAAATGTCTAAATTTGTCATACATAGCGTCTCCTTTAAAGAAACAAACTGTCCTAAGTATAAATAAAATGTGTGTATTGGGTGTGTAAAAATTGTTTTAACAATAATCCAAAAGCATCCCATCTTTCACAGCTTATTATTATGGGACGTAAATAAAGCAAAGCTTCATCTACTACGTTGACACTATGTCCACTTCAGCAGTAGGCTCAAATGATTAATCGTTTTTAACAATAATCCAAAAGCATCCCATCTTTCACAGCTTGCATACTTTCTTTACCTACCAAACGTTCAACGATAGCTAGTCCAAGACACAAAGCTGTGCCTGGTCCTTGTGAAGTCATGACATTTCCATCAGTAACCACTTTGGCATCATCTCTGTAGCCTGCATGGTCTATCTCGTCTTTGGCTCCTGGGTAGCAGGTATAGTCGTTGCCTAGAACTCCTGCTTTTTTGAGTACAAAAGGAGCTGCACATATAGCTGCTATGATTTTTTTGTCTTTAAACTCTTGCACTAGCTCTATGACACGTTTATTTTCAGCCAATGCATAGGTACCGTCAAATCCACCAGGAAGTACCATCATATCGAAGTCATCAGAGATGACATTTTTAAGAGCAGTATCTGCCTTAACACCTATCCCATTGACTCCCACAACAACCTTGCCATGAGATAGCCTATCATCAATATACGCTATGCGTACTTCTATGCCTCCACGTCTCATAACATCTATGAGACCTACCGCTTCTACTTCTTCAAATCCTGCTGCCAATGGTAATAATACACTTGCCATGATTTTTCCTTTTTTAAATTGGTCTATAAGGTGTGTTATTTACATCTTTAAAGCCCATGCCTTTAAAGATTTCAACTATCTCTTTGTCTAGTTTTTGATTATATTCTATACGAGCTTTATCTTTTATGTCAAACATACTTATCCAGTTTTGAAGTCTTGGCATTCCGACTACTAACTTGTTAGTACCTTTTTGTATGTACATATACATCGTACATGGTGCAAATACTGCTGCATCTGGTCTTGCCCCAGCATTATCAAAAAAAGCATAAGAGTATTTAAAGTGGCAAAGAGAGAATGTCCAAAACTCATCCATCTGTGGCAGTAAGTTTGAGCCATCAAATGTCTCTTTAAAGTTAAAGAAACCAGCCATAATGTAACCTTTCTCATCAAAAGTATCTTCTACTTTTTCTTGAATCTCATCTATAAAGTCCATGAGTTTTTCTGGCCTTTTAAACTCATACTCGAAGTTCATCATGGTATCTTCTGCTGTTTTTTCATATGTTTTATAAGATATTTTTGCATTTGGAAAGTTTTTCACCACAAGTGCATCTATTTTGTCCATACTTTTTATATACCCATCTTTCACCTCTTGGTTACTTGTACCTAACATGTCAAATACTGCGTCCGTAGTCAAGTGAGAGATGATTGTCTCATTTTTATCTTTATGCTTATACATCAAAAGATTAAAAGGGTTAAATGCGGCGATCGTCGGGTCTATGTTAAGTAGTGGCTTGATACCCTTTTTATCTACTATCGTCATAAATGAGAGCCCATCGAGTGTGGTTTTACCATACATTTTTTTATATACTTTGTTGACTCCAGACCTTGGATCTGGTGCTAAAAAACCTATGGGTTTGAGCTGTTCTTTCATCATCTTGTTGTATTTTTCTTCTGCATTACCTTTTATGGTATATACAATCACTGATTTTTTAATACTATCTTCGACTGTAGCCATCTTAGCTTGTTCAACTGCAAAAATTTCCATGCTGCACAATGCAAAGAAAAGTGTAATTCCAAATATTTTTTTCATGCTTATTTCCTTTTTTAATAAATAATAATTAAGTATAGCATGAATTTTGAATAAAATAATAAGAAGAAAGAAAAATTATGAGAGATTATAAAAAGTGAAACAAAGATGAGAAAGTTCTATACTTTCTCTCCTACATTAATATAATAAATGGGTTACCATGATCTCACAGTCTGATGACAGGATAGACATTTACTTAAAACTTTCAAGTAACCATTAGCTGCCTCATATCTATCACCTTTTTCAAATGAAACCAAAATCGCATCTGCCAGTTTTGTGATATATTCTGTCTCTTTTTTTGCATAGGCCAAAGTATTAATACCTTTTTCTGATACACCTTCTTTAATGAAAGACTCTGTGTGTAGTGCTGTTACTTTCAAGTCTTTCACACCATTTTTTACCACATTAAGATTGTTATACAAAAAACCTTTCTGTATGGTAGACATTGCTATTTCCATATCCTGCATATTCTTCATTCTATCTGGTTGGAAACGCTCTTGTGCCAATGCAAATCCGCTAAGTAAAATCATTACCCCTAATACTGTATTTAACTTCATAATATTTTACACTCCTTATATTTTAGTATAAGTAAGTGTAACAGTTAAATTGTCAATATATATTGATATACATCAATTTTAATGACTTTTATATTGTAATCTTTGCATACATCCCTGGGAATATATTTTCGTTTCCTTTGTTAAAACGTATACGCATTTTAATTTTGTGTGTCATAGGATTGACATCAGGCACGATAGCATGTATTACACCCTGTGTTTTATATTTTAATGATGGTATTTCAACAACAACCTTTTTGCCTACATGCACCTTAGATACAATACTCTCAGAAATAGAAACATCAATCTCTAAACTTTCCATATCCACAAGTAGTAAGGTAAGCATACCCGGCATAACCATATCACCCACTTTAATGTTACGTTGTACCACGATACCATCTGAAGGAGCTTTCATTTTTATATAATTATACGTACTTGCCATTTGCTTTGCACGGATAGTTGCTTCTTTCACCATAATCTGCATAGACTCAAGCATCGTCTCTGCGTTTGCTGCCTGTGCATCTAAATCAGCCAAATCAAAAAAATCTATTTTATTATTGTGCTTATATTCAAAGCCTAAACGTCTTTTTTTCGTATTGACACGGGTAAGTTTATCTCGCCAAAATTCTACCATGGTCTTACTCTGTTCCAACATAAGGTCTGCTTGCATTTTCATCATATCAAACTCTGCAGACTCCATTTCGTAAAGATCATCTTCACGTTTTACTTTATCGCCAATTTTGACAAAAACTTTCTTGACATAGCCCATAAACCTAGAGCCAATCATCTGCTGACCATCAGAAACGACTGTACCTGTAAGCTTAATCTCAGCACCCTCTACATCTGTGTTTAACGTCATTTCATTAGCAGACAAAAGTGTGCCCACTAACAATACAAGAAAATATTTTTTCATGACTACCCTTACCATTTCCGCAAACTTGTATGACACTTCATACATTCTGCCGTTATTCTATTATATACATTTAAAGCTTGTTTTACATCACCATCAGCAAAACGTTCCAACATCGTGTCTGCATACTTTTGTATTCTTTTTTGAGTTCTTCCTGTCATAGCAGAAGCGTTGTTCATCCATTTTTCATACACGTCTTTTGTAGTCTTTTCTACTTTCGTAGCTTGTATCTTAATGACAGTCTCTTTCAAATCTTTTGCCCCAGCAGTCACAATATCTAAATTATTGTAAAAAAAACCAGACTGGATATCTTGCATCGCTTGTGCCATCTTTTGCATATCTAATATTCTATTTGCTTGGGTATACGTTTCTGCAAATACGATATGAGAAAAAAACATGCTTATTATCAAAAAAACTTTCATCTATTCAACCTTCATAATTATTCTTAACTGTAATCATATACAAAATAAATCAAAATAATGTCAAAATCACAATATAATTTATCATTATAATACCAATTTGTTACCAAATAACGCTAAATTCGTATATAAATCACATGCCACCATATCTCAAAGTTATATTAATATTTTTTATTATATTATATACTATCATTAATTATAAGTGATGTTTAATATTATTTATTCTATCATTTGCATGATTAGGGAAGATACTTGTTAAGATAATAACTTTAAGTTATGCTTAATATAAGTTATAGTATTATTCCGTCACAAATTAATTAAAAAGGGTTCCACCATGAAAAAAATGATTACAACTTCACTTATTACAGCCGCATTACTCACAAGCGTACAAGCAGAGTTTAGCTTTGGAGACATGTTTAAAGATATGAAAGATGCTGCAGTCAGCATGAGTAAAGATGCAAAAGACTCAGTAGTATCCATGAAAGATGGCGTTGTTGAAACTTCAAAATCAGCAGAAAGAACCGTAACAAATGTAAGTTCTGATGCTAAAGACTCAACAGTTAAAATGTCTGATGACCTTAAAACTTCAGAAGTATCTACCTCTAAAGATTCAAGAGATACAGTTGTTTCAGTATCTACGGATACAAAAGAATCACTTACAAATACAACTAAAGATATGAAAGATGCAGCTACTATCACGTCTAAAGACATGAAAGATGCAACCATCTCGGTATCTAAAGATGTAAATGATGCAACAAAAACAGTTTCAACTGACGCAACAACTTCAGTAAAAACAGTAAGCGACAATGCAAATACAGCGGTAACAACAGTATCTAACGACACGGTTACTTCAGTGAAAACTGTAAGTGACAATGTAAATGATGCAGTAAAAACCATATCAGCTGATGACTATGCTGAATACATGAGACTGAAAAACACAGCAAAATAGTACCCCAACTACATAAGTGTAACTATACACTTATGTAGAAAGCTTCATCTCTTTTCTTCTCTCATTTACTTTATAAGTTATATTTAATAATATAATAACTTTAAGTTATATTTAATATATATTACTGTATTATTTCGTCACACAAATTAATTAAAAAGGGTTCCACCATGAAAAAAATGATTACAACTTCACTTATTACAGCAGCATTACTCACAAGCGTACAAGCAGAGTTTAGCTTTGGAGACATGTTTAAAGATATGAAAGATGCTGCAATAAGCATGAGTAAAGATGCTAAAGACTCAGTAACATCAATGAAAGACGGTATGGTTGAAACTTCAAAATCAGCCGAAAGAACAGTAACAAACGTAAGTTCAGATGCTAAAGACTCAACAGTTAAAATGTCTGATGACTTTAAAACGATGGAAGTCAATACATCTTCTGACGCAAAAATAGTTGTGACTGACGTATCTGCAGATACAAAAGAGGCTATTAAAAGTACAACGACTGACTTAAAAGACTCCGCAAACGTTGCAACAACAGAACTCAAAGAATCAACTACTACCGTTTCAAAAGATATGACAGATACAACAAAAACTCTTTCAAATAATACAACAGCATCAGTAAAAACGACAACAGATAGTGCAACATCAACTGTTAAAACAGTTTCTGACGACACAACATCATCAGTAAAAACTGTGACAGACTCTGCTACCGATACAGTTAGTACAGTTGTTCATGATGCACCAGTATCTTCAAACACTGCAGATAAAACTATTTCAGTAGATGAATATAATGAATATCTAAAACTTAAAGCAGCTGCAACAAAATAACTTACATACATTGACACTTGCATTCTACATAAGCTACCTTTTCTTTTGGTAGCTTTACTACCCTACACTTACTCATTTTATAACTTTTATTTATTATATATATAAACTTTATGCTAAAATACTTATATAAATTTTTAAAGGTTGTTCATGATTCACTTCTTCAAAAATACATTCATACTTTTTTTCATGCTGTTACCTGTACTACTTTTTGCAACAAATCTTAGAGAAACAGAGACACAAAAAACTGCTTCAGAAAAAAAAGAACTTGCTATCTATTATACATTTAAAGGAAGTATTGAAAAAGAATACAATGCGTTAGTAGAAAAAAAATTAAAAAGTATCGGGTTTAATTTAACTGATCCCCACAAAAGAGTTAATGACCAATACGAAGTAAAATATGGTTCAACGGTTCTTGATGTACTGTCTTTTATGCCTGTAGTAAAAGACAGTGCTATCTTACCCTTACTGAACATTGATCCACGTATCGCTGGATTTGCACCATTTAATATTGTCATCCATAAAAAACTTGATGAAAATATTACGCATATTGGGCACTTGCTTCCCGATACTATGTTAGATATTTTAGGTATTGAAAACAAAGAAGTAAGAAGTAAATTTACGGCTACTTTTAAAGCTTTAGATGCCACTATCGCTCAGGAACTTGGTGGGCATGTTGCTACCATTCCTTATAAAAAACTTCCCAAAAAAAGAATGATAAATTTCGAATATAAATTTGATGCTCCTGAAGATATGGATGACTTTATCGATGAATTTCAAAATACCTTTGAACTTGCATTTATTGATAAAGGGTACCTCATAGCTGGTTTTCACAACTTTATGGATGCAACAGATGATGCAGAAGAAGTACTTTCCCAGTACGAGGCGTTTTGGACTTACTCTCTTTGTCATTTAAAGTTTTCTTACCATATGTTTGACAATGAAGGAGGCAGACCAGAAGCAGGACTTTTTGCACCATGTACAATGTATATGTATATTAGAAAAGGAAGTAATAAACTAGTCCTTGGTATGTACCGATTACACAACTGGTCTGACACCCTTGATATCACAGATAAGACAAGACTAGAACTTATAGAAAAACTTGATGCACAAATTCCAGCAATTTTAACCAAACTTGGTATGAAGTCTGTACCTAATGTAAATCCATTAACTATAAGCAGTAATAAAAAGAGCAAAATCACTCAAAATACAACGCTTACTAAAAATAAAAAAGAATTAATCCATACACAAACAAAAGAAACAGTACCAACAGATAAAAAACTTTCTACTACTAAACATAAAGCATATATACAACAAATTAATGTAGCAGGTAAAGTCGTTAAAATAACACTACCCTCAGTACCAAAAGTAACAAAATGTGCATCTACCTACAATGAACATACAGACAGAAGTATTAAGTTCTCAAAACGTGTACCTCCAGGTTATACACCACATAGCTTCGACAAGTCCCGTAAAGCTAAATCTACTACACATACAAAAGTAGGTGAAGTACAGAGTGGAAAAGTTTCTGCTTACCTACGTGGGACATTGATATCAGTAGAAGAAGCACAAGAAAAACTTAAGTCAGCAGGCTTTGAAATAGTTGCTATAACACCCGTAAATAAAGCAAAAGACCTTATAACTATAGTATTTACAGATAAGACACTGCAAAATATGTCAAATAAAGAAAATAGAGGTTTTATGGCCTCACTACGTCTTCTTGTCGATACAAAAGAAAAGCGTATAAGTATTACAAATCCTATGTATATGGCAAAAGGTTTTTTACAAAGTGATTTTGATGAAAAAAATGCCAATAAATTACTCATACGTCTCATACAAGCTTTTAATGATTTAGAGAACTCCAAAGACGCTTTGAAATTCCAGCTCCTACCAAAATACCAATTTATGAATGGTATGCCAAAATATAAAAATATGATAGAAGTTGCCTCTGGTACAAATTTATTAGAAAAGTTAAAAGACAATGACAAGGTAATATTTACCCAAAATTTAGAAAATGGTGCAACACTTGTCGGCATAAGACTAGGTAAAAGAACAAACAAGTTTACAAAAAGAATAGGAAGAAACAACGCAGCAATGCTCCCTTACCCTATTCTCATAGAAAATGGAAAAGCTAAAATACTCGACCCTAAGTATTATATATCATTTATGTACCCTCTGCTTACTATGTCAGAGTTCATGACTATTGCTACTGTACCAGATGCTATGGTGAAGGATTGTGAGAAAGTGTTTAGGTAGTACTTTACTCCTTTGAACGAAGATCTTTACCTGATCTTCGTTCAACTGGTATTACTCTTCCTTGTGAATCTGAAAAAGGAAATTCTATTTCTCCTTTTTCAAATCTACGATCTTGTTTTGTTCTAAGTATCTTCATAGTATGAATCGATTTTTTATTTTGGGCATCTACTAATTTTTGCATCATTTTAAGGTCTTTATCTGTAAGCCGTAAAGCTGCATCTACCCAAATTTTAGTAATGTCAATAAGTTCATCATAATCTAATTGTTGATATCTATGGCGTGCAGACTGTAATGCTTGCATACCATTAAATAATCGACTATTTCGTTTCATAAATTTATTTACAGCTTTCTCCCCCTCACCTCTCTTAACAACTTCTGTAATGACACCTAAATTATAAAGTTCTTCTGCATTATACATTTTTCCACTTGCTATAATGTCTTCAGCTTTTCTTACACCTACTGCTCTAGCTAAAAAGCTATATGCTCCCATACCTGGAATTAAATTAAATCTAATTTCAGGCATACCCATAAGACTTTGTTCTTCAGCTATACAAATATTAGAAGAAATAGCTCCTTCAAATCCTCCTCCCAATGCAATACCCTCAAGAAGAGAAATTGTAATAATTGGTAAATTTAAATTAATCGCATTATTGTATACAACATCTATACAAACTTTTGCATATTCAAAAAGTTTTTCTTCATCTTTTTTACTTATTAATTCCGAAAATAAATTTAAGTCTCCACCATAATTAAATATTTCTGGTGTCTGTGAAGCATTTACCAAATACTTAATGGGTATAATTGGATTCATATTACTATTTTCAAAATACTTAATTAAATCTTTTTGAAATTCTCTATATTCATTAATTAATGTAACACTATAACAAGGCCGTATATTTGGCTTAGTATAACTCCATATTGATTCCGTTTTAGCATCATACCGCACAGTAATTTCCCCTCTATCTCTCATCAAATGATGAAATGCTTTATCCATAAACATTAATCCTTATTATTATAATTTTAATTTATTTGCTTCCATTGGTTTTGCGTAAAGATATCCTTGCATTGTATGACATCCTGCATTCAGTAAAAACTTCTCTTGTTCTTTAGTTTCTACACCCTCTGCGACAACCCCAAGGTGCATACTCTTAGCCATAGCCACTATGGCTCTTACTAGTGCTTCATCATCTGAGTCCCCAGGAATATCATTTATAAATGATTTATCTATCTTTAACCTATTGACAGGTAATTTTTTAAGATACGAAAGAGAAGAATACCCTGTACCAAAGTCATCTACAGCAAGTGTCACACCTAAGTCTCTAATCTTCTGTAATACCTTAATCGCATGATCTAAGCGTTGCATCGCATACCCTTCTGTGATTTCAAGTTGTAACCAGTTATCTCTAAAATAAATTTTATTCAATGTCTTTTCAATGGTATCTACAAGTGTACTTTGTCGTAACTGTTTCACAGAAAGGTTTACAGAGATACATTTTGGATCTAACCCCTCTTGATGCCATTGTATGAGCTGGTTTGACACTTTCTCTAAAACAACTTCTCCTAGTTCAATAATAAGAGAACTACTCTCTGCCACATGGATAAACTTATCTGGTGATAACAACCCTAACTCTGGATGTTCCCACCTTATAAGTGCTTCCAATCCTATGGTTTCATTTTTATGCACATCAACAATAGGTTGATAATAGACAACAAATTCATCTTTTTCTATACCTTTACGTATGCTTGTTTCTAATGTAACACGCTCTACTGCTTGTTCTGTCATCTCAGGTTTATAGAAGTGAAACAGATTATTACCTGCCTTTTTTGCACTGTACATCGCAGAGTCTGCACATCTTAACAAAGATTTTGAGTCCAACCCATCATCAGGATAAAAACTTGCACCTATACTTACAGACACATAAAGCTCATTCTTTTTTATGTACATAGGCTGACTTATTGTTTTTATAAGCTCTTTTGAAATTTCAGCTATCTTAAAAACATCATCTAAATCTTCCATAAGCAAGGTAAATTCATCTCCACCAAGTCTAGCCACAGTGTCTGACTTCCGAACAGATATTTCAAGTCTTTTTGCAACTATTTTTAAAACTTCATCCCCAATATGATGTCCTAGAGAATCATTTATCTCTTTAAAATTGTCAAGGTCAAAAAACAATATAGCTAGTTTACTTTTATTTCTTTTTGCCTTATCTATGGCATGTTCAAGCCTGTCTATGAAAAAAATACGATTAGGTAGTTTTGTAAGCATATCATAGTGTGCAAGATATTTATAGGCTTCTTTTTGCTCTTTAATCTTTTTCGCACTATTCTGTAATTCTAAATTAGACTCCTTATATACTTTTATTCTTTTTGTGCTTTCTGCTTTTATTTTATCTTCTAATATAAGATTTTGATTAATTAATATTCTTTTTAATTTTGCTTCTCTTTTCTCATAAAAATCAATAGCTAGTGTATCAAGAATAATTATTGTACTAATAAGTATAAGCATATATAGGCTTAAATCTATAATATTCATTAATTGTAAAATTTGAATACACAAAATACTAATAAACGATGATATGTAACCCAATTTTCTCCCTCCAAGAAAGAAAGAAACAATAATAATTACAAAAAACCAAGAAAAACGAAATAGATCGTTAGGGTACATATATAAAAGTGTAATTAATAGTATCATACTAATAAAAGGGATAAGTAAAATTATATATTTATAACTATATTTATAATATCGAAGAGAAACTATTGATATGATTCCTAAAATAAGATACATGAGGTTTGCAAAAGCTGCATTAAAATTATTTTTAAACACTAGTATAATTGTTAAAGCACTAATAAATAGTACTGCAACACTTATCATACTATTAATAAGTACAAATTTAGATTTTAGACTATACTCATCATCAGAAAAACTATGCCCACTTGTCAAGAAATTATTGAATAACGCAAATATATTTTTCATATATCCCCCATGCTTCCATACACAATTTAATAGTACGATGAATTTATTTTAATATAAAATCGTCAAAATTCCTATTTTGCTTTCTCCAAATACTTACCTTCTACCGTATCTACAACAATCTTCTGTCCTTCAAGGATGAAAAATGGTACTTGTACCACAGCCCCAGAGTCAAGTGTTGCTGGTTTTTTACCACCTTGTGAGTCACCTTTGAAGTTTGGTGGTGTTTCTACTACTGTGAGCGTGATGGTTTGAGGAATTTCAACTGAAATAGCTTTACCCTCATGAAATAAAATATCTGCTTCCATACCATCTATCATATAAGAAAAAGTATCTTTCCCTACTTGTTCGTGCGTGAGTCCTATTTGATCATAGGTTGTTGTATCCATAAACTGTAGCATTTCACCATCATCATACAAATATTGCATTGTTTTTTGCTCTAGTTCTGGTACATCAAATTTATCTCCTGCATGTACTGTTTTTTCTATGACTTTACCTGTTTGTAGGTTTTTGATTTTCATACGTACAAAAGCTGCACCTTTTCCAGGCTTTACATGATGTGCCTCTGTTACTCTATATGGGGTTCCTGTTACTTCTAACCTTACACCCTTCTTTATATCACCCATCCCAATTGTCGCCATCATAACTCCTTAAAAATAATAGATGATTATAACAGATAGATGATTTAAGGGGGTTAAAGAAGCATGTAGTAATGCAGGATTAAATCCCACAGTACATTAAAGAGTTTTAACCCTTGTTGTTATCTGGATTATCAAAATCCATTGCTTTTGTATTGTCCATGAGTACTGGCACAAAAAGAAGTGAAACAAATACTGCAGCTACCGTACCAGAGATAAGTGCTACCCCTAACCCTCCAAAGACAGGATCACCCGCAAGCAATGCAGATCCTAAGATAATAGCTACAGCAGTTAATGCAATAGGTTTTGCACGCGTAGCAGCTGCTACGGCAATGGCTCTACGTTTCTTCATTCCTTCTGTTTCCATAAGTTGTTTTGCAAAGTCAATGAGTAACAAAGAGTTACGTGAGGAAATACCAATCAATGCAATAAACCCGATAAGTGATGTCGCGGTGAGAAAGAAAGTCTCAGAAGTAAACCAATTGGCTACCCAATGTCCCACAATCACACCAATAAGAGAGAGAAATGACCCCAGCAATACAATACCTGAAATAGCAAAACTCTTATAGTATATGACAAGCAATAAGAAAATAAGAATAAGTGCAGAAATAAACGCTCCTCCTAAATCCCTAAATGTATCTAGTGTCACTTTCATCTCTCCATCCCAACGTATGAGAAATTCTTCTTTTGTCTTTTTGTCTGTCAGTGTAAAGTCAAACATATACGTAGAAAATCCTGCCTTCATGATAGTATAATCTTTTTCAAATTTCTCTAACATCTTCTCACGTGCATCCAACAAAGGGTATACTTGAGAAACCATATCTGTCTCAGCAATGACATTTACCATTCTTGACAAGTCTTTGTGCATAATCATTGGGTTAGATTTAACTTCACGTATAGTAACCATCTCAGACAAAGGTACCATCATCCCGCTCATATTCATAAGGTTTAGTGAAGAGAGTTTACTCTCCAATGCTTCTTTATTTGATGCTGATATACGCTTGCTCTCATTATCTAAAAGTAAAAATATATTTATTTGGTCTGGTGTATTTTTAGAGTTTTTATGTGCAATCACCATACCTTCAAATGCCAAATAAAGAATATTATTTACCTGTTTTACACTTAACCCTGATCTTGCAATTTTTTCTTTATCTGGTACCAGTTCATATTTTATAAAATTTTCATCTGCCATTATGTCTATATCTACCAGACCTTCTGTAGCAGAAAATACATCTGCAACATCGACAGAGAGTGACCTTATTTTTTCAAGGTTGCTTCCATGCACTTCTACTACAATGGATGCCAACGTAGGTGGTCCTGAAGGTTGTTCAACAAACTTTATGTTGGTTCCTCTCAATAAAGGAACACATGCATTTTGTATCACTGGTCTTAAACGTTGAACCATAAGAAAAGAAGGCTCTTCTCTATTGTGTTTGTCTGTAAGATTCACAGATATTTCTGAAACATTTTCTGTCTGTTTCATACTGGCACCTTTAACCAGTCCTGCATAATCAAGTGGGATACCTTGTCCTAGAAAAAGCTCTAAATGCATCACCTCTTTTTCTTTCTTCAAAAAATTGAGTACACATCTACTTACCTCTTTTGTTTGTTCAATGGAAGAACCTTTAGGGGTGTCCACATAAATAGAAAAAGTATTATCGCTTTTACCTGGCAACATTTTAGCTAGTACCATCTTTGTCGGAAACATCAAAAGTGAAAGGAAAAACGCTGCTGCGGTAGTAAAAATCATCAATTTCTTTTTTATCTTACTATCGAGAATACTATAAATAAAATTTTCTAAATTTTTCATTATTTACTCTCCTTTATATCTATTTGTTCATCTACATTTTTATGTTCAGGCTTTTTAAGTAATTTCAAAGATAAATACGGTGTAAATATATAAGCTACAAAAAGAGATGCTATAAGTGCTACAGGTACATTATAAGGAATGGGTTTCATAAATGAGCCCATCATGCCTCCCACAAATGCCATAGGTACCATAGTCAAAATAATCGCCAAGGTTGCAATATTTGTAGGTGCCCCTATCTCATCTGTAGCTTCTATGAGTAGTTCACCCATCTCTTTGTCTTCTACACCATGAGAGTGCAAGTGTCTATGAATATTCTCTATAACAATAATGGCAGCATCTACCAGTAGTCCCAAGGACAGAAGTAAAGCAAAAAGTGTAATACGGTTCATCGTTTGCCCTGTCATCCATGCCGTAAACAGTGTAACAGCTAAAATAGCCGGTACAGAGAAAGTGACAATAAGCGACTCCCTCCAACCTAAAGCAAAGACCAACATAATCGCAATAATCACGATGGTTATAAGTAAGTGACTCATCAGTTCATTCACCGCTTCATTTGCACGTTCACCATAGTTTCTTGTTATAAGATACCCTATCCCCTCTTTCTCAAACTCTGCTGCATAAGACTCTAGTACTTCTTTTACCTCTTCAGAAACAAACACAGCATTGGTTCCTGCAAGTTTGGCAATAGTCATTGTAATTTGTTTTTTCTCTTTGGAAAGTTCGGTAGCATTTTCATCTTTAAGTAAAATCTTAGCTGTCTTAAAGTTTTGAATATCTACACCTTCACTTACCTTAGCAACATCTTTTAGGTAAATAGGTGACCCCATGTATTGAGCAACAATCACATTTCCTACATCTTCAACACTCTCAATGGCATTCTTTACACCAAATATCATAAGTTTATTGTCCCCAGTACGACCTTTGACATCAGGAACATCCACCGCAACAGACTGTACCGCTTGCATAATTTGTCCTAAAGAAAGATGGTAGGCTGAAAGCTTGCCTATATCTACTTCAATGTTATATTGTTCTTTTCTAGCACCTTTGAGTGTCGTTTTTGCTACGTTTTCAACTGCATTAATACGTTGTTGCACCTTACGTACTGTCTCAAACATACCTACTTCATCAACATCGGTTCCATCTTTCGGGTAAAATGCCACTGTGACAATAGGTATATCAATATCAATATCAAAAGGTTTTATAATAGGTTGCATAGTACCTTTAGGCATACTGTCCATATTTTGCATCACTTTATCATAAAGTTTCAAGTTTGAATCTTCTCTATTTTCTCCAATGTGATACATCACATTCACGATACCAACATTGTCCATAGCCATGCCATAAATATGTTCTATGCCATGAACTTCTCTTAATTTTCTTTCCAAAGGGTTTACCACAATGTTTTCTATCTCTTTGGGACTTGCTCCTGGTAAAACCACCATCACAACACCACCAGAAATGGCAATCTGAGGGTCTTCCTCTCTTGGCATTGTATTGAGTGCTAAGTAGCCCATAATTAACATAAAAGCACCTAAGACGGCAGTAAGTGGGCTACGTAAAAAACCTTTCGCCAACTTCCCTGCAATATTTATAACTTCGTACTCTCTTTTTTCTTGCATCATGTCCTACTTAATAAGAATTTTGGTATACATACCAGGATATACGGAACGACCTTTGTCATCAAATTGTATCTTAATTTTAAACTTATGCGTCATGGGATTAGAACTAGGTATAAGCGCAGAAATTTTACCTGATGTTTTTAAGCCCAAAGAAGGTATCTCTATCTCAACATCCTTTCCTAAGTTTATATGGCGTAATTGTGTCTCACTTATCTCAGCAACAATTTTAAGATTACTTAAATCAGTCAAGACCACTGCTGGCATTCCTGGCATAGCCATCTCACCTTCATTTAGTTTTTTTGAAACAATAACACCTTCATTTGGTGCTAGTATTTTCAAATAATGATATTGATTGAGTACCTCTTCTTTTTTAGCCTCAGCCTGCTTTACCTGTTCTTGAGATATTTTAACCATATCTTTTAAATTTTTAGCAGCAAGTTGCAATGTTTCCAACTCATACTTGGAGACCATATTTTTTTTATAAAGTCTTTGATGCCTTGCCAAATTAGTAATAACATTATGATATTGGTTTTTATTCATCTGCAAAGCTAGTCTAGCCTGAGAAATACCCAAGTCAACTTGACGTTCAGCTGACTCAATCTCTTTTGAGTCTATTTCATAAAGAAGTTGCCCTTTTTTAACAATGTCTCCCTCCGATACTGCCATCTTCTTCACATACCCCATGTATCTACTTGTAATCATTTTTTGATTGTCTGAAACAACTGAACCTGATAAATTAATCTCCGTTGCCACTAGTGAGGTAGCAGTTATTACACATATCAATAAAAATAGTTTCATCATTCTCATATCTTATTTCCTTTATTTAAAATACTGTTTAACTCAAACACTTTTGTATTACGTTTATTTTTTACTGTCAAAACTTTCAGTAACATTTCTAACTCTTTAGACTGTTTCATTAACACATCTGAAACAGAAACTAACCCCTCTTTGTAACGAGCACTATAGTTTTCATATACTTTATTTGCAAACTTTAACTGTTTTTTATAACTGCGAATATCTGCATTAAATGAAAGTATCTCTGTTTTAAGTTTTTTTACCTTCAATGCCATACCTTTTTTTGCTAAATGAACCTGATCTTGGGTTTTCATATAGTTTACTTTTGCACGTTCCATATTTGCAGTATCTATCCCACCATTAAAAAGATTCCATTTTATTTGTACACCAACGGTATAGGACTCTTTATCTCTAAACTCGTTCCATAATTCATTGTCAGCTGAACCATATTCAGCAAAAGCTCCTACCGTAGGAAGAAAATTTGATTCTTCAACACCAATTGCCATTTTTGATACTTTAAGACCTAAACGTGCTTTTTGAATATCTATATTATTATTTTCGAGTTCACTTTTACTATATCTTGGCATAGGTGCCATATCATTTACTTTTCTAATACTCTTAATTTTTTTATCAAGTAAAAATGAAAGAAATTGATAGGCTAAATTTTTATTTAATTTTGCTTGATTATGCATACTTTGTGCTTCAGCTAAACGAGCTTGAACTTCCAATAAATCTATCTCTTGTGCATAACCTTCTTTTTTCATAGTCCTAACAATGGATTCTAAACGCTTTATATTTCCTATGATTTTAGAAAGTTTTGAAATATAATTATCTACCAAAGAGATATCATAAAATGTTTTTTTAACCTGAAATATTTTTTCATTTATAAGTTTTTCCGTATCGTACTGACTCATACAGTGCATAGCTTCACTTATCCGTCCATACTCTGTAAGTTTTCCAGCAGTATAAAGTGGAAGCATATAAGATATTTTTGTTTGATAATGGTTACGAACGTTAGGATAATTTAAAGATTGTGGTGCAACTGGTAAAGGATTTGTCTGACCAGTCATATCAAACTCTGCAAAACCAAAATCACCAAATGTCGCTTCTCTGCTTTGTACTTTAAACCCAAAGACATTCCCCGCATCATTAGACCGCATAGCAGTTAAAGTAGCATCTAGTTTACCAAAATGATGCCCTTTTGCTACTTTAATCTCATAGGCTTTCATTTGAGTGTTAAAACGAGATATTTTTAACTCTAAATTATACTTTTCTAAGATTTTTAGAGCCTGAGGAAGTGTTAAATGTTTCATCCCCGCAAAAAGAGATAATGGCAATAATAAAGATATCAATAGTATTTTTTTTATAGACATACAAGCACTCCAATATTAGTAATTATTATAACGAAAGATAAAAGGTTTTCCCACTATCTCACATTATTTTCTACATGTTATTGTGTGATTCTACATCATATAACATTAAATTATCTTTAACATTATAGTAGTTTATAATAAATATAATTTATTATGGTATCAGGAAGAAGTAATTCCTGATATGTATTAAAAATTAAATACTTGCATAAGAGACACTGATGCACGCATCAAGTGATTGTAATGCAGATATGACTTCTTTGGTAACTTGTCCATCTATACGTACAACAGCAAGAGCTTGTTGTTTATTGTCACGACCTAATCTAAAATCAGATATATTTAACTTATTGGCTGCCATAATTTGACCCACATCACCAATCACACCTGGTGTATCTGTATTTCTAAAGAAAATCATCGTACCTTTAGGCTCAACATCTAAGATATAGTCATCAATCTCAATAATACGTTGTACATTGTCATCAAACACAGTTCCTGCTATGGAAATTGCCCCTTCTGAGGTGGTTAGCTTTACACATACTTTGTTTATAAATCCAGAGTTGCTTGGCTTGCGTTCTGTAGTTATCTTGATACTGCGTTCCTCTGCAACAAACTCCGCATTGACATAGTTCACTTGATCTCCCACAGACTCTGTAAGCACACCTACTGTTGCAAAGGTACTCATAGACTCTAAATATTCCGCCACTGGTCCAGAAGCCATTACTTTTATGGACTTCACTGCACTTTTGGTCACTTGCGCAGAAAGATGCCCTATTTTTTGCACAAGTTCTAAGTATGGTCTTACAAAATCAGGTAACTCACTCTCTTTAATAGGCAGGTTTAGTGCATTAGGGTATGAGATGCCTTTTGCCGCAGCTATAGCATTTTCAGCTGCTTGAATCGCTATATTTTTTTGAGACTCTTTCGTATTTGCACCTAAATGAGGTGTCACAGTAACATTGTCTAAATCCAAAAATGGATGATCTGTTGCAGGCTCCTTGTCAAAAACATCTATACCTGCCATAGCAATCTTACCAGAAGTAAGCCCTTCTAGGAGAGCATTTTCATCATAAAGACCACCTCTAGCACAGTTAATGAGTATAACACCCTCTTTCATTTTGGCTATTTCTTCTTTACCTATCATTCCAATGGTTTCAGTGTTTTTAGGTGTATGTATCGTTATGATATCACATGCCAATATATCTTCAAAGTTTTTTGTGTACCTTGCATCCAAATCTGTCGCTTTAGATGGATCGATATAAGGGTCATATGCAATGACATCCATTTCAAATGCCTTAGCACGTTTACCCACACGTGAACCAATATTACCAAAACCTATGACACCAAGCTTTTTGTCTTTGAGCTCAGTACCATACCAATCTTGTCTTCTCCATACACGGTCTAATTTTAGATTATTATGTGCATAAGGAAATTTACGTACACAAGAAAGCAAGTGCGTCATTGTAAGTTCTACAGCTGCGATAGTATTGGCAGTAGGCACATTCATAATAACTATACCTTGTTTAGATGAACCCGGGATATCTACATTATCTACACCAACACCAGCACGCACTACAGCTGTTATCTTAGAAGCAGCCTTTAAAAATGCATCATCTACATCTGTAGATGATCTTGTAATTGCCACATCTGCTAGAGGTATAATATTGGAAATAAGTGTATCTTTAGGCTCATCTGCAGCATTTATAAATTCTATCTCTGAATCATTCGCTAAGATATCTAGCCCATCTTGGTGTATATGGTCACAAACAACTATTGTTTTTTTTGACATATCATAACCTTTTTGTATATTTTAATTGTACTTTTAAAGTACGAAGATATGAGAAACGCATATATTAGACACCTAGGAAAGGTGCCTAAAGAAGTGTAGATATTTTATTTTTTAAGTATATCGCCAAAAGCATCACCAAGTGTCATGCCATCGTCTTTATCATTTTCATTATTGAATTGATCCATAGCTTCTCTCTCTTCTTGACGCTCAAGCTTTTTCACAGAAACTCTGATTCTATCATTGTTTCCATCTATAAAACTAATCACACCTTTTATCTCTTGACCTTTTTCAATTTCATCAAATTTTAAAGGGTGTAAATCTTCTACTCTAATAAGAGCATCTACATTGTTTTCAAGAGAAATAAATACACCAAAGTCTTTTTTGTCTTTAACTATACCTGTAACGACTGTACCATTTTTGTTGTTTTCTGCAAACGCTTTGACTGGTGAAGCCTCTAATGCTTTTTTAGAAAGTGAAATCTTGCCTGCATCTCTATCTATTTTGATAATCTTAACTTCTACTTCATCACCTGTAGCAAGTTCAGATTTTGCATTTTTAGACTTATCCCAAGATATCTCTTGATTATGCAAAAGTCCTTCTATAGCACCTACTCTAACAAATGCACCAAAATCAGTAATAGAAGTTACTGTACCTTTTACAATGTCATTTACTCTATTTTCAGAAGTAAAAGCATCCATTGGTTTAGGAAGAAGGTTTTTAAGACTCACTCTTAGTCTTCTTGCTTCCTTATCTATTTCTATCACTTCTACATTCACATCTGTGTTGTTCTCTAAATAGTCTTTAGGATGTTTTACATTTTTGTCCCAAGAGATTTCAGATACATGAAGGAATGCTTCAAGGTCTTCACCTAAATCTACAAATACTCCATAAGGTTCAATGTTAGATACAGTAGCAGTGACAGTATCTCCTACACCAATAATTGCATCAATGTCTGCCCAAGGATCTGGGTTTGCATCTTTGATAGAAAGAGAAAGATGTCTTTTCTTTTTATCATACTCAAGTGCTATCACATTTACTTCATCACCTTCTTCAAAATACTTAGAAGGATTCACCGGACCCTTGTGTGAAATTTGTGAATAATGCACAAGTCCATCCATGCCACCAACATCAACAAACATACCGTAAGAAGTAATTTTTTTAATGGTTCCAATCACTGGATCTTTATTTTCAAGAAGTGTTCCAACGATTTCATCTGTTTTAGCTTTATCACGTTCTATAAGTTCTTTTCTTGAAACAACTACTGAACCTTTTTCTTTGTCTACTTTAACGATAACTGCTTTTACTTTTTTCCCAACAGATTCTACACCTGGTTTAGAAGATAGGTAAGAGAGTGTACGTGGCATAAAGAATTCTAAACCATCAACCTCAACAACATACCCACCTTTATTTTTCTTAGTAACAACACCTTCAATGATGTATTCTTGCTCTTCATCATACTCAGCTATAAACTCATTTAATGCAACACGAGCTAAAGCTGCTTTATATGAGATACGTCCTCTACCCATAGTCACAACATTAATTGGGTCATTTACTGCAAATAATACTGTTCCATCTTCATCAGTGATTTCTGTTAGTTCAAGATTTGCATCTCTTCCACCACCGATATCTACTACCACTAAATTGTCTTGCTCATCAATCTTAACAATTGTACCTGTAACTAAATCACTTTTTGATTCTGACTTTTTAAACGATTCCTCGAGCATCGCTGCAAAATCTTCTGTTTCATCCATTTCGAAATCTTCGAATTTCATACCTATCCTTATATACACACAAATTTTGCGATATTATACCTGTTTAAACATAAATAATTCTTACAAAAACAACTGTAATTTTCTATAGTAGAAGTAGTATAAAAGACATACACTATATGTGGTAGATTATTGAGATATACTTTCTAAAACAGAAAAATAAGTAGGAAAAGTTTTCGCTACACACTCTGGTTCATTAATAGTCACAGAGACATCATCCAACGCCAAGAGAGAAAAACACATCGCCATTCTATGGTCATCATAGGTATCTATAGCCGCGTGTTTTAAAACCTTTGGCGGGGTTATCTTTAAATAATCTTCTCCCTCTTCTACTTCTGCTCCTACTTTACGCAGTTCCGTAGCCATTGCATAGAGCCTGTCTGTTTCTTTTACTCTCCAATTATAGATATTTCGTAAAGTAGTTGTTCCTTCTACAAAAAGTGCTGTAGTCGCAATGGTCATTGCAGCATCGGGTATATGGTTAAAATCCATATCTATAGCATTTAGTTCTTTTCTACTCACGGAGATATAGGTATCTCCCCACTCTACCTCTGCACCCATTTTTTCTAAGACATCTACAAATCTAATATCACCTTGTATACTATTTTTACCTATACCTGTTACTTTAACTGTTCCACCTTTTATTGCAGCTGCAGCTAAAAAATAAGAAGCAGAACTTGCATCGCCTTCTATCATAAATTCCTCAACTGCCGTATATCTTTGTCCTGCTTTGATAGTAAAGGTTTCATAATCATGGTTGACTACTTTTACACCAAATTGCTCCATCATATTCAACGTTATATCTATGTAAGGCTTAGACACCAGTTCGCCCATAATCGATATAGTCATAGCATGATTCGCCAAAGGTGCAGCCATGAGCAACGCAGTAAGAAACTGGCTAGAGATTGCACCATCTATCTCAACTTCACCACCTGCTAATCCATTTGCCATTATCTGCAGTGGTGGATAGCCATCATTTTCCATATACTCAATCTCGGCACCCATTTGACGAAGTGCATCAACCAAATGTCCTATGGGTCTCTCTTTCATTCGAGGTTCACCTGTCAGTACAAAACTCCCTTGCCCCAAACACAATGCTGCACAAAGTGGACGCATCGCTGTTCCTGCATTACCCAGAAATAGTTCTTGTGGTACGTCAGAAAAAATGGGTCCTGCATTACCAACAACCATACATTCTGTTCTATCTTTAGAGAGGGTAAATTGTATGCCTAATTGTTCTAGAGTATTTAACATATGACGGGTATCGTCACTTTCTAATAGATTTGTAATTTTTGTTGTACCTTCAGCTAGAGCTGCTAAAAGTAACGCACGATTGGAAAGGCTTTTAGATCCGGGGAGATTTACATCTCCCTCTATTTTACCTATAGGTTTTAATGTCAGTGTATTCATTTTAAGCTATAACACCACGCATTTCTTCGATTTTATTTATCACGTTTTGTACTACCCAATCAGGGGTAGAAGCCCCTGCTGAGATACCACATAAGTTCTTATCTTCAAACCATGAAGACTCAAGTTCTTTACAATTTTCGATTAAATAACTATCCTCACAATCACGCTTACAAATACTATGAAGTTGCTTAGTATTAGAAGAGTGCTTACCCCCAATGACTATCATTACATCTGCCTCTTTTGCAAGGTCTGCTGCAGCATCTTGATTTTCAAAGGTGGCATTACAAATAGTGTTAAATACACGTATCTCTTTACGTGTTGACATTAGTGCTGTTACTATCTTTGCAAAATCCTCAGGCTTTTTAGTCGTTTGTGAGACTACAGCTACCTTACCCTTAAGAGGTAATGATTCTAGCTCTTCAGCTTCAAGTACTATAAATGCATCATCTAAATCTTGTGCATAAGAGACCACGCCTTTTATCTCAGGGTGGTCAGCATCTCCAAAAATCACTATGCTGTAGCCATCTTCACTCATGTTTTGCACTATGTTTTGAGGGGTTGTCACATAAGGACAAGTGGCATCTATGACGTTATGGTCTTGTGCATTGAGCTGTGCGAGTTCATTTTTAGGTATGCCATGTGTACGGATGACAACAGTACCATCTTTTTCAATGTCTTCCAGTTTTTCTGCAAGCCCTATATTGAAGCCATTTTTAAGTCTGTCTATCTCGTCTTTATTGTGTATGAGTGGACCATATGTCACAGAACCTTCATGCTCTTCTGCTATTTCTATGGCTCTTTTGACGCCAAAACAAAATCCGTAACTCGATGCTAATTCTATCTTCATTTTACTACCTCAATTCAGCTTTACACTGGGTTTCTAACGCACCCATTATGCTACTCATCACAGATTCTATATCTGCATCTTCAAGTGTTTTATCCATAGATTGTATAAAAAAACGAATTGTGAGAGATTTTTTGTTCCCTAACTTTTCATCTTCATATATATCTACAGGATAAGAGTCTTTAAGCATACCCAAATTTAAATTGTTTAACACTTTAGCCACTCTATAATAGCTCATAGATTTATCTATCACCACAGAGAGGTCTTTATATACCCCTTGAAATTTAGAGATAGGTACAGCATTAATATGTGACGGCAACAGTGCATTAAAATCAAGCTCTGCTATAAATGTAACAGGAATTCCATATGTTTCTTGTACTGTAGGGTGCAGCTTAGAGATAAATCCACATACTCTCCCATCTACAAGTACATTGGCAGACTGGTAAGGATGAAGCAAAGTATTTTCATACGTGCATGGCTCAAGCTCAAAAGCACCCACCACTGCACCTACTTTTTGTGTAAATTCTGCAAAATCAATCATTCTTGGTTTTCCAGCATTGCGTATATTTTCACCTTCAACTTGCCCAGAAAATACAAAAGAGATCACTTCACTCTGTTCTCTTTTTGCACCAAATACCGCCCCTATCTCAAATAAAGGGATAGATTTCTTCGTATAATTAACGTTGCGTTTCACTGCTGCTAGTAGATTCACCAAGATAGTACTTCTGAGCATATTTAGCTCTTCTGCTATAGGGTTTACAAGGTCTAATGCCTCTTCTGTGACGACAAAGCCATACTTGTCTAAAAGTGTTTTATCTGAAAAAACATAAGAAACATTTTCATAATACCCTGCACCCACAGCACGGTTTCTAAACTCTTTCTTCGCTCTATATCTATCGGTTGTATCATTCAGACGAGCTTTTTCAGTAAATACAAATGCTTTGGCTTCTATGTTATTAATCCCAATAATTCGTACTATCTCTTCAGCAATATCTTGAATATGTTTCACATCATGTCTAAAAAGAGGTACAACTACAGCCAAAGTATCTTTGCCCATAGAATTAATAGCAAATCCTAATTTTTTAAGAATAGTAGCAATCTTACCAGTTTCAACATCCATACCTATAATAGAAGAAATCTCTTTAGCATCTACTATGAGCGTTTCATTTTCCCTTTCAATATTGACATTGAGAGAGCCTTCATAACAAGAAATATCTGTATATTGAGCTAGTAAGGAACCCAAAACAGAAAGTCCAAAAGTTAAATCAGGATTTGATCCTCGTGATGTTTTATAATATAATTCATCTGTTTTTAATTCTGTATTAGCAACAGCTTCCACTAACACATCAGGATTAATGTAGGAAGCTTCAAATAAAAGTTCTTTTGTCTCATCACCTGCGGTGCTTTCATCTTTTTGATATACACCTACCACAGAAAGCACTTCTTCTTTAGCCCTTATCTCCATAATTCCTTTGGTATTCGCCATTGGCTGTACTGATATTTTATCTTCACCATTACGGAAAACACTACTATCATAGGCACGCAACACAACTCCCGTTGCATGCGTTGCATATGCCAACAATGATGTCAAATTCCCTTTAGCCTCTACACCCACCATTGCCAAACGAAGGTTCACTAAAAAAGCATTATCTACTTCTGTAACAGTTGCAAGTTTATAATGCAGGTCTGCATCCATCTCACCTTCAGTACGAAGTTCAGCAACTCTAGCGATGCCCAATTTCATTTTATCTTCTATTTTGTATTCAAAAGGCTTCATCTCAATATCTAGTGCCGAAGAGAGGTCTCTTGCTACCCCATATACGCTTAGACAATCCCCACGGTTTGCCGTAAGTTCAAGTTCTATGATGGTATCTGATACTTTATCATAAGAACCAAGTTCTCGACCCACTTCAAGCTCACCGATACTCTCATCAAGTATCATAATACCTTTACCCATCTCAGGTAATCCTAGCTCCGAAGTGGCACAAACCATTCCTTCAGACTCCACACCACGTAATTTGGCATGTTTGATTTCAAAATTACCAGGAAGTACCGCACCAATAGTCGCCACAGCAACATACTCGGCATCGACGACATTTGCAGCTCCACAGACTATCTGTCTTGTGCCTGAGCCTATATCTATTTGACAAACATTTAGCTTGTCTGCATCTGGGTGCTTTTCAACTGATAGTATCTTGCCTATCACCACTTTTTGGGCAATGTTTATCTCGTTGAGACTATCAACTTCTAGCCCAATGTTATTAAAGGTCTCATAGAGCTTCTCATTAGAGACAGAGCTAAGGTCTATAAATTCTTGTAACCAAGATCTTGTAATTATCATCTAAACTGCTCCAATAGTCTTATATCTCCCTCAAATAGAGACCTCAAATCAGGTATCTTATGCATCAACATTGCAAAACGCTCTACCCCTAAACCAAAAGCATACCCACTCACATTTTCATAACCTACAGACTTAAATACATTTGGATCTACTATCCCACAGCCTAGTACTTCTAGCCAACCTGTGTGAGAACAGATACGACATCCCTCTCCTTCACAGAAAATACAAGATATATCTACCTCAGCGGATGGTTCGGTAAACGGGAAAAATGAAGGTCTAAAACGTACCTCAACATCACCAAACATATACTGTAAGAAGTCCGTCAAAATAGACTTTAAGTTAGCAAAACTCACTTTGCCTTTTGCATCTACAACAAGCCCTTCTACCTGATGAAACATCGGTGTATGCGTCACATCAAAATCACGTCTAAACACTGTACCTGGAGCTATCATACGTATAGGAGGTTTTGTCTCTATCATCGTACGTATCTGTACAGGTGAGGTATGGGTTCTAAGTAGTCCACCATCTTTAAAATAAAAGGTATCTTGCATATCACGTGCTGGGTGGTACTTCGGTAGGTTAAGTGCTTCAAAGTTATGAAAATCATCTTCTACCATAGGACCAGACTCTACAGCAAAGTTCAGTGCCACAAAATAGTCGATAATCTTATCCATCGTCTCCATCACAGGATGCAAGGCACCCTTTTGTGCTAAGGTACCATAAAGCGATACATCTATCGCTTCAGACTTCAGTACCCTCTCTATCTCTTGGGCTTTAAGTACTTCATATCGTGCATCAAAGCTTGCTTGTAGTGCTGCTTTATTTTCATTGAGCCCTTGAGCAAAAGCTTTTTTCTCTGGACCAGGGACATCTTTCATCTTAGCAAACTCGGCTGCTAGGACACCTTTTTTACCAAAAAGCTCTACACGTACTTTTTCTAATGTTTCAAGACTCTCAGCATTGAGTATCTTCTCTTCTAATTCTTTCATAAAACCTCTATATGACTGTAGTAATAATCGTGATTTTAGCTAAAAATTCATAATAAGGGGATTTATAAGGCTTTTTGTGTGTTATAATTAAGAAAAAAAGGACACTTTCATGTGTATATTTTGTAAAATAGTCAACAAAGAAATCCCTAACAACACCGTATCCGAAAATGAAAACTTCTTAGCCTTTCATGACCTCTATCCTAAAGCCCCAATCCATGTGCTTATCATCCCTAAACAGCATGTAGATTGCTTTCAAGATGTAAGCCCTGAGGCCATGGCAGGCATGACCTCTTTTATACAAGAGGTCGCAACTAAAATAGGTGTAGATGAAACAGGCTACAGACTCATCACCAACAATGGTGAAGATGGAGGACAAGAGGTAGCACACTTGCATTTTCATATGCTAGGGGGAGGCAAGATAGCTTGGGATCATTCGCATGAGGATAATCATAAGAGTTTGTAACCAAAACTCTTGTTCCTCCTCTCCTGAGGTGGAACATAGTGATATAACTATCTTAGTTCTTGTAATTTAATATTTAACATATTTATTCTTCTAAAAATCAGAAGGGCTATAACGTGTGGATTGGGTTTTACTGTATGATACTTTGGCATTTTTACAGTCCATTATTATTGCTTTCGTCATTTCTTCAAGTGAGTCACATTCTTTAATACGTTTTTCTCTCACTTTTGGATTCATGTCATAATATTTTACTGTCTTAAATGTCTCTTTTTTCTCTTCTTTCTTATCAGAACACCCACTCATAAATATGAGAGGTAGCAAAGAAACCATAATTTTATTTTTTATACTTTTCATTTCTTTTCCCTTGAAAATTAATTTTATCTTTACGACAAATAAATTATATCTGCCAATAATAAAGATAGGCTTATCCTATAAGTTGAGACAAAAGGAACCCTGACCCACATTTATTTAAGCAT
>Ga0256839_1001580_pt1 | contig 27326 bp, 16 predicted proteins | sample 354166metaG_FD_185968 | JGI IMG/M metagenome (GOLD analysis project Ga0256839, IMG submission 185968) | Hydrothermal vent microbial communities from Mid Atlantic Ridge, Atlantic Ocean - 354-166 | ecosystem: Environmental > Aquatic > Marine > Hydrothermal vents | place: Atlantic Ocean: Mid... | reverse complement strand
GATGATTCGTGCCACCGCTTCGCTGGGCCCATGGCTTTGGAGCGGACCCGGGGACGGGTCCCGCTACCACTGCTCCGCCGGCGCAGCGGCGGAGCTCCGATCCCGCCGGGCGGCGGGCTCGGGGCCGCTTCGGCGCGGGCGGGCCGAAGCGGGGAGGGAGAGCGCGCCCGCTCCCCGATCCCGCGACGGGCGGCCTTTTCTTCGGTCGGCGGGGGCCATTAGCGCCGGCGCTTCCTTGGCGCCGGCGCTTTGGGGCGGACCCGGGGACGGGTCGCGCTACCACTGCTCCGCCGTCGCAGCGGCGGAGCTCCGGTCCCGCCAGGCGGCGGGCTCGCGGCCGCTTCGGCCCGGGCGGGCCGAAGCGGGGAGAGCGAGCGCGCCCACCATTCCCGAGCCTGCGACCGGCGGGCTGCTTTGCGCTCAGTGGGGGTCGTTTCTGCGAGCGCTTGCTTGGTCCCAGTGCGTTGGGGCGGACCCGGGCCGGGTCGCGCTACCACTGCTCCGCCGTCGCAGCGGCGGAGCTCCGGACCCGCCGGGCGGCGGGCTCGCGGCCGCTTCGGCCCGGGCGGGCCGAAGCGGGGAGAGCGAGCGCGCCATCGCCGATCCTGCGACGGGCGGGCGTTTCCTCCTTCGGTTGAGATCGTTTTTGCCAGCGCCTCCTGGGTCCCCCGGGTTGGCGCCAGAGCGGGGATGGGCAAGACCAGCGCCGGATGGCCGAAGCAGGCCGCGCCAGAAAGAAGGACAGCGCGCCTGGGCTAGCCCGGCAGCCGGGGCGGGAGCGCAACCGCCGGGCGCGGAGCGGCCGGACCGCCGTCGCGCCGGCGACGGCGCAGTGGTACCCCCGCCGCGCCGCGGCGGGGAGGACGGCTCGGCGGCGTGCGCCGGGACCCAGTCGCGTGCGGAGGCGCGCGTTCCTCGCCAGCCTGGGCTACGCAGAGCAGCCAGCCGCAGGCTCGGCGAGCCCGCGGCGCCTTCCGCGGTCGCCACCGCTGGCAAAGGCAAGCAATGCGGATCCCCCCAGGCGGCGCGCTCGGGGCCGCTTCGGCCCGGGCGGGCCGAAGCGGCGAGAGAGAGCGCGCCCCCATTGCCAGTCGCGCGATGGGCGGGCTGCTTTTCGCTCGGCGGAGGTCAGTCTTGCCATCGCTTCCTTGGCGCCGGCGCTTTGGGGCGGACCCGGGGACGGGTCGCGCTACCAATGCGCCGTCGCCGGCGCGACGGCGGTCCGCCGTTCCCCTTGTCCCGCCAGGCGGCGCGCTCGGGGCCGCTTCGGCCCGGGCGGGCCGAAGCGGCGAGAGAGAGCGCGCCCCCATTGCCAGTCGCGCGATGGGCGGGCTGCTTTTCGCTCGGCGGGGGTCAGTCTTGCCATCGCTTCCTTGACGCCGGCGCTTTGGGGCGGACCCGGGGACGGGTCGCGCTACCAATGCGCCGTCGCCGGCGCGACGGCGGTCCGCCGTTCCCCTTGTCCCGCCAGGCGGTGGGCTCGGGGCCGCTTCGGCCGGGCGGGCCGAAGCGGCGAGAGGGAGCGTGCGCCATTGCCGATTCCGCCACGGGCGGGCTTTCCTGCGCTCCGCGGGGGGCATTTCTGCCAGGGCCTCCTTGGCGCCAGCGCCTTGGAGCGGACCCGGGGACGGGTCGCGCTACCAATGCGCCGTCGCCGGCGCGACGGCGGTCCGCCGCTCCCCTTGTCCCGCCCGGCGGCGGGCTCGGGGCCGCTTCGGCCGGCGGCCGAAGCGGCGAGCGAGGGCGCGCCATTGCCGATTCCGCCACGGGCGGGCTTTCCTGCGCTCCGCGGGGGGCATTTCTGCCAGGGCCTCCTTGGCGCCAGCGCCTTGGAGCGGACCCGGGCCGGGTCGCGCTACCACTGCGCCGTCGCCGGCGCGACGGCGGTCCGCCGCTCCCCTTGTCCCGCCAGGCGGTGGGCTCGGGGCCGCTTCGGCCGGCGGCCGAAGCGGCGAGCGAGGGCGCGCCATTGCCGATTCCGCCACGGGCGGGCTTTCCTGCGCTCCGCGGGGGGCACTTCTGCCAGGGCTTCCTTGGCGCCAGCGCCTTGGAGCGGACCCGGGCCGGGTCGCGCTACCACTGCGCCGTCGCCGGCGCGACGGCGGTCCGGCTCCCCTCGTCCCCCGGGGAGGCGGGCTCGGGGCCGCTTCGGCGTGGGCGGGCCGAAGCGGAGAGAGAGCGCGCCCCCATTCGCGAGCCTGCGACCGGCGGGCTGCTTTGCGCTCAGTGGGGGTCGTTTCTGCGAGCGCTTGCTTGGCCCGGGTGCGTTGGCGCGGACCCGAGGCCGGGTCGCGCTACCAGTGCGCCGTCGCCGGCGCGACGGCGGTCCGGCGTCCCCCGGTCCTGCCAGGCGGGGGGCTTGGGGGCTGCTTCGGCGCGGGCGGGCCGAAGTGGTGGGAGGTAGCGCGCGCCTTCGCCATATCGCGTCACGGCCGGGCTTCTGTGCGCTCCAGGGGGTCATTTCTGGCACCGCTTCGCTGGCCCCATGGCTTTGGGGCGGACCCGGGGCCGGGTCGCGCTACCAATGCGCCGTCGCCGGCGCGACGGCGGTCCGGCGTCCCCCCGGTCCCGCCGGGCGGCGGGCTCGGGGCCGCTTCGGCCCGGGCGGGCCGAAGCGGCGAGAGCGAGCGCGCCCCATCGACGATCCCGCCACGGGCGGGCATTCGCCCCTTTGCTGGGGATGGCTCTTGCCACCGCTTCACTGGCGCCCAAGGCTATGGAGCGGACCCGGGGCCGGGTCGCGCTACCAATGCGCCGTCGCCGGCGCGACGGCGGTCCGGCTTGTCTTGCGGCTTTAAGTTTTTCGGAAAGCGGCAGAGGGCTGCCGCACTCCAAAAAAGCGGCACAGCACTGACGGGGATACGCCACGAGAGGGGATCAACATCCTGCCCAGACCGTACGCCATGCCGTGCTGAGACCGTGCGCCATGTCCTGCCCAAAGCAGTTTTCACCGACCGTGTGCGACTCTGCCGAGAAGATGGACCCGCGTCGTGGGCTGTAGGTCACCCGCAAGACGCCTCAAGCTCGCCGGCGTCCCCGGGGGTACCGTACTCACCACGTTGGGTGCGCCGGGTCGATGAAAAGGCGTTTAGCTATACTACGAGATGCCCGCCCGAGAACCGGCTGTCAGAAAGAGGCTTTCCCGCACCGAATCCCCTAGCGCAGCGGAACGCCGTGACTCGCACGGGCATGAACCAGCTTGACCATGTGTTGCTCGCGTGCTTTCTCCTCTTTTTCTTGGCCTCGACGGACCACGCGCACGCAGACGAGCGACCGAACTTCGTGCTCATTGTGTGCGACAACCTCGGCTACGGCGACATCGAGCCGTTCGGTTCAACGCTCCATCGGACACCCAACCTGAACCGCATGGCGGAAGAGGGGCGGTGCTTTCGTCACTTCTACTCGGTGGCAGGTGTTTGCACTCCCAGCCGAGCCGCCCTGATGACCGGTCGCTACCCCCTTCGCGTAGGCCTTGCTCGCACTCCCCGTGACGGTGCGGTTCTTCGCCCCCTGTCCCCCTACGGCCTTGACCCGGCCGTCACCACGATTGCCGACCTCCTCAAGCCGGCCGGCTACGTCTGCGCCCTCATCGGCAAGTGGCATCTGGGCGACCGTCCTAAGTACCTCCCTACTCGCCAGGGCTTCGATCTCTACTACGGCATCCCTTACAGCGACGACATGACCCAGGAAACCGGGCGGCGCCTGGGCAGGCGCTACGACGGCTTTCGTTGGCCGCCGCTGCCGTTGATGTGGAACGAGCACGTGATTGAAGCCCCCGTCGATCGTACGTTCCTCACGCAGAAGCTTACCGCAGCAGCCGTTCGCTTCCTCCGGCAACATTGCGACCAACCGTTTCTGCTCGTGCTGGCTCACGCGATGCCAGGCAGCACGAGCAGACCGTTTGCGAGCCCACCGTTCCAGGGCAAGAGCAGGAACGGTCCCTGGGGGGATGCCGTGGAGGAGATCGACTGGTCCACAGGCGTGCTGCTGGCTGAGCTGGACCGCCTTGGCATCAGCAAGCGCACCCTGGTCATTTTCACATCCGACAACGGCGCCCCCATGACCGGGAAGCCTGGCGACCTGAGCAGAGGCTCGAACGGCCCCCTCGAAGGCCGCGGCTATACCACTGCCGAAGGCGGCTTCCGCGTCCCGATGATCGCGCGCTGGCCAGGGAGAATCCCACCCGCAACCACCAGCGACGAACTCTGCACCATGATGGACTTCTTGCCCACCCTCGCCGCTCTCACCAATCAGCCCCTCCCGGAAGAACCGATCGACGGCCACGACATCCGCCCCCTCCTCTTCGGCAATGGGCGCAGCCCGTACCGCTACCTGCTCTACTACTACGAGGACCAGCTCCAGGCGATCCGGGCCGGCCGATACAAGCTCTACCTCCCCCTTTCTTCCCCCAAGCGACACCCCCACTTCCGCCCCGGGAAACCGACCCGCCCCCTGCTCTTTGACGTCGTCAACGACCCGGGTTGCCGCCAAGACCTGAGTTCGCGATTGCCCGACGTCGTCCAGCGCCTGTCCGAACTTGCCGAGTCAGCGCGCTTGTAAGCGCCAGCAGACCACACCTGACCGCAGAGGAGCCCGATGAGAACGCCGTTTTCGCTGATCGTTATCGCCGCCGCCTGGGTAATGGCGAACTCCCCCGCCATCGCGGGAGAGATCGAAGTCATCCGCGACCGCTGGGGAGTTCCCCATATATTCGCCGACTCAACCGACGATGCGTTCTTCGGGCTCGGCTACGCCATGGCCCAGGACCGCGCTTTCCAGATGTACTACTACGTCCGCATCATTGAGGGGCGCGTTGCGGAGCTCCTCGGCGAGGTGCCGCGAGCAGGCGGCCGCGAGTCGAGCGTCGAACACGACATCCGCATGCGGCACTTCGGATTCGACCACGCGGCAGCACGATTGGCCGCCGATCTGAAGGGGGAAGAACGAAGCGTTCTGCAGTCGTTTGCCGACGGGGTTAATGCAGCCCTCGGGCAGATCAGTCCCGAACAGCGTTCCCTGTTCCGGCGGTACGGGCTGACCCCGGAGCCGTGGACCATCCGTCACAGCATCCTCTGCTGGTGGTACATTGCCCAGTTCTTCGGTCCCGACGGGACCCGTGACCTCGTCGCGTCACGTGCGTCCCGGCGTGGTCGCCGCTCTGGCCCAAGGAAGCCAGACGACGAGGCCGCGGTTGTGCGCCGCCACCACGTAACGGACGCGTGGCTGAACCGGGTGGTCTCGTTCGCACGCCGCCACGGCGTCCGGCTAGAGGACGACGGGCCACCCGCCCGTGGGTCACGCTTCAGCCACGCCTGGGTCGTGGGGGGCCGGAAAACGACCACGGGAAGCGCCGTCCTGGTGAGTGATCCGCAGACGCTGGTTGCCAATCCGTCCCTCTTCTACGAGTTCCACATCGCCTGCGATGAGTTCAATGCACGTGGCATCGGCGTGCCGGGCAGCCCAATCCTTCTCATCGGGTTTACCCCCCACGTCGCGTGGGGGCTGACCGCACTGGGCGCCGACCAGGCCGACCTCTTCCGCCTGCAGCTCGACCAAGCACATCCGGACCACTACATCGTGGACGGTAAGCCCGAGCCGTTCCAGGTGCGCGAGGAAATCGTCAAGGTGCGGGGCGGTGAGCCGGTTCGGTTCGTCGTAAAAACGAGCAGGTACGGTCCTGTCATCACCCGGTACGTCTTCGCGCGCGACCGCAAGTTCGACTACGCCGTCAAACGGGTGCCTCTCTGTATTGCGGATCGCACCACACTCCGCGCCTGCCTGCGCATGGTCCGGGCCAGGAACGTGGAGCAGTTCGGCGCCGCGCTGAGCGACTGGCTGTTTCCGAGCGCCAACTGTGTCTTTGGCGACCGTGACGGGAATATTGGCTACTGGGTCATCGGCGCGCTTCCGGTGCGATCCGCTGCGTCGGGGGGCTCGGGACGTTACCCCCACGACGGATCACGTTCGCGTAACGACTGGCAAGGCTACGTTCCCCACGAGCTCAAGCCGCACGTGATCAATCCCCCTGAAGACGTGCTGTTCAGCGCCAACCACCGACCCATTGGTTCGTTTTACCCCCTTTACATAGGGGCAACCACAGGTTTCCAGGGGGACACGATCCGATCGTTTCGTTTGCGGGAGCTGTTGACTGGCCGTGAACGGTTTACACCGGACGATGTGCTGGCGGTTCATTACGACTGCGTGAATCCGGTGCGCCGGGAGATCGTCCGCATGGGGCTGCACATTCGAGCCACCAGGCCAGACGAGCTGTCACCGGAAGCCGTTGCCGCGCTTGAAGTGCTGGGCGCCTGGCTCGAGGCCGGGGCAGCGATGTGCATGACGACGCCTGGGGCCGTCCTCGCCGGCGAGATGTCCATCCTATTTCGTGCAGTAGTTACCCCTCTCGCCGAGCGGTGGGGGGGTGGTCAGAGCGGCCAAATGCTGTGGATCAAGGACTGGATGGACCGGATCGAAGGCGCGGCCCCCGGACAATGCGTGCTGACGAAGGAAGAGATCCACTACGTGGATCGTCTGCTTGGTGAGGCGTGGAGGCGAGCCAACGCGAAGTACGGCGCCGATCCCGCGGCATGGCCCCACCGGTGGGCCAGGCAGCGCCGTCAGCGCCTCGGCTACCAGGTCAACCTGAGCCGGTTCCCTTCGCTCGCCCCAGAGTTCGACCTGGCGCCGCCGACGCTCGAATGCGTGGACGGTTCCACCATCCGCTCACAAGCAGCCCAGGCTTACACTCAGTTCGTCCCGCTCCACGACCCGGATCAGGCCCGGAGCATTCTCCCCGTTGGTCAGAGCGAAAGCCCACGGACCGCAGCGCACACGAGCACACTCGAACTGTGGGCCAGCGGTGGACTGCATCCGGCCCCACTAAGCCGCAAGGCCGTGGAAGCCATCGCAACCGAGCGGATCACACTGGAACGCTCAGCGCGAGCCGATCGCTGAGCCGGCCGCGAAAAGCGCCTATCGCGAAGCGCCTCCTACGGCTTACCGCCCCCCCGGTGCCGGCCCTTCGCGACGTGGCTCCGGCGCGCGAACCGTCCGTGCGAGCAAGCGGTCGAGAAACCGAGGGGCACCGCTCACAGCACCGGAGCTGCGCAGCACAGCGGCCGTCCCACAGAGGGGGCTCACATCTCTGCCGACCGCGTGCGGGTGTTGCTTCAGAGCCCCCCGACCGGTCCCACGAAGCCACGGCCGCCGGATCACGGCTTTACAGGTGCCGATCAAGCCGATCGAGGACGAGAACCCGCTTATCCCCCTCTTGCTCGAAATGGCAGTACACCCGGCGGGCATCGCGGTCCGACCAGGCGTAGAACTCGTGCGTCGATTCACCGGCGGGCGTTCTCAATTGCTGGAACCCGAGCCCTTTCGGGTTTTCGCCTCGTTCGAGAAAGCGGGCCAGCCATTCGAATTGCTCGTTCAGCCTGTGTTTCCGGTCCCGGGGCAGATCTTCGACGTTCTTCAGAAACCTGGGGCCGAAACGAGCCTGATCCGTCGGCGGAGGAAAGACCTCTTGCTGGTACAAATCCTGTTTCCCCCTCAGCCAAATGGCCTTGCCCCACGCTGACAACCCAACATCGCTATCCAGCTCCACCACAAACACAGACGGTAACTCCGCGATCTGCGCCCGCTCAACCGTGAGGTCCTTTTCAAGCCGGGCGAATACTTCGCGATGGTGGCGGAGTTCGTCTTCCACATCCAAACGGAGCGGCAGCCGAGGCAGTCGCAGAAGCTCACCGGCGGACTCGAAGATGTAGACGGACTCGTCCGCGTAGAGATGGGCCATGGATTGCAAGAAGCCCTGGATGCTCTTGAAGCCCCCGGTGAGGTTGAACACGACGGAGTATCCCGCTTCGCGCCATTTCGAGGTGTCGCCTTCGAGCCATTCGACCAGATCCGTCAGCGCCCAATGGAACTCCTGCAGAGACGAGGTACGCAGATCGTTACAGACGTGGAGCGTGACGCCTTGTGCGCCGTTGGCGCGGAGCCACCGTTCGATCAGGTTCGCCGCCGTTTTACCCAGCCACGTGTCCGTGGCCAGCAGCACGTAATGGTCACGAGGGCTCGGACGCTGATCCGGGTACAGTCGCAGCAAGCCGTTCAGTTCGGCGGATAGCTTCTTCGCGTCCTCAATCGACGCACCATTGATCGCCGCTTCCGCCGCTGCAATAGCCTCCTTGATCGGCCCACGATCGGCCACTTCGTCCTCCGACCGAGCATTGGCCCACTGATAGATCGTGCGCGTATGCTGGCGCGCGGCGTTCGTGAGCACACTCGTGCCGCAGGGTGAATAAACGACAAGACGTCGCTCCATAGCCTTCCCCCCGCAAATGTGCGAACTCCCGGTTTCCAATTGATCACCAGTATACACCAACGGCCCGGGTTTGGTGCAATCCACTCGGTTCCAACGAGTTACGCTAGCAGGGCCGATGGCGGGTCGCCGCTCTGGCAGCAGTGGAGGCCCAGCGTCCCGGACAACCGTGGGGACAGGTGGAGAAGCGCCATTTTGAATCGCTGGTCCTTTGTGGGATTGGCACGGGACCCTTCCCATCCGGGCAGCGGTTCTCCTCGGGCGACAACTCGCTTACGCCTTTCGGCGGGATGCTACCCCCTCAGCACGACGGCATTTTACTTGGGCGTTGTGCTCGGTTGGGCACCCGGGGGCCGAACAAGTTTCCATCAGCCCGGTCTACCGACCCAGGACACCGGGGGGCATTGGCAAGGCCTGGGGCGCCTGGGAAGTTCTATGGATACGCGCCCCCCGCCGGACGAGGGGAGCAGCACGCACACATGGGTGGTCGGCGCGGCTGAAGAGCGGTTCAGCACCGGCAGGCATGCCGTTCGCAGGGACGTTGCGACCAGGAAGCCTGCGCAGACGTACGGTTACTAGAGACTCCATTTGGAAGCTGCAAACGAGCTGGGCGTGCGTGAGTGGCTGAAACCGCGGAAACACCGGACCGGAACAACTCGGGGCGCCGCCATACGGGCCTTGTCGTTTGGACGTGCGCGCTGGTCGGGTTTCTCTCCGTGGCGTTCACGAAAGATGACCCTGGCTTCACCTCAGACGAACCATTTAACGCCCTCTACGCCAAGACAATCGTCGCCGGCCTTCTCCAGGATCCGTCCCTCATCTTCGAACGGAAAAAGGTAGACCTGCTGTTCGGTTCCGCTGCGGAGCACCCTCCGCTCGGGCGGTATTTCATCGGTCTGGTAAGCTACTGTTTCGACGCGAACTTCTGGAACGTGAACATTTTCGATCTGCGAGCGGCTCGGTGGGCTGCGGCACTGCTATTCGCTATGCTGGTCGGACTGGTCGCCCGGTGGACGGTGCGGAGGAGCAACTGGTTTGGGGGGATAGCGGCCGCAGTTTTGTGTCTAACCCTCCCCCGGCTGTTCGGCCACGGCCATTTCTCTGCGCTCGAGATGCCCCTTTGCGTGGCGTACGCAACCGCTGCCTTCGCATTGGGCCGCTGGGCGCGGACCGGTTCCCTGCCTGCGGCTGCGCTGGCCGGAGTCGCAGTGGGTCTGGCGCTCCTCACCAAGATGCAGGGTGTCTTTCTGGTTCCGGTCATCGGACTCGTGGCAGTCCTTGGGGGCAAGCGTTATTGGGCGGGGGCACTGATTGCCCTGGTCGCCGCCGCGGGCACGTTCTTCGTGGGCTGGCCGTGGCTGTGGTACGCGCCGGCCGACCGAGCGATGGCATACTTCGGCCGCGGCGTGGCCCGGAGTCCGACGCTCGTAACCTACTTTGGGACTGTCTACGAGGACAAAGCCGTCCCCTGGACCTATCCTTTTGTGATGGCCGTGGTCACGCTGCCGGCGGGGCACTTGCTCCTGGTCGCCTGGCGGCTGGTCGAGACGCTGCGTCACTTGAGCCGCCGAGATGAGCTGACGGTCCTGGCCGCGGCACTTGTGCCGCTGGCTGCCTTTTCCCTGCCCGGCGTACCCGTCTACGACGGCGTTCGGTTGTTCCTGATGAGTTTCCCCCTGCTGCTGACGCTCGCCGGAGCATCGCTCGGCCGCTGGTACGCTCGGTTCCCGCGGACAGCGCCGGCCGTGCTCCTCTTGAGCGGGGCCATTGGCCTGGCGGGCATCTACCGCACGCATCCGTGTGAGCTGAGCTACTACGGCGAATGGATAGGGGGATTAAGGGGGGCTTCCAGACTGGGCATGCAGCTCACGTACTGGGGCGACAGCGTAACGCCTGATCTGCTTCGCCGCTGGAGTGAAGCGGCCGGGCGGCGGGCCGCCGTACGCCTGGTCCCGACGCTGTACGTCTCCCATCCGGAGCTGTACCTTACCGAAGAGATGGCGCGGCGCGGCCAGCGGGTGGTTGCTCAGGACGAATCTGCCGAGTACACGCTCGTTTTCCGCCGGACCGAGTACGTCCCGGTGGAGGTGCTCCGCGAAGCTGACGCTGCCGTGCCCGTTGCCGAAGTCGTCAGAGAAGGTGTCTGGCTGACCAGGGTCTATCGCAACCGAAACGGCGCAAGGAGCTCCGAGGATGAGAGGTGACCGACCCGAGCAGGGCTTAACGCACTTTAACGAGGAGGGGGCCAGTCGAATGGTGGACGTCAGCGGCAAACCGGTCACGCTGCGCACGGCTCGCGCGCTGGCCCGAGTGAAAATGTCCCCCTCCACGATGCGGCTCATCCGGGACCGCCAGCTCGCCAAGGGGGACGTCTTCGAGGTCAGCCGATTGGGTGGGATCATGGCCGCCAAGCAGACCGGCTTTCTCATCCCCCTCTGTCATCCACTGGTTCTTGACGCGGTCGAGGTCGATGTACGGCCCGAGGACGAAGAGACCCTGCGGATCGAGACCACGGTACGCGCCACAGGACGCACGGGCGTCGAGATGGAAGCACTCACCGCGGCCGCTCTGGCTGCCTTGACCGTGTACGACATGTGTAAGGCCGTCGAACGTGGCATCGTGATCTCGGAAATACGACTGCTCGAAAAGACCGGCGGCACGCGCGGGCCCTGGCGAGCCAACCCGGCCGACGATGCGCCTGCTGATCCGCCTCACTCAACCTGACGCGATCGGCCCCCTGCCTGGAATCGTGCGAGGACGCTCGGTGCGCCGAGCCACACGCGTGCAGTCCGCGGCCAGGCCAGGGGCTAGAAAGGGGGCGTCGCGGTCCTGGACTTGACCTAACGGCGTGCACCGCTGCGTCGCACGATTTCTTTCAGAAGCATCTCGAGTTGTTGCAGCCGCTCGACCGCGTACTGCTCCGACGCGCAGACCCGACGAATCGCGTTTACCACGACCGTATCGGCGACGTCGAAATCCGGCTCGTTCCGCGGTTGCACGGTGCGCTGCAGCTCCGCCAGCCGGGGTAAGTAGTCGCGGCGATAGTGCTCCAGGAGCTCCCGGCAGATGCGATCGGACTCCTGGACCAACTGCCAAAGCGTCATCCGACGCAGGTCGCGTTCGTTCACAGCGGCCCTCCCAGTGGCGGCATCGGGCGCTTACCATTTTCACCCATTTCTGGCCGGGTGGTCAACCGGACGGTTCCGCAACCGCAGTCCACCGTTGAGCGGAAGCTTTCCCCGACGGACCAAATCGATCCGGACGGGCGGTTGGGGGCCTAGCGAACTCGTCGCACGCGCCCCGAGAAACAGCGAACAATTACATAAGCGAAGGCTATCAGCTAACCCCATGAACGGATGGAGTCCCGAGGCGGCGAGGCATGGGACAGTTCACGATCAGCCCGGCGGACAGCGTGATTCTGGTGGTCGATCCACAGCCGACTTTTATGCCCGGTGGTGAGCTGCCGGTGCCTGAGGGGGACGAGATCGTAGAGCCCGGCCGGCAGTTCCTCAACCGGTTCCGAGATGTACAGGCGATCGTCACTCAAGACTGGCACCCTCCCGGGCACGTTTCGTTCGCCAGTTCCCATCCGGGTAGGAAACCGTTTGAAACGATCGAGCTTTATGGCCATCCGCAGACCCTTTGGCCGGATCACGCAGTGCAGGGCTCGGCGACTGCCCAGGTCCACCCCGGTTTGCCTCTGGACCGGTTCGTCCTGATCGTTCGTAAGGGGTTCCACAGGGACCGGGACAGCTACAGTGCGTTCCGGGAGAACTACGGTCCGGATGGACGGCGAATCCCCACCGGGCTGGCCGGCTTCTTACGAGAGAAGGGGGTCAAGAGGTTGGTCGTCTGGGGGCTTGCGTACGACTATTGTGTGGGATGGACCGCTTTGGACGGTCGGGAGGCCGGCTTCGAGGTGGCGATCGTTACGGACCTGACGCGCGCGGTGGAACCGGAACGCTTCGAGGAGTATTCGAGCCGCTATCGGGAGGCCGGGATCCACCTGGTGCGGTCGGAAGAGGTGGTCCTGGACGAAAGCGGGTAGATGATGGAGTCGTCTTCACGTGCGTTGTCCTCGATGCCGCGAACAACGTGACCGGGTGGTCGACACGCAGCCCACGTCCGACGGCACGGCTATTCGCCGCAGGCGGGAGTGCCTTGCGTGCGGGGCTCGCTTCACCACGTACGAGCGGATCGAGCGGCAGCCCCTGAAAGTGATCAAGAAAGATGGCCGCCGCGTGCCCTTCGATCGCGACCGCATCCGCATCGGACTCGAGAAGGCGTGCGAGAAGCGGCCGATCAGCTCCGAGGATATTGAGCGGATTGTGGCGGAGGTCGAGGATGAGGTCCACCGGCTCTACGACCGAGAAGTGCCGTCGCAGGTGATCGGCGAGCTGGTGGTGGAGCGGCTGCGCGATCTCGACAGTGTGGCCTACGTCCGTTTCGCCTCGGTTTACCGTGCCTTCGAGGATGTTACCGATTTCGTCGACGAATTACGGCCGTTCCTGAAAGGCAGGCGAAAGCGGGGGCGAACGGCGGTGGATTCTTCCGACACCGGTGCCCAGGCCGCTCAGGATGGGCCTCCATCCACCTGAGGGGGCGGCGAAGCCACCATCGCTCGATACGTGCTTACGATTCTCATGACCGGAACCGCCTGGCGGATTCCTGATCCGGCCCACCGGCCCCCGGGCGGGAACGGCGAGAGTTCCAAGCGTTCTCCGGTCCTCGGCTAAGACAGCAGACCTTTTGCGGGGGCCGGTGTCGGCCTTACCGGGGAGTGCTTCATCGAGCTGGACCGCAGGTGGCTGCATGAGCTACGACGACGCAGCGGCAACAGAAACGGTTTCTTGGGTGCGGAAGCGCTCGAACGAGCTCGTGCCCTTCTCGCTTGCGCGGTTGCGGGAAACCATCGCGCGAGCGGCCGCTGACGCCATGGTGCCGCTAGATGATGAGGCTGCCGACGAGCTTGCTCGAATGCTGGCATTCGTTGCAGCGCGGTCATCCACGGACGGGATCATCGACGCCGCCGAGCTCGAGGAGCGGGTGATCACCGGTCTCGAGCAGACCGGTCACGAAGCGATCGCTCGCGCCTATCAGCGGTTTGCTCTGGAGAGACGCGCGTTCCGGGACCGTGTGCAGCTTGTGCTGGAGCAGTCCAGCCTGTTCGCAAGCTGGACGAAGCCGGAAATCCGCCGCTGGCTGCAGAGCAAGCTCGATCTGAGCGAAGACCAGGCTGCGATGGTGGCCCGTTCGCTTGAGCGGGCGCTCGTGGGGGCAAGGATCGACACGGTTACCGAGGAGTTGATCGTCGCCACGATCAACGCCCTGCTCCGGCGGATCGGCTGCCCGGATCGTTTACCGGTGCCAGGTTGGGTCTGTGTCGACGCGCAGTCTCTTTCGCTCGATAGGGTGCCAGGGCGCAGTCCTGAGGTGGCAGCGTGGCAGGTGAGCGCCGAGGTGTGGCGGGAGTACGCTCTGGCGGAGGTGTTTACGCCGGACATCGTTGCCGCCCAGCGGACGGGAGGCGTCACCATCGAGGGCCCCTGGATGCCCCTGCAGCTTGCCGGCGTCGCCACGAACGCGGCCAAACTGGCCGAACGGGCGCGGAGTCCTGCCGAGGGGGTACACGGGCTCATTGGCCAACTCGCCCAGCTCTGGCCGTACTGCGGGCGGCTCTTGGCGTTCGATCTGCTCGACGTAGCCCTGGCCCTCCTCTGCCCGAACGTGGATCGGCTGTTCGAGTGCGTGGAGGCGTTCTGCAGTGAGCTCTGGGCCATCGCTCACCACAGCCCGGTCCCAATCCTCCTGAACCTGTACGGACGAATGCCCGCGAGGGCACGCACCAGCGCCACCGCCGGCCCCCTCTTCCAAGAGCAACCGCCCCAACATCTCCACGAGCGAGTTGACGCCGCCGCCGCTTTCCTGCTCGATCGGCTGCGGGAAAACCGCGACCCTGCCATACCGGTGGTTATCGACTACCACTGGTCTCCTCAGGACGCGGGGAGTTTGACTCGATCCGCCGCCTCAGCGCTGTCGCTGGCCGTTCGGGACGGCAGCGTGCGCATCGCATTCGATCGGTACACGGTCCCGCTGGGGGATGGCCTTGCCGCGAAGGGGGCGAAGTGTTCGTTGATCCAGGTGAACCTCGACTTGGCCGAAATCTGCACCGATGTGGGGGAACACGAGCTGGATGCGGCGTTGTCTCACGCCGTGGAGCTGGCGGTTCGAGCTGGACTGCAGCGACGCGAGTGGGTGCGGCGCGAATCGCTACCTGACTTCCTGCACCAGAGGCTTCAGTCGGCGGCGCTGCTCATCTGCCCAGTAGGGCTGGATGCCGCCTGCCAGTGTCTGACCGGTTACGGCATAGGCGAGCACCCGTCCGCGGCAGCTCTAGCTGTCCGCATCGTCCGGGGCCTGCAGTCCAGGGCCGAAGCGCTGGGGCGAGCCTACGGACTGACCGTCCGCATCGATCGCACCAGCCCATCGCTTCCCTACACGGGATCGCTACCCAATAAGCCATCGTTGGCCTGGTTGCCAGGGCTAACCTGCTGGGCGCCGGACCGAGGCATGCGCGAGCAGATCCATCGCACCGGTTTGATTCACCGCGAGGTTGGCATGGGCACCCTGCTCATGCCGCTCCGTACTCCTCCTCCCTGGCCGATCGAGCACCTCGTGGACGTGCTGAACTGGGCGTGGGAATCGAGTCTGATCGTGCGGCTGCAGTTCGTGCCGGTCGAAGCGGAAGGCCTGTTGCAGGGGGAGGCAGCCGGCGATTGACCGCAGCCATAGGCTCGGGTCACGCCGTTGTCTGCCACGTGCGACACCCCCGGCACCGGGCACAGGAGCACGGGCAGCCATCGCCGATAGCGGCCGTGATCGGAGAAGCGGCCCGCGGTCCAGCGAAAGCTTCGGACGGAAAGGGGACATGCTGACGTTCCGAGAGCTGGCCGAAACTTGCCGTCGGGTGGAGCAGACATCCTCGACGAACGAGAAGGTCGAGTTGCTGGCCGAGCTGTTCCGCCGAGCGAGCGATCGCGAGGCCCACGCGCTGGTCAGCTTGCTCCGCCCCCAGGACGCGCGCGATTCTCCCCTGTCTCGTCTGGGACTGGGCGGGGTGGCGCTGATCGAAGTGGCGGAGGAGCTCGTGGCGGGGGATGACTTCCAGCTCGGCGGTTCCCGCAGCTCACGCCTGCCCTCGGCCCTCATCCAGACCGGCGACCTGAGCGACGCCGTCGTTCAGCTCCTTCCGGAACGGCCGGAGCGGGCAGAGCAGCCCCTTGCGCTTCTGGACCTCTACCGCGAGCTCGACCGGATCGCCCAGCAGCCCCGGCGAGCCGACCGCAAGCGGTTCCTGTTCGCCCTGCTCGAGAGGCTCAGCCGCGTCGAGGTCTGGTGCCTCATGAGGATTCTCCAGGGGGAAACCCGGCTGGGGGCATCAAGGGGGCTTTTGCTCCGTGCCATCGCCAGAGCGGCCGACAGCCCGGCCGAAGATGCGGAACGGACCTTCCTGTTGATCGGGGATCTGGCGGAGGTGGCCGCGCGGTTTGTTAGGGGGGAACGATCGCCCGCCAAACTGGAACTCTTCCGCCCCGTCCCGTTCATGCTCGCTTCCCCGCTTCCGTCGCTGCGGCTGGTTCCGGACGAAGACCCGACCGGTTGGATCGTGGAGGACAAGTACGACGGCATCCGCGCCCAGTTGCACGCCGACGGTGGTGAAGTCGAGCTCTATTCCCGTTCCCTGCATGCCATCGGCGGTCAGTTCCCCGAGATCGTGCGCGCGGGGCGATCCTTCCGGAGTCGAGTGATTCTCGACGGCGAGATCGTGGCGTTTCGTCATGGGCGGGTCCTGCCGTTCCAACAGCTTCAGCGGCGGTTGGGACGCGTGGGTGTGCCGGCCCATGTCCTCCGCGACGTGCCGTGCCGACTATTCGTTTTCGACATCCTTCACCTGGACGGTGCCGACTTGCTCGAAACGCCGCTCGCTGAGCGTCGCCAGCAGCTCGAGGCGCTCGTGGGCGGAGACTACGACGCCATTACAGTTGCCCCCGCGCAGTGGCTGCGCAGCCGCGGTGACATCGAGCGCAAGTTCCACGCGGCGCTGGATCGCGGCAACGAAGGCATCATGCTCAAACGGCCCGAATCGGTCTATACCCCGGGCACTCGGGGTCAACAGTGGCTGAAGTACAAGGTGCCCTTTGCCACGCTGGACTGCGTCGTCGTCGCCGCCGAATACGGCCATGGCAAGCGCGCGGGGTGGCTCAGCGATTACCTCTTCGCCGTGCGCGACGGCGACAGGCTCGTTACCATCGCCAAAGCCTACTCGGGCCTGAACGACGAAGAGATCGCGGCCCTCACGGAGCATTTCCGCACGACGACGATCCGACGCGACGGACCCGTGCACTGGGTCGAACCGACCGTGGTGATGGAACTCGGCTTCGAGTCCATCCAACCCAGTGACCGGCACACCAGCGGGTTCGCCCTGCGGTTCCCGCGGATCCTTCGCATCCGGATCGACAAGACGGTCCGGGAAATTGATACATTGGATCGTGTACGCGAGCTGTACGAGATGCAACGCCGCGGAGATCGCCCCCTGGCGGGCGAGCAGCACTGAACCGCACCTCGAGGAGACAACGGGCGATGAAGCTTTCCAGGCGTGACGCGATCCGCTTGGCCGTCACCGGCACGGTAGGGATGATGGCAGCTCAGGGGGTTCGCGCCTCCGACGAGCGCCGATCTCCCGTCGATCGGGCGAAGTACGACATCATCGATGTCCATTGCCATCCCCGGTGGCTCGGCCACAACGGGCGCCGAATGGTCGAGAACATGGACAGACTGGGCATAAAGAAAGCGTGGCTGTTGAGCTGGGAGGCGCCCGCTTCGGAGATCAGTCCCTCGTATCACGATCGCCTCAACCCGCTCGCTCTGAGGATCCGCTTCGAGGACGTGATCGCGGTTTCGGAAGCCTATCCCGATCGGTTTATCCCGGGTACAACGATGGACCCGCGAGACCCCTATGCCCCCCAGAAGTTGAAATCGGCGGTCGAGATCTTCGGTGTGCGGGTCTTCGGCGAGTTCAAGCGGCGCCTTCGCTACGACAATCCGGACTGCCTGCGGCTCTTCCGCGTCTGCGGCGAGCTGGGGCTCCCCGTACTCTTCCACCTGGATGTCGTCCTCCCCGTGGGCAGTATCCAGACGAGCTGGCAGTGGTGGTACGGGGGCGACATCCATGCCGTGGAAGCCGCGTTGAAAGCCTGTCCCGAGACCGTCTTTATCGGCCACGCGCCCGGATTTTGGCGGGAGATCTCCGGCGACGCCGATCAGGAGCCGGCGAGCTATCCAAGGGGGAAGCCGATCAAGCCGGGCGGCCGGCTCCTGAAGCTCCTCGACACGTACGACAACCTTTACTGCGATATTTCGGCGGGTTCGGGCTACACGGCGTTAACGCGCGACCTGGATTTCACTCGACGTTTCCTTATCGACTATCAGGACCGGATCCTATTCGGGCGAGACGAGTTCACCAGTCGCCACCTGGATCTGCTCTTCTCGCTCGACCTGCCCGAACCGGTGCTACGCAAGATCCTGGCCGAGAATGCGCGGAAGCTCGTGCCCGATGGCTGAGCTCACCAAGCCGGGGAGCAACCCGAATGTCAGGCATCGAACGGCACGAGCGTAAACTTCTGTGAGCACGCAGGCTGCGCCGCCGGACGACGGTCGGGTTCATGTGGAACGCCAAATGCGGTTCTGCAGCCGACCAGTCCCGTTGGCAGGTTCGTTGGGGGGTGAAGATGGCTTTACTTAACTTGGCGTCCTGGGTGGAGTGCACTGAGGTCGAGGGGCCAGGCCGCCGGTTCGCTCTGTGGACCCAGGGCTGCCCGATCCAATGCCCCGGTTGTTGCAACCCCCACATGTTCGACTTCAAGCCGGCCACGCTGGTCGAAAGTGACGAGGTCTTCGGCTGGATCCTGGCCGCTCGCGACCGATACGGGATCGAGGGCGTGACCTTTCTGGGCGGTGAGCCGATGGTTCAGGCGGTTGGGCTGGCGGACGTTGCCCGTCGTTGCCAGCAGTCTGGACTTAGCGTGATGACCTTCACCGGCTACACCCTGGAGTACCTGCGGCGACACCCCCTACCCGGCGTGGAGGAGCTGTTGCGGCACACGGACGTGCTTGTTGACGGTCCGTTTCTGCAGGACCAGCCCGATCACGAGCGTAACTGGGTGGGATCCAAAAACCAGCGGTTCCACTTTCTAACCGACCGCTACGGTCCAGAGATCATCCACGACCCCCGCTATCGCGATGGCGTCGAGTTGCGCGTCCTCAGTAACGGGAAAGTGCTGGTCGTGGGCTCGCCTTTCGTGATCCAGTCCATCCGGGAGAAGATGGTCGGCGGTGCGGACGGCGAGTCGTCCGAGGGGTAACCCCGCGAGACGAGCGCCCTCTTTAGGGGGCAATGGCGGCAGATCTGCCTATGCCCTCTTCCGGACTTGGGGATCACGGGGGCCGTCTTGTCAAGGGGGACGAGACCGCGCCGCCCGCTCAACCGCCCAGCCCGAGCTTCTGCTTCCAGTAGCGGAGCCGTTTCTCTACTTCCGAGGGCGCCGTGGAACCACGACTACGGAACGCCCGTACCGCGTTCGCGGCTCCTAGCACCTCGTACACGTCCGGCTCGATCCGGTCACAGAAGGACCTGAACTCTTCGATCTTTACCGATCGCAGGGGCTTCCCCTGTTTCTCACACCGGGCCACGATCTTACCGACGATCTCGTGAGCCGTCCGCATTGGAACGCCCTTCCGCACGAGATATTCCATGAACGTCGTGGCGTCCAGATAACCTCGCTCGACTTCGTCGGCGATGCGTTCCCGGTTTAGCTCGGCGTCCCGCACGATGGCGGCCGCCAGCTCGAGGCAATCCACCACCGTCTGGGTGGCCGCGAAGACCGGCGGCTTGTCCTCCTGGAGGTCGCGGTTGTACGTGAGCGGTAAGCCCTTCAAGACCAGGGCGAGCGTTTGAAGAGCGCCCAGCACCCTACCGGTCCGGCCTCGCGTCAGTTCCAGCACGTCCGGGTTTTTCTTCTGCGGCATCATGGACGAGCCGGTGCAGTAGCGATCCGGCAAGCGGACGAAGTTCCAGGTTGTCGAGTTCCAGATGATCCACTCCTCGGCCCAGTTGCTGAGATGCAGCATGACCGTGGCCAGACAGGCAAGATACTCGATGCAGAAGTCGCGCGCGCTGACGGCGTCAAGCGAATTTTCCAGGATCGCCTCGAAGCCCAGCTCGCGCGCAACGAATTCACGATCGATGGGTAGGCTCGTGCCCGCCAGTGCTCCCGCTCCAAGGGGGCACTGGTTGACGCGCCTGCGGCAGTCGGTCAGTCGGTCGGCGTCTCGCTCGAACTTCTCCACGTAAGCCAGGCAGTAGTGCGGGAAAAGAACCGGCTGGGCCGGTTGCAGATGGGTGTAGCCCGGGATGATCACGTCCGCGAACCGATCCGCGAGGATCACCCAGCTCGCCTGCAGATTGCGCAGGAGCGGCACGATTCGGTCGATCGCATCGCGCACCCAGAGGCGGAAGTCGGTCACGACCTGGTCGTTCCGGCTGCGCGCGGTGTGGAGCTTGCGGCCCGTGTCGCCCAACCGCTCAACCAGGGCTGCCTCAATGTTCATGTGGATGTCCTCGTGAGCGGTCGAGAACCGGAACGTGCCGCGCGCGATCTCTTCCTTTATCTGTTCCAGCGTACGGCAGAGGTCCTCGGCTTCCTGCTCGGTGAGGCTGCCTGTACGGGCAAGCATGCGAGCGTGGGCCATCGAAGCGCGAATGTCCTGGTCGGCCATCAGCCGATCCACGTCAATCGACGCTCCGAATCGCTCCACCCGCTCGTCCGTTGGCTCCTCAAAACGGCCACCCCAAGCTTTCTTCGCCACGGCCGGGCTCCGTTTCGCTGTTCCCTGACTCGCCTAGCGTACCTCTTGTGTGTTTAGTCTACGTCGGCGGCCGGACCGCCACGAGGGGTAACGTGCCACCGAGCGGCAGCGGAGCGTTGGGCGGCCGGCGCTAGCCGCGATCAACCGGATTGGCGAGGTGGCCAACTCTGTAGAATTCCACCGAACCTACCATTGAGTGACAGCGTCGGCAGCAGGAGCAGTCGTGCCCAAGCGAACCGACATCAAGCGGATCATGATCATCGGGTCTGGGCCGATTGTTATCGGCCAGGCCTGTGAGTTTGACTATTCCGGTAGCCAGGCGTGCAAGGCACTTCGTGAAGAGGGCTACGAAGTCGTTCTCGTCAACTCCAACCCGGCGACCATCATGACCGACCCCGAGATGGCCGACCGGACCTACATCGAGCCGCTCCGCTGGGACATCGTGGCTCGCATTATCGAGAAGGAACGGCCCGACGCCTTGCTTCCCACTCTCGGCGGTCAGACCGGTTTGAACCTCTCTCTGGAGCTGCACCACCGCGGCGTGCTCCGGGATCTGGGCGTGGAGATGATCGGGGCTCGACCGGAGGTGATTGAAAAGGCCGAGCGCCGCGAACTGTTCCGCCGGGCTATGGAGCGAATCGGCTTGAAGGTGCCGCGGAGTGCTCTGGTTACCAGTCTGGCGGAAGCGCGCGAGGTCCTGGACTACGTCGGCTTGCCCTGCGTCCTCCGGCCCAGCTTGACCCTCGGTGGCACGGGAGGCTCAATCGCGTACAACCGCGAGGAGTTCGATGAGCTCGTCACTCGCGGCCTGCAGATGTCGCCCGTGCACGAAGTGCTCGTCGAGCAATCCGTCCTGGGCTGGAAGGAATACGAGCTGGAGGTAATGCGCGATCACGCGGACAACGTGGTGATCGTGTGCACGATCGAAAATTTCGATCCGATGGGGGTACACACGGGGGACTCGATCACCGTCGCTCCGGCACAGACGCTCACCGACAAGGAATACCAACTCCTCCGGGATGCTTCGATTGCGATCATGCGCGAGATCGGCGTGGAAACGGGCGGTTCAAACATCCAGTTCGCCATCAATCCTCGGGACGGCGACATGGTGGTGATCGAGATGAACCCCCGTGTCAGCCGGTCCTCTGCTCTGGCGTCCAAGGCAACCGGCTTCCCGATCGCCAAGATCGCCGCCAAGCTCGCGGTGGGCTACCGCCTGGACGAGCTGCCGAACGACATCACCCGCGAGACCGTTGCTTGCTTCGAGCCCACGATCGACTACGTGGTGACCAAAGTGCCCCGTTGGGCGTTCGAGAAGTTCCCCGACGCCGACCCCACCTTGACGACGCAGATGAAGTCTGTGGGCGAGGTGATGGCGATCGGACGCACCTTCAAGGAGTCGCTGCAGAAGGCTCTGCGGGGGCTGGAGACCGGCCGCCACGGGTTGGGCTGTGATCCGAAAGACCTGTGGGGTACCGAGCGGCAACCGACCATCGACGAGATTCGCGCCAAGCTCGCGACCCCCAATCCCGATCGCATCTGGTACATCCGTTACGCCATCAAAGCGGGGCTCCCTCTGGAGAAGATTCATGAGCTCACGATGATCGATCCCTGGTTTCTTGACCAGATTGCCCAGATCGTCGAGTTCGAGGATCGGCTGCGCCAGACGGACCTGAGAAGCGCCACCCCCGAACTTGTGAAGCAGGCGAAACAGTTCGGCTTCTCGGATAAGCAGCTCGGCACGATCTGGGGGGTGTCGGAGCGCGAAGTCCGCCAGTGGCGGGAACAGCAGGGGATCACGACCACGTTCAAGCTGGTCGACACGTGCGGCGCCGAGTTTGAAGCGTACACGCCCTACTTCTACGGCACTCACGAGGATGAGGATGAAGCGCGCAGTCCGCGGCGACCGGCGGTCATGATCCTCGGTGGGGGGCCGAACCGTATCGGTCAGGGTATCGAATTCGACTACTGCTGCTGCCAGGCTGCGTTCGCATTACGCGACCACGGCTATGAAGTGATCATGGTGAACTCCAACCCCGAGACGGTCTCCACCGACTACGACACCTCCGACCATCTCTTCTTCGAGCCGCTCACGGTAGAGGACGTGATCGCGATCTGGAGGCGGATGCGCCCGATGGGGGCCATCGTTCAGTTCGGCGGCCAGACGCCGCTCAACCTCGCTCGGGCGCTCGAGGCCGAAGGCCTCCGCATCATCGGTACGCCGGTACGCTCGATCGAGATGGCCGAGGACCGCGGCCTGTTCGACGAGCTGCTCGAACGGCTCCAGCTCCGCCGTCCGCCCGCTGGCACGGCACTGTCGGTCGAGGAAGCGAAGGCTCTGGCCCGCAAGATCGGCTACCCGGTGCTCGTGCGGCCGAGCTTCGTGCTTGGGGGGCGTGCGATGGAGATCATCTACGACGAAGCCAGCCTGGTCCGCTACGTGACCGAGGCGATCGAAGCTTCGCCCGACCGGCCCATCCTCATCGATAAGTTCCTCGAAGACGCCATCGAAGTCGACGTCGACGCCGTGGCCGACGGTCGGCGTGCAATCATCGGGGGGATCATGCAGCACATCGAAGAGGCCGGTGTCCACTCGGGCGACTCGGCCTGCGCTATCCCCCCGTACAGCCTGCCGGACTCGATCGTCGAGGAGCTGAAGACGGCCACCAGGAAGCTCGCCGCCGCGTTGAACGTCTGCGGCCTCATGAACGTCCAGTTCGCGGTGAAGAACAACGAAGTCTACGTGCTCGAGGTGAACCCACGCGCGAGCCGCACGGTGCCGTTTGTGTCGAAGGCCGTCGGGCTACCGCTCGCACGCATCGCGGCTCTGTGCATGGTGGGCAAGTCCCTGGACGAACAGGGCATCGTGGAAGATCCCTGGCCCACCCACTACTCCGTCAAGGAGAGCGTCTTCCCCTTCGTCAAGTTCCCCGGCGTGGACATTGTGCTCGGTCCGGAGATGCGCTCGACCGGCGAGGTCATGGGGATCGACAACGACTTCGCCATGGCGTTCGCGAAGAGCCAGATCGCAGCCGGCAGCGACCTCCCCCTGGAAGGCACCATCTTCGTCAGTGTGGCCGACCAGCACAAGCCCGCCATTGTTCCCATAGCCAAGCGGCTCGTCGAGCTGGGCTACAAGCTCGTCTGCACCGCCGGTACCGCTCGCGTGCTCGAAGCCAACGGCGTCGAGTGTCGCCGCATCCGCAAGGTCCAGGAGGGGCGGCCGAACGTGCTGGACATGCTTGCGAACGATGAGATCGCACTCATCGTCAACACTCCTAGCGGTAAGGGGGCCAGGACGGACGAGGGGCGGATCCGAGCGGCCGCGACGGCGCGCGGCGTGCCCGTGATCACAACGATCTCTGCGGCTCGGGTCGCCGTAATGGCCATCGAAGCGTTGCGACGCGGCAAGATCGAGGTCAGCGCGCTGCAGGATCGGTTCAAACAGTTCTATCCGGGACGAGCAAGCGAGCTGGTCGTATAAGCTTCCGCTGTGTTGGTGACTGCCCCTCAGGATCGCCATCGAGGGGGCTGCACGATAAGGTCGGGCTGATCCGGCCGCCGGAACGTCACCGCTCGGCGGATACGGTCGCGAGGTTGATCACATGGAGAACGGCCTCTACTACGCCGCCTGTTGCCAAACGGCCTTCGATTGTCCGCGGTCGGCAAGCGAGATCGCCGGCCGGGTGGACCATATGCTGACCATGATCGACCACGCCGTGAACGGGTACAAACCGTTTCACGACGTGCGGCTGGTCGTGTTTCCCGAGTTCGCTCACGCGGCACCGATCTACTTCTCCGTGAAAGCCCTCCGCGAAAAGCTGGCCGTTCCGGTCCCCAACGAACACGTGGACCGCTATATCAGGAAAGCCGCGCAACTTGGCATCTACATCCAGACCGGATCGTTCCTCGAGGCTCACGAAGACTTCCCCGAAGTGGTCTTCAATACGACCTGTCTTGTCGGTCCCGAAGGTGTCCTTGCCACCTACCGGAAGACCCACCCGTGGGTGCCCTGGGAGGTTGCCGCCAGCCCCCACGACATCCCGGACTTCCCTTATGACCCCTTCCCTGTGGCGGACACTCCCATCGGGAAGCTGGCCGTAGCCATCTGCTACGACTGGCTGTTCCCCGAGGTGCTGCGCCAGTACGCTCTCAAGGGGGCAGAGGTGCTCATCCGCATCTCCGCTTATATGGATCCGTGGGGTACCCAGGAGCCGATGGCCTGGTGGACGGTGATCAACCGCGCGCGGGCCATTGAGAACGTGGCCTACGTGGTGGCGTGCAACCAGGGGGCCGACTATCGACAGTATCCACCGTTCAGTTGGCCGGGAGGCAGCATGATTGTGGACTACGACGGTCGGATCCTGGCCCAGGCTGAACGGGGGCCGGGCGAGCGCATCGTCGTCGGACCTGTTAACATCGGAATGCTCCGCCAGGAACGGGACCGCCGTCAGGGACACCTGATGCCCGCCCAGCTCCGGACCGAGCTTTACAGGCAGTACCACCACCCCATGTACCCCCGCGCCATGGACGAGGCGGACGCGTGGCCCCTCTCGATTGAGGGCAACAACCGACTCATCGAACAGGCTCGTGAGCGGTGGCTCAAGCGGGGGCCAAGACGGTAGACCACACGTACGCGGCTCGGACAACGCGCTCCTGGGCACGGAGGGCCGCTCCGCCGGCCGGCCGCGAACCGGCGCCACGGGCTGATCTACGCCCCTTTCAGCCCCCATCTGGGGCCCGCGATCGGAGGCTCCCTCCAGCCAGCAGGATCGGACACCATTCCGCTGTGCCGTGTAATGCAGTGCGACGTGCCCGTGCCTCGACCAGGGGGCACGATCAGAGCAGCTCGGTGAGGATGCGGCCGTGCACGTCGGTCAGCCGGCGATCCGTGCCGTTGTATCGATAGGTCAGGCGGGTGTGATCGATGCCCAACAAGTGCAGAATCGTGGCGTGGACATCGTAGCCCCAGGTCGGATTGGCAGGGTCGGCCGGCTTATAGGACCATTCGTCCGACTCGCCGTAGGTAATGCCCCCTTTGATGCCCCCGCCGGCCAGCCAGTTCGTGAATACGAACGGGTTGTGATCGCGCCCCTTGCTGCCCTGGCTGCACGGCATCCGGCCGAACTCCGTGGTCCAGTACACGATCGTTTCATCCAGCAGACCACGCCATTTCAGGTCCAGCAGCAGGGCTCGAACGGCCCGAGCCATCGCCCGAGCAAGCGGCCAGTGATCGCGGCGGACATCCTCATGCGAGTCCCAGTTCCGCCTGGGGAACCCATTGTCCGCGCCCGACCAGATCTGCACGAACCGAACCCCACGTTCGATCAGCCGCCGAGCAATCAGGCAGTTCAACCCGATATAGCGGGTCTCGCGCCCTTCGTTCATGGGCCCATCCCAATCGGTGTCCGAACTCGCAACGCCGTACAGATCCAGGATGTACTGCGGCTCGCTGCGGATATCCAGCACCTCCGGAGCGCTCAGTTGCATCCGCGCGGCCAGTTCGTACGAGCGGATCCGAGCTTCCAGTCGCTCGTCCTCCTGCCGCCGTAGCTGATGGAAACGGTTGAGGCGTTCCAGAGCAGCCATCGCCGCTCGATCACCGCCTGGCGTGGCGAACGTCTCCTCGGCCGGGAACAGGTCGTAAACCGGAATGGGCGACGATGGTCGAATCACCGTGCCCTGGTGCACAGCGGGCAGAAAGCCGGCCGACCAATTCCTCGGGCCGTTTGGCGCGAAACCACGGGGATCGGGGAGCACAACGAACGCCGGGAGGTTGTCCGACTCACGCCCCAGCCCGTAGCTGATCCAGGCTCCCATCGAGGGATAGCCGGGCAGGACGAACCCCGTCGCCTGAAGGAATGTGGCCGGCCCATGAACGTTCGACTTGGACACCATGTTGTGGATGAACGCGATCTCGTCCACCACATCGCCCATGGGGGCCACGGCATCGCTCAGCCACTTGCCACATTCCCCGTACTGCCGCCATTTCCAGGGGGCTGCCATCGTGTGCCCCGGCTGCGATTGGAACAGCTCGACCTTTTCACCAGGATTCCACGGTTTGCCGTGGTCGCGGATCAAACGAGGCTTATAGTCGAACAGGTCGCACTGGCTGGCGCCGCCCGACATGAAGAGCTGAATTACGTACTTGGCCCGGGCCGGATAGTGCGGGCGCGGTCGTTCCTCCGTTCCGGCAAGCAGACCATCTGCCTGCAGGAGGGCTGCCAGCGCGATGCCCCCCAGGCCGCCGCCGAGCTCCCACAGAGCTTCTCGCCTACTGATCGGCATCCGCCGGTACCGATGCGGCTGCGGCACAATGCCGGAATCGCTCACTCGTCGCTCTTTGCTCGACTCCATGGCTGCTGCTCCTGTCAATCAATGAACACAAACTCGTTGGCGTTGAGGAGCACGCGGCAAACGTAGGCGAGGCCGTGTTCCTCGCTCAGCCGAGACAGAATCTCCAGCTCCGCCGAATCCAGCGGCCTACCAAACGCTTCCAGCCCAGCCCTGGCGACCGCCGCCGCGCGGTCGGTTCCGTACGTGCGCTCCAGCCGGTGTGCCCAGAGCTCCGAGACGTACAGGATAAAGCGATCATTGAACTGGACGAGCGCTTGCAGCGGCGTCAGCGTCTCGTTGCGGCGGCCCGTCACCACGGCGGGATCGGGACAGTCGAATGCCTCCATGTAGGGATCCGGTACCGATCGCACAACGAACCGGTAAATCGCCCGTCGCCGTGGCTCGTGTACGTCCGGGTTGTACTTGTCGTAGAGGTAATGGGGCGAGTGGTCGTCGATGAAGTGAAAGTTCCTGAACGGGGGGCCAAACAGGCGGTAATCGAGGACGTCCGCGACTCGCAAGGCGGCGTCGCGGAGAGCTTCTGCCTCCAGCCGCCGCCGGTTCATCCGCCACAGCAGCGTGTTCTGAGCGTCGATGCGGAGGGCTCGCTCGGCGTGGGGGGCACTGGCCAGACTGGTCTGCCTGTAGGCTGCGGAGGTTACGATCAGCCGGTGCAGGCGTTTGATCGAACCCGACGCATCGTCACGGAACCAGACGGCGAGCCAGTCAAGCAGTTCGGGGTGTG